>Ga0138262_1548349_pt1 | contig 35762 bp, 1 predicted proteins | sample RNAB_720151113_FD_105265 | JGI IMG/M metagenome (GOLD analysis project Ga0138262, IMG submission 105265) | Metatranscriptomics of polar marine prokaryotic and eukaryotic communities from Palmer Station, Antarctica after 72hr light incubation -... | ecosystem: Environmental > Aquatic > Marine >...
ATATACACACATATGTATACGTACATATAATGTGTGTGTATGTATACGAGAGACGAGCAGCGCTATACCCAAGGCTTGAGTCTAGTTGTGCGGAGATACCCAGACATCGTCCATGCGGCCATGAAGGCCCTGGCCACCGATGAGCACCAGCCGGTCTGTGTCTGGATGAACAGCAGCACCAAAGAGCTCTCGGCCCTCAAAGGGCGCCTGGTCTAGCACCAGTTGCCAACTGTGACCATTGTGTGACGTCCATACATCTCTCAGAATGGGCTCGTCGAGGTCGATGTTGACGGGGATGCTCGAACGGCCCGACATGAGCAGCAAATGGCCGCGATATCGCAGCATCGCATGGCCTGCGCGGTCCATCCATGGCGCGACGGCAGTGCTTAAGTGCCACGATGCACCGTTGTCACTACTGTACCACACGTCGCGTTGTGTGGCGCCGGATAATTCCTCGCCGCCAGCAAGCCAGAGCGTAATATTACCCTCGTGCCCGCGGAGCGACGTCATTGCATGCCCGGCGCGCGGCGTCCATCCTGCGTCGGCCGACAGGAGCTGCCAACTCAAGCCGTCTGCGCTAGTCCACACGTCATTGTACATGACGGCACCATCGCCAGTATACGAGCCGCCGCCAGCCACAATCATGACCCCGGGATCCTCAGACCCAGCTGGCTTGGCAATGGTGTCAATGGCCATGCTGAATCGTGGTGACCAAGGCGCTGTGGCCGTCACGAGCTTCCAATGCACACCGTCATAGCTGCTCCAGACGTCATGCGAGGGCAAAGCTTGCGCTGTCACACCACCCATTATCCAGATGCGGCTACCCATGACGACAGCGGCATGCGAGTGTCTTCCAGCCCACGCGGCATGCGTCTGCACACGCGTTTGCTTGAGGCACAGACCGCGACTAGTGCAAATGCCCGTAGCTACTTGGTGCAAGCGCCACACATCTGACAGCAGATACTCAGGATTGTGGTCATTCAGGAGACGCCTGCTACCGCGCCATGGCTCGGATGCATTCTCCTTGGGTGTCATGTAGCCACCCAGTACCCAGATATCACCCATAAATTCGACGACAGCGTGACCAAGTCGGGGTGTCATGGATACACCATCTACCGTCAGCGGGAGGTGTGCCGATGATAGCTTGCTCCACGTCTGCCCACTTGTTACCGACGGCGACGCCCCCACGAAGGTGATATTAAAAGGCGTTACAGTGCTATTGTCAGAGCCAACCGGATTTGGAAACCAGGCTGGCACTGTGGAGCGGGCATTACCGCCCGTGTCCTGTATCTCGATCTGCAGCTCAATACTCACGGAATCGACAGGAATCGTGGCTGCTGGGATGAAGAAGAGCGAGTTGTCGTAGGTCCGATACCGAGGAAGACCTTGTGCGGTAAAGAGCGCGCGGTCGCTGGGCAGCACATGGATCATCACAATGAAAGACTGGTGTTCCTCTTCTACTGGTCCTACTGAGATATTCTGCACAAAGTTGCGCACCTCTTGCGCCATGGCATACGGCTGTACAATAATGTTTGGTGGAACCAGCTGATAGGTTGGGGCAGCATTGATGGGTAGCACTTGGATTGTGAATGCGTGTGCTTCCGAAGTCAAGCCGCCAGTTGAAGCTCCTCCATCATCAGTCAAGGTGACAGTGAAAGACGCCACGCCGTTTCTGTTCTCTCGCAGACTGAAGACGAGTGAACCGTCAGGAGCCACAAAAGGCATTACCACAAACAGTTGGTTTGCTGCCGCCTGGTTGTCTGCAACAACCGCAAAGGTGCCAAGCTGTGGATCGCACGGCTCGTCAGGGCAAACCGATGCACTAACGTTGAGCACAAGATTAAGCTCATTCAGAACGTACGAATCTGCGGCACGAATCTCATAGGGGTCCAGTACGCCACCCATGCGAAGGGACGAGGCAAAGTTGCGGCGAAGGTGCATCTTCTGCGCTACCTTCTCCGACACAAGATGCACCTTCTCCGAATACACTTGAGACGTGTACGAGCAGTTTCCAGGACCCTCAAAAGAAGGGCCCTCAACACACCAAGAATCCTGGTCCACCACCAGCGTCGGCGCCAGCAGCGCAAACGAAGGTGGGCTGTTGACAGGGCTTACAGTGAGCGAGAACGACTCAGCAGCAGCCGTGTTGTTATGTCCCGATCCAGTTGGCCCACTATCAACCGCAACCACATCGAAAGAAGCTTGCCCAAAGCGATACCGCAAGAGCGTGAAATGGAGCAAGGCAGTCGCGCACACCGATGTTTGCGTGGTGGTGCATGTGACAGAGGGGCTTCCGCCTGAAGCGAAGAGCCCGTAATCGCCTTGCATTCTGTTGACATAAAAGGATATGTTCTGCTGCTCATCCGCGAATCCGGGGCTAACGCTGCTGAAGAGCAGCATGGGGCCATTGTCCCCAGAGTTCTCAGTTGCGTTGAAGCTGCTGTGTGCTTGCGTCAAGATGGGCGGATCATTAATGGATTCGCACGTGATTGTAATCTGCTGGGTGTAAGAGAGAAGACCAGTGTCTTGCAGCGTCAAATTGAATGTTGCCAAACCGAATTGCCCGTCGAAGACGGCAAAAGTGAGCGTCCCGGTGCTTATGTCTACTGAAGGCAAGACGGCAAAGAGCTCTCCACCATTAATAGCAGGCAGGGCCGTCTGATGGCGTTGCACCACGATAAACGACATTGCTTGAGCTGTGTCGAGACCAGCCGGAGCACCAGGGCTCATGTCGCTTGCAAACGAGCCATACGACTTCAAGGAGAAGTCGCCCGAATCAACAGAAACGTCGCTCAAAGCAAGAGTGAAGCTTGGTGGCTGGTCGACACTGGCGATGGTGATATTGAAGGCCTGCACTGCGGACCGATTTTGGCCACCACGCTCAGTTCCACCCGAGTCCAGCACTTGAATTTCCACTAATGCCGTTCCACTGCACCAGGGCAGGACGGAGAAGACGAGCGCGCCCGATTCGTCCATATGTGGATTGGTCTTGCCCGACGAGCTAAAGGCGGAGCGGTTGAAGAGATGCAATCCACCGCAGTCCGACTGTGCAAACAAATCAACTACGTGCACCACAAACGAAGTGTTCTGCCAGGCCTCGTTGGGTCCGGCCGAGAATTGCGACACGAATTGAGCTACGGAACATGGCGCAGAAGAGCACGCGTTCTCGAGCACGGATACTCCTGACCCTGAAGATGTCACATCAGACCGAACAGTGAGGCTCGGGGCATGATTCACATAATTGACTTCGACCGTGAAGTTGCGCGCAAAGAAATTAGAACCACCACACTTGGTTACACCATCATCTGTGAGAGTCACAATGAACTCTTCTCGGCCGCCCTTTACACCAATATTTACACCCGGAGTGACAAGAAGCGTGCCGTCGGGTTGGATAACAGGGTCCACTGCGAGAACGTTGATGTTTTGTGACACCCTGACAACAGAGAATGCAACCGACTGATAATGCTCTTCAGCACGAGAGCCTGCAATGATGCCCCCAGCAAAACCGTCGAGGGTCAGCTGTCCAGCACCTTCCCAGATTTTGAGCAAACCCTGTCCGTCCACCACGACGGAACGCGCTGCATCGTCATCCGCCATCACGGTCGAGTGCACAGCGATTGAAGAGTTGTACACGAAATGTGGGGGCGTGTTCTGCCTTGAAATTTGGATAGTCAGCGTGGTATTCTCTCCTTGATCCCAATTGCAGCTCGCCAGCGTACCATCAGCAGCCATGCCAGACGAGCCACACGACTGAGGGGTGCCAGGAATGTCACTGCCCCTTCCTCCGTTATCTCGTACGCTTACATTAAAAGTGGCGCTGCCATACGCGCCGGGTTGCAGGACGAAGGTCATCATTCCCGATGCGGGATAGATCTTAGGCATATCACCGACTCTGAAAAGATCGCCAAAGTTGCCCGCAACTGGCGTTACGAAAACACTCACCTCTTGTTCTGCTTCATCTGTGACATGCCCCAACCCGCCCTGCGAAACTTGAGCAACCGAGTAGGAACGGTATGTGGTGTCCACCGATGCCTCACACACAGAGAGCAACGACGAGTTGAAGACGACAACAGGCGCATTGTTGACGGAAAGACTGACAATGCTGATACGCTTGCGTGTCTCAACATAGCCATCCGTAACATGCAGGTCGTAGCTTGCATTCCCATTCTGGAAAGGCGCGAGATCAAACTCGAGCGAACCAGCATTATCCAGGGCCAGCGTGTTGTGCACAAGCAACTCAGAGTTGCCTTGAACAAAGGTCAATGTGCAGTTTCGAGGAGCTGGGCCGCATAGAAGAAGCGAGTTGTCTGTCACAATTTGCGACAGCAAATTTGCAATGCGATGGTAGCCAGATTGGCCAGAGCTTTCCCACGTCCAGATCTCGTGGGGGCAGTGACACGTGCGGCAGCATGCATCAGTCCAAGTAGCCTGCGACACGTATTTGAGTGCCTCGGGGAAATACGCCGTGGCTCCTAGTCCGTTGAATTGCACGCGGCCACCCACAAGATCCAGGAAAGTGCCAGAGGGCAGGGCAGGCACGTTGCTACACAGCAGTTCGACAGAAGAGACCCATATTGATGATCCGCAGTCTAGGCCGTTGACACGAATCACTGGGGAGGAATCGACGACACCGAAGTTCTGACCAATTATGGTCACCTCAGTGGTTCCCTGTGCAGACACGAGTGTAGGGCTAATAAAGACAACACGAGGCTGGGCTAGGGCAAGCAGGTCCTCCACAGGCACCAGTGCGCGAAGGTCGCGGAACTGCGCGTTGACCAGCGCTGCCATTTCTGACTGCTCCGTTGCATCGCTTACAGGTGTTTGGTCAACAATGTACTTGAGCGCGCGCATGGAGTCGGCCTCCTCTTGCAGCAACACCAGGCCTCGCTGATACAAGAGCACCATGACGCCGGGAAGCACTCGGCGAGAGCTGAATCCGAGAAGCTTCTTTGTTTGCGGCATGGCGAGTTGTAGACCTGCTGCATCTTGAGTCATGCCCTGCGATGCCCAGAAACCATCTCTTTCCCAGAAAGTATATTCTGACAAAAGGCGGCGGTTGTAGACTCGTTGATAGATGGACTCTTGAGGCAAGGGTGCAATACTCCTCACATCCATCTCGATAATCAAAAAATTGTCACCAGGGCTTGACCTGTGCACACCAAGGACATCTTCGATAACCAAGACCAAACGAGCACGCTTTGCATCAAATGTCATTGCACGCACGCCGTGCATCTTAGGTCCATACAAAACTTGCGCTTCGTTACAGGTTATCGACGCACCAATGCGTGTGCGCATGACGTACATGCTCAAAGATGCCTCCCAATCTGCAAAGTCGCAGGCGGTACCAAGAGCCGCACAGATGCTATCAGCCCTGGAAACTTCTGACTCGGAATCTTGGGAAGCAACATGCACGCACTCGTCAGTGCCTCCTTGCATGGCCTGACACATTCCACCTGCATTCTCGCAAGAAGACGGAGGCCTGGTGGCGTCGGTGTTGAGAACGACTAGACGCTGATGGGCACCTTCGACGATAGCAAAGAAACTGCTAGATGCCGAGTCGAGTGCGCGAACGTTGAGAGCCATACTGGCATTTGCAATAGGCCGCACCGTCGTAGTGCCGTCAATCACATTCACAATCATGAGCTCGGTCTGGGAGCATCCTGGTGTATAAGGTCTACATTGTTGTATGCAGCGCATGTATTCCTCCGACGATAGCAGTAAGGCTGTGCAGGATGCCACACACAGGTCGTCGCAATTAGCGTCGCAATCAGCAGACAAAAAGCTTGCTCCTTTATGGGCAAGGATGCCAACTATGTTCTGCCGCGGCTGGTCGTATTCAATATTGATTAGTACAGAATTTTCGTGAGCTAAAAGTCTTCTCCTGCCTGAACCTCCAGCACCCTGCACTTCCAGACTCGACGTGATGACTTGTTGGTCGATGCTGAGGCTCGTCAGAATAAAATTGCCCTGCCCGTCGGACGTGACAACATGGAACATCTTGAGCGCCGAATCGAAGCTTGTCATACCGTAATCGACGACACCCAGCCGGAAAGCCGAGAGCACTGCGACAGCACCGTTGACAACATCAACAGACACCAACTGCACAGAAGATCCCTTGCTCATCAGCCCAATCGCCGTGCGTGGTTTCGGGTCGTCGGGATCAGTGGCGGTGAAGTAGAAGGGTGCACCCTCGAGGCCAGAGCGGCGTACCACAACACTTGGCATGCTAGACGTCAGACCCTTGGGCAGCGTACACTCAATGGAGCTATCCGATATCCATTCAAGCGGACTGCACTTGTCACGGGTCACGGTCGCATCCAGGACAGCTGGCTCAGTACCACCGAAGCTGGAGCCGTAGATTGTGATAGGCGCTCCACCTGCCATAGCTGGCGTGACTGCCGTCACAGAAGTCACACGCGGCGGAGCTTCAGCCAGCACCTTTCTTCCCTTGCGATTCCCGACCGTAATTTCCACTGGCCAAGGTCCTGTTCCCAGCCGCGGCATAACGCACGCCAACAGGTTTGGAGTTCGTGGCGAGTCGAGCACAGCACACGCCTCTCCTGCTACAGTGATGGACGGTGCAGCTTCTTGTGCAAGGGGAGTAAAATGGGAGCCATGAATGGTCAATGTTTGGCCCCCTAGTGGAGCCACCTTGGAAGGTGCGAACGACGACAAGAGCGGCGCAGAGAAATACGTCACTGCCCACAGTCCCGCTGGGCGAAAATTGCCCTTGACGGAAGCTGCAACGCCCTGATTCGATCCCGTGCCCGCTGAAACACGACAGATTACCTGCGTGTCGGAGCGCCAAATAACAGGCTCACAGGCAGAGCTGCCAACAAGCACTGAAATTCCTGGTGTAGAAGGCGGCTCAAAGCCGAAGTTCTGCCCAGACACCGTGAGATTGAGGCCACCGTGATCTGGCATGCTTCCTGGCTCAATCTTCGTCACGATCGGTGCATCATACGAAAATCTTGAAGTGTTGCTAGAAGTGTTGCTAGAAGAAGCCTGCACACCATCCACCTCCACCACGACTGCGAGGTCCAATCCAACGCCTTGAGCACTTCGACGGCACACCAGTGTGGAATCCGAGACCCATTCAACATTGTCGCACGCAGTTGCTCCAATTGTGACAGAAATAGAGCACAGCAAGGGCTGGTCGCCGGGATTGGCAGCACATGCTGTTCCAAAATTGGTTCCGTGAATTGAGATGCTTGTGTTGGCACTGGTGGGTAAGTGCGAGGGCGCGAGACTCGCTATTTCAGGCTCGTCATACGAGAAGATACCGTTCATTTGAGAAATGTAGTCGCTGATGATGATTTTTACATTGAGACCAGTGCCCGTGCCTGCTGCAAGCTCGCAGTCAATTGCACTCTCTGACACCCACGTGGTTGACTGACAACTGGTTTGACCCACAACAACATCAAATGCGCCTGGCGAATAGCTTGTGTTGGGTCCGAACTCTTGGCCGTAGACCCTTAGCACGTCGCCTCCTACAGTACGTCTGGGCTGCGTCTGCCAGATGCTGCTGCCCGAAGCACCGGCGAACTGGAATATATCAATCCCGGAACCAGAGTTGCCTCCTGCATTCACCACAATGTCAACATTGCCGTATCCAGCCGGCGCAATACATTCCATGGCGGTGCTCGAAATCCACGACGAATGCAAGCATTCAATTTGGTCAAACAAGACGGTCTGATTGTAATCCATCTCGCCGAAGAACGAACCAAGGACAGTCAGCGAGAAATTGCCTGCTGTTGGGCCAGTGATAGGATGCACCTGCGTTATGACGGGCGCATGGTAGTTAAAAACTGACGTGTTCGATACACCTGTTTGCGCGTACACTTGCACAGCAAGCGGAAGGTCTTTGCCAACCCCTGCAGCAACCTGCGCCGAAACCGATGATTCGGCAATCCACGATGTGCTCAAAGCAAAGGTGTCCCCAATCAGCACCTTGGGGTTGGAGTTTGACAAGCCGAAACGAGCTCCTGTCACGGTAATGTTCGCTCTACCTTGCGCTGCCTGCCTGCCCCACACGAGGTTTGACCAAGCACTCACTATGGGAGCAGCAAGGTATGCGAAGGTCAAGCCGGGAACTATCTCAGACACTGCACCTCCTACGTTTACTGTAACGGCTTGGTTGATACCAGATCCAGGTGGCACCAGGCACGACAAAGAGCGCTCCGAGACCCAAACCGTCTCCGTGCATGCAAGATTGCCGATCATCACAACCGGCGTGTAGTCGTGAGGACCGAAGCCGTGGCCAAGCAGCGCCACACGAGGCAGTGCTCCAGTTTGACGGTCGAGTGACACACTGCTGATGACAGGGCGCTGATAGCACCAAGTTTGTGCCGATTTACCCGAACTCTCGTGCTCTGTGTCTTTATAAAGGGTCACGTTCAAGTCAAGGTGTACACCGACTCCCGGAGCCAGAGTGCACGACAACGATGTGTCCGAGGTCCATAGGGACTCGCATCTTGTTGCACCTACGTCAACACTGGCGTTGTAGTCAGAAGTGCCGAAGTTACTACCCGTCACAGTTAAGACGACAGCTCCTGTGGTAGGGGCTGAGGGCGGGTTAAACTGGATGTTGGCCGGTGCATTGTAATCAAATGCGACACTTTCTTCTGTGTAGTTGCCTTCCACGTTGACCCGCACAGTGAGGGCTCCTCCTGTCCCAGCTGCAGTGACACACGTGAGAGAAGTCTCAGAGAGCCAGTGAAGTTGGCGACAGGACGTGTCTCCAAGACGCATGTCGTACATCAGAGGCGCAGGCTGCAAGTAGATACTCGCATCCGGCATTGTCGCCGAGATCCTGGTATCGTTGCGTTTAAATGCAAGACCTGTCACAGTCACGACTGCACCACCAAGTGCAGGGCCATTGCGTGGGAACACCGCGCTGATGTGGGGGTCGTTATTTTCGATTCCAATGTTCTTTTCCCTAGTCGAGAGATGGACCATGAACTCGGCATAGACAATGTCGAGCTTCATCGTAAAGTTCTTAGTATTATCGTTCCACAAATGATCCTGAATGGGTTCTACGAGGAGAAGACGAGTGCCTAGCTCACCATGATCCCAGGAAATCATGCCGTTGCCGTCTGTCCCATTTAGTACCCGGAAGCCTCCATCGACACCGTACATTGCCGTGCCGTTTTCGAAGAGAAAGGAGAGTGATACGTAGCCATCAGAACCCCCCATGCGTTCAAGCTCGACCCGCAAGGTGACAGACTCTTGCACCACATCCTCAGATCGAATGGTTATGTGACCACCATCTGCAGGCGGTGCAGCATTGCATTGCCATCGAGACACAAGAGCCCTCTGTACGCGAGCACGCTGCGTATCATCAAGCACCGTCTCCACCACAACCACCTCGGATATCTGGCCTGCAAAGTGGTCCTGATCTACTACTCCCCCCCCCATGCCTGAGATATAATGCGTGCCACGTGCAGCAATGGTCATATTGACAGTTCCAGACCGGGCGTCAAGCGACGATTGGAACGACACATCCGGAGTACTCGACCCATCCACCCACATCTTCATGTGAACCGCTGATGTTTCAACCGCCACGATGTGCATGCATCCACTCGCAAGAGCAGTGAGGGGCTGAGCTGAATACAAGCCAGTCTGAGAACCGATGACAGCCTGCACAAGACCATCACGACCAACGTGGATGCCAAGCCCTTTCGGGTGTCGTGGGTCGCTCAGATCATTGTCACTCAGAATCCATCCCGGAGCACACGCCCGTCCTCCAATTACAGGGTGGGATGGCTTCGCTCCCGAGGGGCATTTACCATCTGGCCGCGTGTCGAAATTAGGCCTGAAGGCAACGAATACGGTTGCATTTCGTGTCTCTCGCTTAACTGTGGTGACCAGAACATCATCAACGCCGTCGAAAGTGACAACACCTTCCTTGCCGTATATAGGTCGCATCTCTGCAGTACCGTACAACTCCGGCAGACCTGATGCAGCAACAGGCCGCCGAGCATGCCAACGATCCACGTATGCAGGAGTTCCATGCACTTGACGATCGGGTCCCGAGGTTTCAAGATCCGATCCTGTTGATGCTTCCAGCCAGAGAGCTAGGCTGCCGCTGTAGAGACCAAGACGTCCAGTAACACCAGCTCTCTCGTTTTCGATGTTGCACCACACCTTGTTCAAAAAGGTCTCATTCATATCATGCGCACCATCTTGGTCCAACAAGTAGTAACCGTCAGTTGCGGAAGGCTCGGCGTCTGCAATAGCACCACACGAGGGCGAGCCAAAACTGAACGCCTTCTCAAGCAAGTTTGTTTGTCCAGCAACCTCGATGGAGACAGAGCGCTGGTGCAGGGCTCCCCGTGGCGTCTTGCATGTCACAATCGAAGAGCCGACCCACATGGTTAAAGCACATGGAGTCTCTCCGACAAAGGCAGCCCCAACAGTATTGTTGTAACTCACGTCCCCAAAGTCATTGCCATAAATTGTGATTATATCACCACCACCACTGGCGCCAACAGACGGCACGATTGAAGTTATAGTTGGAGCTCTGTACGAAAAATGTTCAGAGCTTGATCCGCAATCTCCAACACAGAAGGGACTATCAAATCCAGAAACAAGTAACGAGACATCATAATTATACCCGATACCAGCTGGGATTGTGCACAAGAGCGAACTAGCTGACTGCCATTGAGTAGGACGACATTCAGATACCCCAACCACGACCTTGGACATTCCATGATCTATAGTGCCCATGTCCTGTCCCGTAATAATGAGGGTCGCAGACCCTGATGTAGCATACGCCGAGGAAAGATCAGTGATGCCGGTGACAGTCGGAGGCGTGTATGACACACCCTCCAGCAAAGTACTGACAGCCTGCGAAATAGTCACGACCAATGCCTTTTTGCCTCCCACTCCATGAGGGGCTTTACACGTAATAGAAGAAGCCGAGATCCACAAGGATGCTGTGCAACTGGTACCGCCCATCCGTAGCATTGGTGACAGGTCGTGTAGTCCAAAGTTAGCACCCACTATGGTCACAAGCACATCGCCACTCATAACCGCTGGAGAGGACGCGTTAATAAGCGGTGTGGTGTAGTTAAATGCCTTGCTAAGAGTCGACGCACCGGCATTCACATAAACTGAAACAGGAAGCAAGCTGCCCATGCCAGCTACGACACTGCACTTCAGACTCGACTCAGATAGCCACAGGGTTGGATCGCAATCGCTAAAACCAACAGTGGCCGCCACTGCTGGACCCGTTCCAAAGTTGGAGCCATAAATTTCGATCCGACCGCCGTCTTCTGTGAAGCTTGTGTTTGCATTCTTGATCCTCTTCACCGCAGTCACAAGAGGTGGCAGGACGAAACTGAGACTTGCATTGTCGTTTGACGTAGATGTCTGCTCAGACAAACTCACGTACACAGTTGCGACTGACCCAGCTGCCCCCCCGACAACCGAACAGCTCAAAGCAGTATCCGACGTCCACACCATCGTAGTGCATCCTGTGTCTCCAACTCGAGTAGTGAGATTGCTAGGGGATGGCGGCAAGTTCCCGAAGTTGATACCATATACAGCAAGCCCAGGATGCCCAGTCGACGGAGCGACGGTGAAAGCAAGCGCAGTCACCATGGGCGCGTCATACGAGAACATCACCTGCGTGCCATTCGCACTGTCTTGCGTACTAACATTTACAGAGACTTGATGCCCCTTGCCGGTGCCGCTCGCCACCAAGCACTGCATCGACGAGTCAGAAATGTAATTGACACTCGTGCACGCAGTACTTCCGATAATTGCATTAGCAGGCACGGGCGGCGCCGACGGGCCGAAGCCAGTACCGTAAATTGTCAAGGCAATTGCACCACCAGCCCCAACAGGGAGATGGTCAGGGATGATTGCACTGACAGATGGAGCAAAGAATGCGAAAGCAGGGCCTTCGACTCCCAGGGCAGCTGCACGGTCTACACCGACCACATGTCCTACTCCAGTACCACCGGTCACGACACCCATGGCAGAAGTGTCGGAGATCCATGTTGACGGCGTGCACCGTGTCTCCCCGACTCGCATATAAAAGGGCACCGGCTGGATCAATCCGAAATCGCTGCCAGTGACATTGAGGCTATAGGCACCAATGGACGCACCTGATGAAAGCGTCGAAGTCAAGACTTTGGGGAGATCGTAGCTGTACGTGTGACTGCCTAAAAATCCAACCCGTCCGGCAATATCCAGTTTAACATTGGCATGACTGCCATATTCTCCAGTGACCATCGCTGCAACAACAGCAGTGTCGGAAATCCATTCAACCGTAGCGCTCATCCCTTCCACTTCTAAAGAAACATTTTGCTGCCACGTGCCCATATTGGTACCGTACAGGGTTACAATTTGTCCAGCTACTGCAGCTACTGGACCATTCGCTGGACTGGCCATCGAAATATCGGGGTCGTCATAAGACAAAGCTGCCGGGAGAACTGAAACAGCCGAAACTGCTGTATAGAGCGTGATGTCCTGGGCCGCACCGAATCCGGGCGAGGCGGTACACTTGAGCATCGTCTGCGAGATCCATTCTGAGCTGCTGCACGTTGTGCTGCCGATTGCGATTGTCACAGTGTTGTCAACGATGCCAAAATTATGACCCATCACTTGTATCATTGTTCCGGCTGTTGGAGGCGTGTTGGTTGTGTTGATTCCTGTTACCTCAAGGGCTGGACGGAAGCTGAAACCTGCAGATAGAAAGCCCGAGGCACCGCCAGGCATTTCGATTCGGACAGTCTTATCCCTTCCGCTTCCCATGGGCAACTTGCACTTGAGGGAACTATCCGACATCCAGCTGTTCGACTGGCACTCACTGTCGCCAACCATGACGCTCGCCGAGGGATCCGAATACCCGAAGCTGGCGCCAACGAGCGTGACAGTTGCCACTCCAACCGTGGCTACATCGTCACGCGGTTTGACAAAAGCGATCGTCGGAGGTGCCAAGTCAAAAATATCAGGCGATTGCCCAAAGATGGTGCGCTTGCAGCCACTCCAAGTGTTGTGGATGGGGCATGCAACAGTGGTCTCTACAGACACAGTACGAGCAGCACCATCTCGAGTGCCACCACGCGGCGTCACACAGCGCACACTGCTCCTGGACAACCAGGTGCTGGTGGCACATGCAGACACGCCAACTGATACTGTAATGGCAAGAGGATTCTTTGCTGGATGCACAATGCCATGCGCGTCACTATCACCAAAATTGAAGCCTTCGATAGTGATAATCTCACCACCGCGGGTCAGGCCCATGCTCGGCATGGCACGGAACACTCCAGGCACGTCATTCATGATTGGGATCTGAGTGACAATTGGCTCGATAGGCGCTTCCGATTGGTCAACTTCAAGCACAACATAGAAAGTGCGGTTCAGGCGATCAATGCCAGCTTTGGCATCTCCATAAAACTCGCCCCTGTTAAGGATGAGCGCAGGTTGCACAAATCTGTCCGAAACATCTCCGTGCTTCCAGTCAACAGTGCCAATCAAGCCAGAGAAATCACGACCATCCTTAGCCGTGGAGTTTGCCGCCGAAAAGCGAATGCGAACATAACCATCACTTCCAAGGGTACGCTTGATCACACCCATCGGAGTCGACACTCCTTGGGCGACTTCAAGACGGTCAAGCCCCTTCCACGAAAACAAAAAGCGTCCAGCAAAAGCAGGCGGATCACATTTGTGTTTCCTCCAGCGCACACACAGAGCACGACTGACCTTGATACGACTCTCCTCAGTAAGGATCTGTTTGTAAACTACCATTTCGCCCATGTCTCCGTGGAAGTAACCACGATCAGAGGGGCTCATTCCGGTGCTCCGTGATCCTAGAACCATATTCAAGGTGGGCTGCGATACGTCAGCTAGCTGCCACCAAGGCGCATCATCACTCGACTTGGTCATTTCAAAACCAGCGTCAATATTTCCGTCAATGTATAGTCGATAGAAGTTGGCGGAAATCTGGAGCGTGAGGATATGCCATCCTCCAGAAAACTGCTCCTGAGAAACAGCTGTGGTATCAACACCAGCTACCGGTCTCACCAGATTGTCTTCGTCGAGATAAATTCCGACGCCACTGCCACCTCCTGCGATATCGTTGTCACTGAAGATCCATCCAGGCGCGCAGGGCGTTGTCATGCCAAAGGGAACAGCAAGAAAGAAACTGTCACCATTCCTTGGGTAGGTAATACCAGGAGGTGCCTTGAGGATAAGCTTATCAGGGAGGTCATCCTGAGCAGGTGAGAACTCGACATTTTCGTATGTCAGGACCCTCCCATCTCCGGGTTCGTTGGGTTCGTTGGTATAAAGTAGGAAACGCGGGTTAAGATCTGCCGGTGTCGGTTTCACAAAAAGACCATCGTTCGGTGACTGGATCCACAGAACTTTGTTGTCATCTGAGATGAAAATGACAGGTCGCGCGACACACACACCTCGAGTGTTCCTGAAACTTTTTGCAGGACGAACGGCTATGAAAAGAGTCATTTCGTTGCGCGGCCGCATCAGCACACGGTTGGCTATCATCGAATCATCAATGCCATCGAAACGAAGGAATCCGTCCACGAGTTGCGGCCTCTTGCTGTCAACGGTTTGAGCAAAAATAAAATCAGCCTGGTTTTGAAGTTTTGGAGGCTGAAAGCGAGGCCTCCACTCATGCACGTACTTGATCGCTCGTACAGTGCCATCCGCCTCGAAATCGTACGCCTTGCTGGGATCCATCCATATGATTGGAAGAGGATACACTAGGCCTAGACGATTTACGACACCACCACCACTGTAGTCAATTGCTTTGGACATGATTCCAGTCTGGTCGCGCACAGTGACTGACACAGGCAATCCATCCATTAATTCGGCCTTAGGGGCCACACAAAGAACAATGCTCTCTGAAACCCAGCTTGTGCTATTGCACTCCGTTTGACCTACCTTGGCCTTGGGGTGGGTGTCAGAGGTTTCGAATCTGCGTCCAAAGATTGTGATAAGGTTGCCGCCATCCACTACCTCGTTCTTGGGTTCGACTGCGGTTACTTCCGGGGGAGGGTAGTAGGAAAATGATGCTAATAGTGTATCGACACCCCTGTAAATTTGGACACGCACGTCTAAGCCCAAGCCTTTGCCAGGGCCGACCTGACACATGATACTCGAATCCGAGGTCCACACTGTCTCCACACACGTCGAGTCTCCAACATAGCCCACAGGCCCTGGATTTTCGAGCGTTCCCGTGGTTTCGTTTCGCACCGCAAATCGCACACCAAAGATGGTGAGGGGCCCACCAAGTTGACTGGGGTACACACCTATCTGTGGTGCTGACATGACTACCGGCGCAGGAAAGTAATCAAAGGCCTTATCAAGTTGTGCAGACTTGCCACGGAATTCGATTGTAAGATCCAAATGCTTGCCAGATCCTGGCGGCACACCACATAACAAGGATGAATCTGATACCCAGTCCACTTCCTCGACAAGGCCTTGACTCTTCGGTGACAAACACTTGAGCCGTCCAATAAAGCCAAGGATCTTCGGAGGAGGCACTGATCCGAAATTTTTACCAGAAATGGTGAGATACGGCATACCTGCTGGAGGCCCATTTTCTGGTTCCACCGCACTCACAACATGGTGATCATACGAGAAAGACGAATTGACTACGTTGGAATCTTGCTGGTTGACCACGACATTCACGTCGTTTGTTGAATGGCCAGCAGCAAGCACACAGGCCATTGATGTATCGGAGATCCACCCGGTACACTGCGTGGTCGTGCCACCAAGAACCATCTTCTGGTTCTCGTCCGGCGAGGGTCCCATCCCAACACCCAGGACAGTGATCATAGTGCCTCCTGTCGCAGGACCATTGCCACCAACAAACGGCTCAGACACGAGCACAGGAGATTCGTACACCACGTAGGCAGCTGAAGAATTGCCGTCGTCCTCAATTCCCCATCGTGTGACAGCCAGTTTGACAGTGCCTGGACTGGTTCCGGGCGGCACCTTGCATGACAAAGAAGAGTCGGATGTCCAGCCAATATCTGAGCACACAGTGCGTCCAACACTAGCACGGAAGTCGGCGGCCATTGCGTCGCCAAAGTTCTGACCCTGGATTGTCAAGATTGGACCACCTGAAGTCGGCGACGTGTGGCTCGACATGTAGGTGATCTCGGGGGTATCATAATGAAATCCCGCGTCCCCGCGGATCTCGCCTGCCCTCGACCCGACAAAGACCGAGAGCGAATCTGCATATGCTCGTTGCGGGCTGACTGTACACACTGCTGACGAGTCCGATAGCCACACAAGCGGACCAGAAACGTCACCAAGATCACAGGACGTTGCAATTGTCTGATTGCTCTTGCCCATGTTTGCGCCAAACACGGTAACAAACGTGGAGATGGAAGGCGGACCATTGATGGGCTCAACACCAGTGATAGCTAGGGAGTCGTACGTGAAAGCATTCGACAAGGTTTGAGACTCGAGAGAGATGTCAAGCCTCGCCGCATAAGCCTCGCCCCATCCGTACGGCGTTTTGCATACAACAATACTATCTGAAACCCAGCTGCTGCTTTGGCACGCAGTTCTGCCCAAAGTCATCGAAGGAGAATGGTCTACACTGCCGAAATCAGCGCCCACGAAGGTGATGAACTGCGCCCCCATTACAGGACCATTGTTGGGCAGTAGATGCTGGATCGTTGGCTGGGGACGGAAAGTATACTTGATGCTGGAAGAGGTCAGGAAACCAGAAACCTTGATTCGTATGGGCTGATTGCCCTTGCCAGCTGGTGTGACGCAACTCATCGAAGAGTCCGAAGTCCACGCCGAGGCAAGGCAAGCACTATCCCCCATCCAAGCACTGGGTGTGGTGTCCTCTGCGCCAAAGTTTTCGCCAATGATGGTCATGACATATTCATCACCCGAAACCTGATTGGGATGCGAACTTGGCAGCAATGCTGTTACGTTTGGAGGATCGTAAGAAAATACTGCCGTGTACTGGGGAGCAACTGTAGTCGAGTACACAATGCCACCGACAGTGAGACTCTGAATATCTGGCGCATGCGTAACAGCATCAGCAGCCTGCGCGCTCGTCGACAAAGTAGCAGTAGCTTGCAGCTCGATACCAGTCGCAAGAAGGCGGCGGTTCGAAGCAATGGCAGCTGGCTGTGTGGTATTGTAGACAAGACTGATGGTAACATCGTCGACGGCAGCGCCCAGCACCGAAGCAAGTTGTTGACGAATTTCAAGCTGAAACCCTGAATTAGCAGTCCAGTTGTTCAAGTCCAATCCTGGCAAAGTCAACTTCAATTGGACAGTACAGCCTTGTACTTGACCAATTGCCACGCAGATAGGGTTTACGCCTGTTCCAGCGGAGGACTTGACTCGGATTGAAGTGTCAGACAACCAGGAAACGGAAGATTGTTCCGTAGGGCCAATGCTTATGGAAGGACTCGAAGAATTGTCCATACCAAAACCAGTACCCACAATTGTAATAAGCCCCCCACTCCCAGCTTTGACGTTGTTGGGTGAGGACCCTGTCACCTGGGGTCGGGTGAACCGGAAGGCAGGCGAAGAAAACGTTTGCTGCTCGATCCCAACACCGTTCTCGAGTACCTTGACTTTGACCTGCAAGGAGTTGTGAGGCCAGGTCGGAGTGTAGCATACGATATGTGTGGCATTCAGGCGGTCTCCTCTGCCTAGGCGAAGGGATTCACCCCGCGAATACCGGGCAAAGCCTCTAAAGGGGGCCGGCGGATGATCTACCCACGTGTCTGTATACCATGCGCAACCGTACGGAGACTTATAAAGGGGTGCCTCCTTGGCCCCAACCACCTTAATTTCCGTAAAATACGCACTTGCAGAATCTTGCGTCCTGCTGCTGTAGTACCGAACGAAGCGTGCATAGACAGGGGGGTCAACCTGAATTTTTCTTCCGCCTTGGACCTCAGGCCCACACTCGCTGTAAGATCCACAGCTGAAAACCACCGACTCCTCACCAGCGAAAGAACCATTGAGCGAAAGTAGCGCCTTCTGACTGCAATAGCTCTTGCCGTTACCTCCTTCAAGCCAACGTGAAATCTCATATACATTGAATTCGTCACCCAGATCCAATTGTACGAAGACAGTATCATCACACGTGGGGCAGCAATCCGGCAAGAAAAGCACATCCCTGTCCTGGCCGTCAGCCAAAAGGCTCAGCTGCGCACCGTAGGTATCCGAGGTGGTCATAAGGTCATATGCTGGAAGCGTCGCTGCTGGAAGCGTGGAGTTCAATGCGCTCGACCACAGGCGAGTGATGTTTGTGCCATTAATCAACAATTTCGACAGGCTCCAGTTAGCATTTGTAGAAAGGACCAATTGAGGCATGATAGTAACATTAGCATCAAAACCAGCTCCCATCACGGTGATCGCATATCCTCCCCCCACTGCCGACCGGGTTGCATCCATACTCTCCCAAGACGTGGGTCGATACGGGACACACCTTTTCTCGTCAGCAGAATCACTAGAGCAATATGGGTCCTGCACCACGACATCCACAGGTTGAGGCAATACAATGCTGGCAACTGGGGTCTTTTCCTCCACTTGGACAGAGCACTCAAAAGAACGAGGCTCTTGCATCAACTCATTGTCGACCAGCGGGACGGTAAAAACTTTGAAGCCTTGCTCTCTGTGTCCCCATTTGACCACACCCTTGACGCTGATGAAGTCAGTTCCTTCTACCGCAGCAAATGACGCAGTCTCCTTGATCAGGGCCATCTTTCGCTCAGCAAAGGTCCATACGGGCCAGCTCGCATTCAGCATGCGTGCACTGACTTCCGCCTTGCACTCACCGAGACAATCCGACATACCTGCTTGCGTGTCGCCACTCAAATGAACACAGGTACCATAGCACGCGTGGGATTGGCAGTTGGTGTCGCAGTAGAGACGGTGAGTGGGCGAGTGGGCCTTACACTCGTACGCAAGTTCAAGGTAACCGTCATACGAGCCTGTTCGATTTACACCTACTACTGCATACTCGTACGATTCTTTGACAATATAAGAGGGCTGTGTCCATTCGATAGTACCCGCGTGCGCGCCCCTGGAGCATGCAGTAATGTTCCACTTCATGCACAGGGCGCGCTCGACATTGTGTTGCTCTTGATGCGACAAAGTGCGATTGAACATGACAATGTCGCCCATTTGGCCCTTGAAGAAAGGCTTGAGGCTGCCCAAAGTAGCTCTTTTTCCTAGCGTGAGGTGCGCTTGGCCTGCCTCTACCCCCACACCACGAGGAGACGTTGAATCGCCAAGGACAGTCAACTCTTCGTCTTTGCTGACGCCGTCGTCCAGTGAACCATCGACGTACATTTCAAACATGGTTTCAGTGCCAATGAGGGTGACGATATGAAACTCGTCGTCCTTGAATTGATTCCGAGACAGGAAGACCTCTTTGCCCACAGTTGGTCTGAAGAGGAAAGTGTTGTCTCCACCGCTTGCTTGCAGGCCGATGCCATTGACGGGAGAAGCGTACAAATCGTTATCACTAATGATCCAGCCACCATTATCCTGAGCCGAAACCTTGGCAACTACCATTGTGGTCAAGGTGGTGGCGCCAGACCGCAACTTAGCAGCTTCCAAAAAGGTAGCAGCACCATCAAATTCAATGCGAGCCGGCTCACCATCCTCCCGGATGTAGAGGGGGCGTTTTGCAGCATCGAGCTGAGTGAGAGTTTCTGGGTCCCAGGAACTGGCTTCCTGCCGAGACGACCAGCTCTTGACCTTAGTACACGGCGCATGATCAATGGGATGGAATGACGTATTCCAAAGTGCCGATTGCGACGCATCGCAGTCAAGTGAGATGGTCTCCTCAGCCACAGGGTCGAGCCAGAGGAAGGGGGGGTACAGCGTGCGCACGGTGCCCAGGCGCGACATTGAGATCTCAAGGGTCTCGGTTCCCAGCCCACAGTACGAACGCACCGCGTCGCTGTTGGCTTGAAACGAAGGGTCTAAGATGTAATAGCCAGGCTCAGCAACTACACCGGCCTTTGCTAGTCCGTCTGTCAAAGATTTGCAAGAAGGCGATGATGCAGCAAACTGCAGCACGGCCTCGTCGGAGGCCTTGACTGTCACTGACTTGCTGCCACTACCGAACTCCAGCGACAAACCATATCGGGCATTGGCAAAGAGTTTGTGGGTGCGGCATGAAATACTACTATCAGATAGCCAATCGACTGAATGACAGGCCGACGCATCGCTTCGATTGTAAGGAGACTGGGAGATGTTGATCTTGACAGCCGTGTCGCCAAGACCAAAACCACCTCCATACACCGAAATGACTGTGTCTCCAGCAAGCCCAATGTACTGTGTGCCATCCGAGCTTTGTCCGCGTACAGTAGCGATAGAAGAGACAGTAGGTGCCGTGTAGTTGAAAGACACAGGCATCACACCCCTTTGCTGCGCAACAGTAACGCTCACATCATAATTCTGGCCAGTACCAGCAGGCATCTTACAGTTGAGACTGGAATCGGAAGTCCATTCGGAAGCAACACACGCGCTGCCCCCGACACGCGCCATAGGGGTCGTGTCATACGTCCCATAGTTGGCACCACTGATAGAAAGGAAAGCAGTTCCATTCACAGCCGAAGACTGCATGGCATCTTCAACTCTTGGAATCGCGTATTTCCAAGCTGCAACTAGCGTTGTAGTGAAACCACGCACCTGCAGTTCAATCTTGCGCAATTGCCCACCAGCGCCTGGCGGAACCAGGGTGACCAGGGTGGTGTCATTTCGCCATATCGTCGACGCCGAGACAGTGCCTCCAAAGATTGCAACAGGCACATGCGGCTCGGCCGACAGATCAGCTGTTAGACCGAAGCCAACCCCAGTCAAAACAACCAAGGTATTATTAACATCCACAACAGCCTGAGAAATACGGTTGAGCGAAGGATTGCTGAAGAACTTGAAAGTTGCCTGCGCGGTTCCTTGTACATCATCGACGGTGGTCGTAGGGTAGAAAGCATCCAGCGCCGCACTTTGAGTAGCCATGGCATTGCACATGATGCTCGTGTCGGACGACCAGGTGACATTGGTGCAGACTCCACCCTCCAGACCCACCTCAACATCTGAGTCGTTGAAGATACCAAAGTTAGACCCGAAAAGAGTAATCATGCCGCTGCCCACCAATGGCAGGCAGTTTGGAGTAATCGACGTCATAACCGGGGAGCTGTAGGAAAACCGATGACCCATGTGCTCAAACGTGCAACCGAGGGAATGTAGCTTGACTTTGTGATCTTTACCGGTGCCCGGGTGCACGGAGCATTGGATGCTCGAATCGCTAGTCCACATCACACTGTGTGCGTCAGTGTCTCCGATGGTGAACGAGTGATTCAATTGAGCAGGACCAAAGTCAGCCCCAGTTATCGTGACATCAGCGCCAACTGTTGGAGAAATGAAAGACACGGACGCCGCAGATGAATTCGCCAGCAGAGACGCAATCTCTGGACGCACATACACCGAGGCTGTTCCTGTACTTGCAGCAACTTGATAAGAAGTGTCCGCCACCAGCACAGAGATTGAGGCTGAGCCACCAAACGGACCATCACAGACAAATGGTTCAGGAGGTGTACACAAGATCGTGGCGTCGTTCACCCACCTTGTTGTTTCGCAGGCAGTATTGTTGAGGAAGACAGTCAGATTAGCACTGCGCTTTGAAGGGCCGAATCCAGACCCTGTGATAGTAATGAGAGGCTGATCGGAGATTCTCTGGACCAGAGTAGGTTTAGGGACAGGCGTGAACTCAAGATTCAACGGAACCTGATAGCGCAAGGAATCAGAAAGTATCGCTGTGCGCTCTGCTAGAGTAACACTGACGTCGATTCCTTGGTGCTGGGTGCTGATACCAGGCGCTACAGAGCACTTGATGGAAGACTGCGACAGCCAAAGTGGGCTGGCGCATGCAGTGTAACCCACACGAATATCCACACCTTGACTGAAAGAGGAGCCAATTGGGATCCCGAAGCTCGAGCCGTCGATGGTCAAAGTGTCGCCGCCAGTTGTGTTCAGTCCAACACTTGGCGATATCCCAGTAACATTAACGGGCAGGAAAGTGATCGAGCTTGTTTGTAGCTTTGCAACAACCAGAGTGCCGCATTGCAGCGATACCGTAGCAGTGTTGGCAGCATAGCTCCAGTAGGGAGTGTCGCATTTTACAACCTCGTCATTTACAAGCGTCGCCGAAGAATTTACGGAGATCGAATCGCTGGTGAAATAGCAAGTATAGGTATCTGAACACGATCGCAATCCCTCCCCCGTGAGAGTGATGGTTTGACCTCCCGCGGCTGCAACGCTTGATGGAGTAACCTGCTTCCAGCTCCACCCGAAATAAAAGGCTGCGCTGCCCTGATTGCCGTTGGTACAAGACACATCTCCATTGCTCTTACACATCTGATCAGTTGGAGATATAGAGCTGTTGCGCTCGTAGGTTACACTCTGGCCCAAAAGAACGCGGAAAAAGGCTTGGGTTGATTGGGAGCCAGCTGTCCAAACTGGAGGTCGACATGTTAGGCTAGTCGAATTGAAAACTCTCGCTTGCACCGTCTTATCAATTGAAGCGTTGGTGCAACTCCCAACAACACACCATTGGCAGAAATATCTTGACAGCGGAGTGAAGCCCTCTCCCACTACTGTTAGGTTCGAGCCGACACCACCAGCTGAAGTTTGGGCAGGCGAAACCGAGGTCCAGAACTGTTGCACTTTGACAAAGTCGTGAGCACCAGAAATACCTGAATAGTACAGAATCGGTTGTTCAAACGGATTTAGAGGTGCTGCGTCCTCCACTTGTAGGTACAATATCTTGACAGTGCTTATCCAGTCAGTCGGGGTATTACACACGAAACCAGAATCAAATGTGATTGAGGAGCGATGGACCACAGCATCTGGCATCTCTGTCACTGGGTCCAGGCTCCAGAAAACACAGGTGTAGTTGCTCTGCTGATTGAAGCCTTGCTGTGTGAAAGCAATAGTGTCTCCGCCGCCCAAAACCCCGGCCTTGTCAAGCGCAGACCACTGAACGTCATCAGGTCCTTGTACAGTCAGCCTCAGCGTGGAGCTTTTTCCCAGAAGAGCAGAGTAAGATGAGCTAATGGCATAGAGCTCAAGCACAATCGTCCGGTCTCCAGATTGATACACCCAGTCATCGGGGATATCGATAGAAAGTGTCTTATTGAAATCATCACCATACCCGAACTCCCACCAGAAAACGCATCCGTTGACATCGCCTGTTTGGCAGCCGATACACCCAGAGCATTTGTTCTGGTCGATCATCACATCCAAGGCCCCACCATCGGGGCCACTGTCGCAGTACGCGGGAACACGCATATGGACGAGTGAAGAGCAAGCACCACCTAAAACACGTGCCTTGACGAAGACCAGGGCGTAGCCGTCCGTACCGCCTGAACGTCCAACGGAAACCTCGACAACTCCCTGGCCCTCCTTTACCGTAACGTTGTCCTGGTTCCACTGGATGACTCCAGCCTCTGTCTGCAGCGACGTGCACTGATCCATAGCATTCTCTAGACAGATAGCACGCTCAAGTCTGGTGACGGCCAATTGGCTGAGTGCAGTGTCGTAGTCGAGCAGGTCGAACACCTGACCAGAAAACGACTTCAACTCACGAGTCGAGGCAATTTTTTGGCCATTGCTGTCGATTTCCACTGACCCAGGATTACTTGAATCCGGTGTGTAGTAGGTCATGGTGGGGCCTCGTCCGAGCACAAGGTTGCCCTTGGATACAGGCGGCTGGCAATTCTGCAGGCCGCTGCTGACGCCGTTGATGCGTAGCTCGCAAGCGCCAGACTTGATAAGCATACTTACCAGGATCCTGCTACCATTCCTGGCGGCGGCTGGTATTTCTGCCGACACTCTGTCGGGGCCAACTTGCATGATCATGTGGGAATCAAGATTCTGGAACAATGCAAATCCATGCAACGGAAGTCCATCCGAGGAATCGAGAAAAGTGCTCTCATATTCAGCATCTGTCTTATTGACAGCACCCAGGATAATCCTCTTGGTCTCGTTAGCTCCCGGCCGCACGACGAGAAACATGGTCAATTCGTTAGCATCGCGCACCACACTGGATACGAGAAACTTGTCGCCAGAGTCAAAGCTGATACTCTGCTCCACCGTGCTCCCTCCGTCCACAGACACATCGAATTTTGGTGCAGTGCCATCTGACCCCAGCAGCTGCGCAGGGGATTTGCCACTACGGGATGTCCAGGATTGCACCCAGCGTCCGCTGAAGGGCCCGCCCAGCAGGATTGTCAACAAATCGTCCGAGTTGTACCACGAGCGAGGTTCGCCCCACGGACCTAAGACTGCCATCCAGTCTGGGTAGTAGGAGAAGGTTCTATAAAGATTGCCCGCACCTTCTCCCACAACGACCGTAATTGTAAGATAGGCACCGCGACCTGGAGGAACGTCGCATCGAATGGCAGAGTCAGAAATCCACTCAGTGTGCACGCAAGATTGTCCGCCCACAGTCACAGAACGCGATCCCGAGCCAAGGAAATTCTTTCCCACAATGGTGAGGTTGCCTCCACTTCCGCGCACTTGGGCGGCAGCAGTCCAGGTGTCGATCATGGGAGGCACGACATACTTGAATTTCGGAAAGGCTGCTACAAGCGCCGGCCCCGGAGACACACTGTCTGCGTTTACAGACGGAGGAACTGCTGTATCGTTACATGTGAGATCTACAGACGTTGTACATGGTGGCAGCACGCATGTCAGTTCGCTGTCCGAGGTCCACAACGTGATGGTGCAGTCATTGCCGCCGATTGAAGCCACCAAGGGAATACCAAAAACAGCACCAAAATTTTGGCCATAAAGGGTCACAATTTTGTCGCCGGTCGTCGGGCCCATAGCAGGAGTCATGCCCGTCACCACAGGAGAGTCGTAGCTGAAAGCCGAGGACAAAATTGAAGCTCCAGAGAGAATGTTCAATTCGACGTCGAGCGCATGATTGCTTCCATTTGACACAACGCCACGAATCGAAGTGTCTGACATCCAGACCACCTGTGACATGGAGGTTTGGCCCAAGTTCAAGGTGGGCTGGGTGTCTTGGATACCGAAGCAAGCACCACTTACAGAGATGGTGCTTTCAGCAACGGTCGGACGGTTGCTCGGCTGCACTGCCATTAGTACCGGGTCATGGATATAATAATGGAAGCCCGAACCCAGTGCTTCTCTGCCACGCGAGGCGACAGCCAATGCGGAGTCCGAGTGACAATCAACCTGTCGCTTGACGGAAGACCAGTTCTTGACTGAGACAGGCGTCAGGCAGCGGATTGAAGAGTCTGACAGCCACTCCAGTGAAGCACAGGAATTATCGCCAACGCGCACAGAAATGCTTTGACCGTCCAGACCGAAGTTTTGCCCAATGATGGTTACATTCGCACCCCCTTGCACTCTCGACACACTGCGCCCAGTCAGATTGAAGCTACTCGCCAGCAAAGAAGAAGGATCCCCAGTCGCATCCAAGATCCGTGGAGCATCATAAGAGAAATAAAAGCCTACTGTACCATTTTCAGAGCGTGATAAACCAGCATTGCTGCGAGTCACCATGACATCCACTAAAAGTTGGGTACCGTGACCACCTGGGATAGAATCGCACACAATGGTAGAGTCAGACACCCACGAGCTGGAGGCACACTCAGCCGAGCCTACTTTGATCTTGATAGACGATGGTGCACTCTCTCCGAAATTTTTGCCATAAACAGTGAGGGGCGAGCCAGCTACAACAGGCGCATTGAACGGTTTCATCCCTCTCAGAGTGAGATCGTTGTATCCTAAATACACACCCTGAGTGCAACCTGCAGTGGCCGGACTACCCCACCGAGAAACAAGCACAGGGTGCGTCGAGAGCGACCCTGGACGCACTACACAACTGATTGAAGTGTCGCTAAACCAAGTCGGAGAAGAGCAGTTGGTTTCGCCCACAGTCACATACATCTTGGTGTCTGTTTGGAGAGGAGGGACTACCCCAAAGTTAATTCCCGAGACGTGCACACGCGCACCGGACTTGGGGACTGCGATCGGTTTGACTAGAGTTGCACAGGGCGCGTCAAACTTGTAACCTCCCTCCAAGATGTTACTTTGACGAGTTGTGTGCTTAATCTGGACGTCTATCGCACCACCACCCTTCTGGGAAGGCGTAGTGCAGACGAGACTGGAATCGCTGATCCAGGATGCATCACCAGCCTGAGCATTGCCCATCCAGCATTTGTAGTCCTGCTGTGTCGTTCCAAAATTATAGCCCTGCACCGTAATGTGCGATCCACCAGCAGAAGGTCCATTTGAGACCAAGAGACTGGTGACAAGAGGCGCATCAAAGGTGAAGGCATCATTCAACGTCACGTCACCGTCGCCTTCGTATCCTGACACCCTCAGGGAGACATCCTGGGGATGAAAACCCACAAACTGTAATCTGCACACCATCGAGCTGTCAGATATCCACTCGGAGGAAGTGCAGACGACACCACCCATGCTCACACTCGGCGAGTTATCTGCACTGCCAAAGTCAGAACCAAAGACTGTCATGTTCCGCAAGCCGCTCACAAGAGTCCGACCATTCGTGGGACTAGTACTGCTCAGCACAGGGCGCGTCCGGAATTGGAATACGCCAGCGCCAGTTCCCGAGAGAGAATCCACTGCCACACTAGCATCCACAGCTCTTCCGGTATCTTGAAACCTGGCGTACTTCTGCACATCCGACAAACAGATAAGCGATGAATCTGACACCCACGTCACATTGATGCACGGCTTTTCATAAATAGACGCCGTTGGCGGCGGCAGACCGCTGAGGCCGAAGTTCTTGCCGCTCATGGCCACCGCAGCTTGGTTGCCAGACACGCTGAAGAAATTGGCAGGAGTAAGACTGCTTACGACGGGAGCATCGTATGACATAACACCTGCCAGTGCGCTGCCTCTTCCAAACACGCTCAATGAAATGTCCTTGTTGACACCCGTGCCCGGTGTGCGTGTCGTGATCTTTGCTGAAGAGTCTGAAATCCACAGCACCCCAGCATCTTGTCCATTAAACTCGGCGGCCATCGCCTGGGTCACATTTGCAAATCCGAAGTTTGATCCAGTGATGGTAATTGTTGCCGATCCCAGGGTCGGGACGTTTGCAGGTTCAGCACTATCAGCCACCGGACCCATGAACATAAACTCATAGGCACTCACATCACGGTCGATGCCCACCTGACCGGGGCCCACGCCCTGCCCAAGCCTAAGGAAGACCGGAGAGTCCAACGGAAGGCTCCAGGCAGGTGCCTGGCACACCATACTAGTAGAACTGAGCACAGAAGGCGACGGCACAGAACCGTCCGCGGCCATAAACTCCAACGCGCACATAGTGGCAGTAGTGAGCGAATCTGTCCAGGAGTGGCTGCGCGCCCCTATCGGCCTAGCTATTGGCACAGGGCACGATCCGTTGGAAGCCACCGTGTACCAAACACAGTGGTAGTCGATAGCATTCACGTCGAAATTATTGCCTACCAATGTCACTTCGAAGCCGCCTGCCAAGGGGCCTTGAGATGGCGAAGGGAATACAGAAGAAGAGCCATTGATATGAGTCCAGTAGACTTGGGTAAGATCGCTGTCGATGATTTCAACTTCCTTTGTGCTAGCTCCCACCACATTGAAGCCCGAAAACTCCGAGAAGGATTTGGAGATGGTGATGAAGAAACTGGATTTCTCGTCGCGCACGTCATCATCTTCAATCGTGATCTCAATGTACTTGTTGGATACATCGCCATGATTCCACGTCAGATACCCAGACCGCGACACATAATCGTGGCCCGCTCGAGCACTGCCATCCGAAGTGTTATAAAAGACGATGGCCGAGCCGTCACTTCCATTGGTGCGCGACACAGAGATCGACGTTACAGAGTGCCGGTATGCTCCCATGTGCACCTGCCCCTCTGTTACCACCGTTTTCGTCGAATCGTGCCATTTCGCAATACCCGATGATACAAACCCTCCAGCGACGGGAGAACCGCCAGGAGCAAAGACAACGGATGCATCGGTGGGCACTGTGCCTGCCGACACAAGGGTGCTGACCAGAGAGTTCTCAAACGACGTGCTAGAACTTAGCTGATTCTCCAGCGCCATTGCCTCATCTTCGGGTAGCCCAACAAACTTGATGCTGATGGTTACCGAGAGAGAGCTCGTAAACTGCAGAAGTCTTCGGAGGCCGCCGGTAGCGACTGTGTCGACAATGGAAACAATGACAACGTTGGTTGTCTCGACGCCAGCTGCTACTGCAATGGCTGCGGTAAGCTCGGTGAGCACAGCAACATTCGTCAGCTCCTCTGAGATGCCCTGTAACTCGATTTTCATCGAGACAAAGGCACAACCATCACGCCACCTCAGACACATCGATCTCTCAACGGTCTCGCGCTCAGAGTCTGAGAGAGCCTTGTCAAACACAACAACTTCTGCCAAATCTCCGCGGAAAAAGCCAGAGCCACCTTCAGCATTGATGACTCGATGCAACGCTGCAGGGTATGTTCCAATGTGAACCTTATCAGTGCCTCCACCAACCTGACCGACGCCAGTTCGTGCACACATTTCCACGCCGACGTTGTATTTGGCCATTAAATAGTCCTCCACCGTATAGACATTCGACAGGGCAAGCTCGCTGGACCAAACAAGCAGTTCAGCAACTTGGCCTTCCCAGCCATCACTCGCTCCGGATTTGCCCAAGAAATCGAAAACGTCGGCAGAACAGCTTCCCACGCCGGAAGTAAGGAGTGTGGTAACAGTAAAGCCTGCAGGCCCCGAAAAGAGCGAGGCGTTTTGCCCGTTCACTCGGGCGTGCGCCTGGTCGAAACAAGAGCTGCCAAGGCCACTGCCAGTCGTCTTTCCAAACAAGAACATTCCGTGAGAGGATGTAATATTGCACGTAGGGTGCGAACACGTGGATTTCTGTACAACAATTATAGTCTTAGCAGCATTGAATTGCAGGCCTGCATCTAATACGGTAGCATACTTTGCTGCACTGAATTTGATTGCCGGGAGACCATTGATAGCATGGTCGACGAGCTCTGGCTTTTCCGTGCTCGAGGTAGCATCAAGTCTTTTACAACTACTACAGCCCGAAGTACTGGTCCATGTCTTGACCGCACTGCTGATCGTGCCGGTGTTTGTGTAACCATTGCGAGTAATGCCAAACTTTGAGTCAAGCCACAGCTGCAGATTTGTGGTAGGCACTGCCGAGCTAGTGCGACCACACGAAATCTTGTCATTAGGCCCGAGGCACGGCTTGCCTGGCCGGTAATCACTCACACCTCCAGTGCAAGAGTACTTATCGAATCCTGACTTGAGCTCTGAGTCGATCCACAAACTCATGCGGTTCGAATCTGCCACGGCAGACACAATCTGAAGTTTGTTGCCCACTTTCTTCGACGACGTATACCGAAGCTCGCTTCCCGCTATGGTTCTCACGTGTCCATCAGCCTCAAAGAAGACACCAAAACCATCCATTGCACTTGGCGTGGGGTCCATGTGATTGTCAGAGAAAGCAAAGCCTCCCTTGGAGTCACTTTGCGTTGCCACTGCCATGAAGACGGACACAGAATTTGAGTCGTTTCGGAAAAGATCGCTAACAAGGAAATCATCGAAACCATCAAACCTAACGACACCCGGATGAATTTTGTTGAGGCCATCCATGATTCCAGTCGGATTTCCTGCGCTCTTGATCGACGTATCAGTATTTGCAACGAACATGGGCCGCCTGCCCTTGACATCCTGCCCGAACGTGTTGTAGGGTGCAACACGCGACACCCAGCCCGAGATAGGGCTGCGGTATGTGCCGGAATCCGAGTAACGCTCTCGCCATTTCGGCGAATTTCCTTCCACATACACTAGCGCATTCGCACTTCCCGGGATACCCGAGGCATTGACATCATACCACTCGTACGCCAAGTAGGATTCGTCCGAGGCATCCAGCCAAAGGATCGGGTCGTGAGATAGGCTGCCCAGACCGCCTGTGCCAACCCGCTCTCTGCCCATCCTACAGAACACCATAAACCCATTGTGAGTGAAGTCATGGCCTCCTGGATTGATGACGTATTCTCCAGTCGGGGTGCCGGGTTCGTACTTGAGAATCTCTGCACACGAACCAGCGCTGAAGTTGAATGCTTTAACGCGTGTGGTATTGAGCACTTGACTCGTGTAGGACTGATCCAACGTCATGAACGCCGTGCGCTGAATATAGGCGCCGGCTGGAGTCTTGCAGAGCACTGTCGAATCCGACTGCCACTCGGAAGCAGCGCACATAGTATCTCCCAAACGCACTTGGGCTGAGTGGTCAAAGGGCGAGAAGTTCTCGCCGACCACTGTCACGGTCTGCCCCCCGGATGAGACGCCGAAGTCAGGTGAAATTGACTTGATGACAGGTGCCGAGTACGTGAGAGCATTCTTCCACACAGACCCAACCTCTTGTAAGTCGACATACTTGATGATTTTGATGTTGTTGGTGCTCAGCCCACCACCCGTGACGCATGTGATAGATGAGTCCGAGGTCCAGATCGGACTGGACGCATTTGTAGATCCAATTGTGATTTTGAGAGGCGCGTTGTAGGTGCCGTAGTTGGAGCCCTTGATGATTAAGGTCTGATTGCCACGACCCTTGGCAAGACTAGCGCTGTGCTGGATGACAACCTGCTCCAAATCAGGCTTGTCATACGTGAAGGTGCCGTAGGTACTTGACTCGGCAGTGGTGCGGCATGTGAATCTGGGCGAACCTCGGTAAGCGCCGCAGGCTATGCGCACCCACACGTGAAGCTTGCCGCCTATGCCCGCATCTGTCCTGCACCCGAGCGAACTGTCTGAGGTCCATCCTGTGGATGTGCAAATCGTGTTTCCGATACCAGCCTGTGCCTGGTTCTCGCCGTCGATGACACCAAAGTTTTCACCAATGATAGTCATACTAATAGCACCAGTGGTGGGGCCGTTCCACGTGTTATTGCCGGCACGCTTAACATTCTCAACAGTCGGGGGCTTGAAGGCAAAGGAGTTCATTTTGGAGCCGTAAATGGAGGTGGACTGCGATGTTACTTCCACACCCACTGACCGTCGTGCACCGACACCCGGCGGCGAAGTACAGGCCAGGGAACTTTGCGACAGCCACTGCGTGTTTAGACAATCCTCGCTATTTATGCTAGCAACGACAGTCTCAACCCCAGTTCCGAAGCCTGTGCCTGTGATGCTGATGATGTCACCTCCACGTGCAGCAGCAGTGCTCGGCTGGACCGAGATGACCTGCGGGGACACCATATAACGAAAGTTTTCCTCTACTTTGGAAACAACCCCAGCAACTATCACACCGGCCTTGAGAACGCCGTCCAGAAGATCGGCAGGTGCCCTTGGAACCAGGCACAAAAGTTTGGAATCGCTTTGCCAATCGCTAGTCAGGCAGTCCTGATTCCCGACTTTGCCCGTGGGTGTGTAATCAGCCATACCAAAGTTTTGACCGTAAAAAGTTACCATCACCTTGCCGGTTCCTGGCGAATCGAGCGGCTGCGTGGCTGTCACGACTGGCGAACTAAAATTAAACTTGACGGCAAGAGGCCCCGAGGGTGTCTCCTGGCCAGCAACATGTACCACTACATCGACGCTACCGACGCCCTGCAAAGGCAAAGTATGCGTCGCATTCAAGCCTCTGGCGGCATAGCAAACGAGCGAAGTGTCCGAAATCCACGTGCTTGTCCCGCATTGGGTCGATCCAATGGTCACGTTGGGATTGAAGTCCACGAGTCCAAAGTTTTCACCAGTGACGGTAATGTGAGTTTTAAGGGTATTTGACGGATCCAACGACGACGGGGAGGTATAATCCGTCCGAGGGTAATCGTAACTGAAGCCTTGTGCAAGAGTAGCAGAGTATCCGTTAATAAAGACGCCGACATTGAGTGAATGGCCAACGCCTGGCGCAACAAGACACGAAAGGCTTGTTGAGCTCAAGTATGTAACATTTGTGCACGCCTTGTCGCCAACTGTCATGTTGTGGCCTCGATTCTTCTCGAAATCTTTGCTGCATACGTTGTCGTAAAGCCCTGCGGGCTGCAAGCCTGGCCCAAAGTTAGTGCCGAGAACGTGGACTCGCATGTGGCTGTTTGCCACAGGCACGCGCGCTGGGCTGATGCCCGTCACTGAATGCGCTGTATAGCTTACAGTCTGGTTCGAAACAGACCACATCCCATTCAGAGATAAGTAGATTGGTACCTCCAACCCCGCACCAGCAGCAACTTTAGCTGTACAAGACGTGTCCGAGGTCCACGTTAATTCCCCCTCGGTGCTCCCGACGAACACCCTAAAATCCGAAACGGGCATCGTCCCGAAGTCCGAGCCGATGATGGTGATATTGCTACCACCCGCCGTCAGCAGCAGACTGGCAGGTTGAATCGATGTTACAGTCGTCGGCCCATAGCCAACGAGCTCTGTACATGAAATCTGCGTGCTGTTACTGGACACTCCACCGACAATAGTTTCAATGGACAAAACGCCACCAAGACCCGTCTTTACTGTGGCTGTCACTGACGAATCAGAAGTCCATACAACAGTAGTGGCGCTGCTGGGCAAGAGTCGGAAATCTGGGCTGAAGTCTTGAGTCCCGAAGTTTGCGCCGAAGATTGTGATGTCGGTCGACGCTGCGTGCGGCGACAGCAGCGATGGTTCTACAGCAATTACCACAGGCAAATCGTAAGAATACCTCAGGATTGCCGTTGTACGGACTCCCTCTGCATTGCCATCTGCGATCCATTTGACAGTGTGGTTCGCACCCCAGCCGCGAGGTAATGTGCAGGATACTGAAGTCTCAGAGATCCACATACTCGCGTTACATGATGTATCGCCGATTCTGATGACGGGGGTATTATCGTAGGTGCCAAACAGCTCGCCCGTGAGTATAATCATGTCACCGCCAACGGTCCTGCCATTTCTAGGCGAAATTCCTTGTATTGAAGGCTCCACGATTCCAAAATTCAACTGATTGGGTGCATCACTGGATACGGCAAGTTCCATATCCACCAGAACCCATTCCGGGATAAAACAAGCAGCCCCCCAGCTATAATGTACAGGCGTCACGTCCATGCTACCTGCACTAGATTGCAGCAAGCTAGTAACCGGTTCAGACGCAGCAACGGGTTGCGCCGCTCTGCACACGGTATCCTTCTCTGTTCCGGCCCGGAGCAGCTGCATGGCAGAATCGTGGCCTTTGCATCTCCACAAGGGATGCAGACATGTTACCGTTCCATCAGCTACGTTGACAGTGTGAGCCGGCATCATGATCTTACAAGGAGACTCCGCCATAGTACACTCGACGCTCCGCGTTTGCTTACAGACAGAAAGTGTGCCTGAAACACATGTGCATTCTGCATGCTCAATTGGCTGCGTGAAATTGCACGCGTAACTTGAATTTGTCAGCCCTACCACCTCAAATGTCAGGTCGTGCCCTCCAGTGTATCCTCCCAGCTTGGGATCAAAGTTAGTCCAGTAGACTGACGGAGTGACCTCGATGGTCAAGTTGAAAGAGGCGCGTACAACATGCAAGCTATTCTTGAACGTAGCACATACTGGCCTAATAAATACTTTCAGAGTTTGATTCGACATTCTACGCTCGTAGTGGTCAAGGATGCGTACGACAATAAACTTTGGGCCCACGTCTCCGTGTTCAAAAGTCACATCACCGTTGTTTTCGATGAAGAAGTCGTCCCCGGCGGCAGCTGTTCCAGTCACAAGATCGACAGTCACACTCACCAGGCCATCACTCCCACCCTCGCGTCCAACTTCAATATTGTAGTATTCCCCAACCTCGCCTACTATTGCAGATGGCTGGGCCCACACAATGTTTCCGGCAGCAGGCACGCAATCCCTCCAGCGGATGCACATCATACGTTCTGCGCGCTCGCGCTCGAATGTTGGTAGCACGTCCTTAAAAATGAGCACCTCTGCTACCCCCCCATTAAAGTACTCATCTAGCTGCCCGGCAGTTGCACCGACGCCAAGCGTCAACGGCAGGCTTGAGTTGAGAATTTTTTCGCCATTTGCAGCTGGATCTGTCGACGCGGATCGCGGACCCTGTGTCTGCGGGTTTGACGGATCTGACGTCGACAGCTTGCTGAATTCAAGTGTTGAGTTGAGCCACAGCTTGTACTCTGTGCGGCTGACCACGAGAGTCGCCACATGCATGCCTGAACCCAGCTGGCGCGACGAGGTGTAGCGATTCTCCGAACCAACCAGAGGACGCACGGCGCCCACTTCATCAATGTACAGACCAAATCCCACAGGCCCGGTAGGAGGAGGGGAGAAAAGGTTGTTAGTGCTTAAAATCCACCCCCCACGGCCATCGCGGCCGCCAGCTCCGCCAGAAGTACGAAATGCAACAATGAGAGTCATAGTTGACCCCAGAGCATCCAGGCCCTGCTGCCCGTGTGGCGTGGCCAGCGCGCTGGAGTAGACGAGATAATCATCATAGCCGTCAAAGGTAACTGTGCGCTTGCTGTATCTCGGCAGCCTAGTTTGTGAGTAAGGATCCTCGCCGCGTGTCATGCGCAATGCAGCATCGTCTGCAGGCGCCAGCGCCAGCGCCTCGCCAAAGCGACCCTGCCATTGGTAGACGTAGGGCTGCTCAGCGTAACCAGCAGTAACAAGTGAGGGCATCGGCAGCCCATATTGAGGAAGTCCTCCGTCGGCTGATGCATAAAACCAGGACAGGGGTGCGCGTCCACTGACGACCGCGTCGCGGGGGCAAAAGTCATAACCTGTGTGCCCGCCAGGGGTCCCGCTAGATGGTGATGAAAAGAGCCGCCGGCTGCCAGGCATCGGAATGCTCAGCTTAATGTCATGTGAATGCGCGTCGAGAGGAGATGCAGTACAGCGCGCCGGCAGGGCGCTGAGCAGAAGAAATATAAAAAGAGCACTGAGCCACACAATCTGCGTGGCCAGGCTCCGCTGGCAAGAAGGCCGACGGCAGGACACGAGGGTCTGCCGGCGGGCAAAAAATAATGACTGGGCTTGAGCCCGAAAAACTATAGCTGCATCTAGCAGGTTCTGTATGGGCCGTCTACTACGATCATCCGCCGCTGCATCACATGCTGCTGGCGGCACGTTTGACGGCCAATGCAAGCCTAATGACGGCGGCCGGCCTTGAATATGCATCAAGAGCTCCGCCCCGTGTGGCCTGTCGTGGCCGAAAATCGAGGCCCGGCAGCTGGCTGGACTGCCGCCGCTGCCCGGCCCGCAGTCGCGGCAGTCGCGCGAGTCACAGGGATCTCTATCCATCTCCGACGCACGCCTGCCCGCACACGTGGCGACGGCGTCACACCTGTTGTGCGACGGACCGTCTTCCTCCATGCTTCTTCCTGTCACCTCTTTTTCCTGAGGGGACAGAGAGAACAGGGCTCTTTCTCAAAACTGATATTGTTTTTCAAGAACAGACCTGTGATTCGGAAAGAGACATGTTTCCCGCAGCTTCCGACTCTCATTCGTGGGAGATGGACCTCAAGAATGCCGTGTGGGCTGCCGCGCGACATGCAGCTCGCCTTTGTGATGGCAAACCATACACGGCTCGGATCCGAGGCTTGCGGCCATTGGCGTCGGCACCACCAGCACGACGTGGTTGACGTGCTGCGATTGGTCCTTGAGCACTTGTGCATCAAACGAGGTGTGATCAGAGTCGGGCGGCTGCGGCGCGGTGACAGCGCAATGATCGGTAAAGGGGTGCTGGTTGACCCGAGGGCATTGGCCATGGCGCCGGCACCGAG
>Ga0138262_1058143_pt1 | contig 26903 bp, 38 predicted proteins | sample RNAB_720151113_FD_105265 | JGI IMG/M metagenome (GOLD analysis project Ga0138262, IMG submission 105265) | Metatranscriptomics of polar marine prokaryotic and eukaryotic communities from Palmer Station, Antarctica after 72hr light incubation -... | ecosystem: Environmental > Aquatic > Marine >...
CCTTGATTGAAATATAAATATATAAATAATAGCCTGTAGAGCTCTACTTGGAGTGAGAGATTATCCAGCAAGACCTGAGTCAATCAGAACCAAGTCTTGCCACAGGATCCATTCTCCACACTCCAAGATCTATTCAGAGTCTCAGGTGGTGTCATCATTCTTTTTAGTTATGTCAATAACCTCAGGGGGCTGAGGTTCAGCAGAGAGTATAGGTGGGTGGGCGGCAGCGGAAATCGGTGAAATCCAAGGACTGCGGCCGTCCCTTCAGAAACCTTCCAACGCTTTTTGCAACGGAGCGCTCTACGCGAAATCCGCGTCCGAATCGCCAACGCCCGATCAGCCGGTGGAGGCTACGGGCTGAAGTGTCGGCGGCGGCGGCGGCAGCGGCAACGCGCCACGTCCTCTTCCAGGACGGCGGCGGCGAAGTCAGCGGCGGCGTGGGGTTTTCTGTGGCTGCGGAGCAATTCTCTTTTAATAGAATTTTAACAATTTAATCGAACCCCAGTTTAATAATTCTGAACTTCATAAATTTGTCAAGCCCGGTGCAGCAGCCATGGGACGGCAGGAATGTCATTTTTAGGATCGACGGCCCCGGCGGCGAGACAGGTCTCGTTCGACAGAGGGCCTCGAGCCCCACGGTGGCGTGCGGTTGAAATGACAGGATTCCTCGGATGAGCCGCGAAATAGCTTCGTCGAAGTATAGGACCTGAGGCTTCCAATTTGCCTTTATCAATCTTATAATCTTTTACTAATTCGCCTTTAACTCTAAGTACGCATTCCCACCCTAGTCAGGTGCGGCTTCTCAAGCTGCACGAAGAGCTCAGACTACGAGCCGGGAGCTGGTGGCTGGAGCCCCTAGATCCATCAGTGCCTGGGCCACGCCGCAGGTACCGAGCACTGGACCACCGTGGGTCTTCAGCGCCAAGTCATAGTAAGAGGACGTGAGGCCGCTGATCTGGGCGGCGACCTACATGTTCTCGAAGAGGGCGCTGCTGGACGTGACGTAGCACTACTTGTAGAGTGCCACGGCTTGCCCATGGGAGGTTGGTGCGGAGTCACTTGGGGTGCCCGCTGCCAAGGCCTTGCCGAAGAAGACCTGGTGCTGCGACAAAAAGTCGTTGAAGAATCGGCGGCCAAAGTGGCTCAGGAATTGTCTCCAGTCGTCCAGACTGAAGTGTTTTGTCACTTCTGCGGGCGTAATGGTGCGAATGGGTTCTAAACTAAGCACCCACTCGAGCCCAGAGGCATGGAGGCCGACTGTGGGGCAAGCGAAGGCGGAGACCACCGTCATCAACACGTGGGCCACAGTATTCTCCTCCTGGACGTAGTCGTCTAGTAAGCCTATGAGGGACCACTGCATGGACTACATCAGGTCCTGCATTCTGAAGTGTCTCTCAGTTAGGCAGTAGTTGAAGAGGATCCAAATTCCGGAAGTCTTGGCGTCGGTCTGTTCGCTGCCTGAACACATCATCACGGTGTCCCAGAGCAGCTTGTGGAAGGTGCCGCCGGCCAAGTAGTTCCGATCTAGCGCAAACGTGAATCCCTCTCGGGACATCGAAGTCTTCGCCTTCTAAGCGACCACGCAGATCATGGGCGTAGAGGCCAGCTGGCAGTCAGCCTGGAAGGACGTGTCTGCCTCTGTTGAGCCTGTGACTATGGAGCTTGCAATGGCGTTATAAGCAGTCCTGTCCTCCATGACACCCTGCAAGGACTCCAGCAACGCTGGCGCTTTGTCTGGCACGTGGCGTTGGTATGCCGAGGCGAGGGTATGGCTACTCTCGACGCTGGAGATCATAGAGGAGGTGCGTCCGACTTTAGAGTATCGGTCGGAGTAGGCGGCAGATCGTGCAAAGAGGTTCTCCACGGCAGCATTGGCGGTGGAACACTTGGTGCGAACAGAGCCCAGACTTTCTAGGCTGACTGCGTCGGCTTCCTTCACTCTTGCCAGGTTAGGCCCGTAGGGCATGTAGGCCTCAGCTCCAGCTACTAGGGAGGTTTCGCTGACGTCGAGCATGCTTTCCGGCCCGCTCTTCGACTCTTCTTGTGGTGAGGCTTCGGATTAAGACTTAGCACTCAAATCGGCAATTGCGGTGTCCAGGTCCTTTCCAAGAGGCTAGATGGTGTTCCTCATCGAGCTGAGGTACGACAGAGCCTCGTCGTTTCTAGACACCGCCCCATCCACTTCAGATCTCTGCTCCGAGGTTTCTGCCTCGCTCCAAAAAGTCTGGCCTTTAGCCACCAACTCGTGCAGGGTCTTGTTGACTTCGTCGAGCCGGGTCCTTTCCGTGTGGAGGCTGGTAAGGGCAGACTCAGCAATTCCACAAAGCTAAGCGGCCGCTTCGCTTTATGCTATCATGGCCCGTTGATGCGTAGCGGTGTTGGCATTCTCCAGCGCCTTTACTACCGACTGCTGCAACTATAGGGACCGTTCATTCTGGCGGTCTGTGGCCACCATCGACGATTCCACAGCCGTCACAAAACTCGAGAACGACTGCACGTGCGCCTGATTCAGAGCAGTGGTGGCTTCGGTACAGACCTTGGAGTGTTGCCTTAAGGCGTCCTGTGCCACTCCAATAGCCTAGGTGACCTAATCCTTGGCGTTATCCTACGTACTTCCCATAGCGTGGAAAACGCGATCGTGTTGTTTTTCGGCAGCTGCCATCACCTTCTCGGTGATGTCCGTCCCAAAACTCAGGGCCTACTTGGTAGAATTAGCGCTGGCGTCGAGCACCGCCTTCAAGGCTTCGGTGTTGACCTGCTGCAAAGCCACCATGTTCTGCAAAACGTCGCTAGGGGGGCTCAATTTCGCGTCAAAGTTGGCCTTCCGGGTTGATTCGAACTCCTAGCGCAGCTGGAGCATCTCTGCAACCCCTTTGGCGTTCTTCTCTTGCAGTGCCTTGATTGCCCCGGGTCCAAACTCGTCTATGAAGTCAGCCATGAGTGCTTGGCACTTCTTGGTCCTCTTCTTCTACGACATGGCCATGTGAGACGTACTGGTGCCAAAGCCCTGCAAGACCAGCGTTTAGAGGGAAACGAAATCGGCTCCAAGCTGTGTGTTCTCGCCGTTCAACTTCTGCAGCGAAGTCTTCAGCTCATCTTTCAGCCTTTTCTTCTCGGCGTCAAAATCGACCTTGGCTGCAGCAGTGGCGTCCTTCAAATTAGCCAGCTCATCAGTGACCAGCTTCATGTCCGCCACCGCGTCTGCTAGCAACCCTTCGAGGCCCTCAGAATCCTCTTTTGCCAAATCGGCGTTCTGAAGTAGGTCGGAGAATTCCAGCTTCGACTTCTTTACTTTTACCTTCAGGTCGGCTAGCTACTTGGTGACAAATGTGGTCTGTTTGGACTAGGCCTTCTGCTTGGTCTCCATAGCGTGGTAGTCCTTCAAGGCAGCAGCTTTCTCGCCTTCCAGCCTCGTAATAGTGGCGTCGGCAATAGTGAACTTGTCAACAATTTGCTCCTGCCAAGTGGTCTCGTCGCCCTCCTCTAGCCAGCGAGCCAGCTCGTCTTTTTAGGCAGTGAGGACCTCGAGAGTCTCTTTGCGGGCTTGGCAGAGGTTTTCTAGAGCAGTTGTCTGCTCGCCGTATTATTTCTAAAGGTCGAGGGAGGCGCTGGTAACCCCATCCAGCCTAGCCTTGTAGTCTTCGCATTCCTGCTTGGCCATATGCAGGGACGCGCTGACTTTGTCAAGCTTGACTTGCAGCTACTCCTTGTCCAGGCTCATTTGGAACTCTGAGGCCTTGGCAGCCTTGGCCTCCTCCTTGCGCAGTGAAATTAACTGCTCAACCCTTTCCTGTAGGGTCTTATGGGCGGCCTTGGCGGCAGTGGCGTCTTGAGCATATCCTTGGAAGACCGTTGACATGTAATCCTTCACCTTCTGACGGATACCTGCCGTGCCTTCATAGGAAGAGAGTTCGTAGCTCCTCACGTCAAACCAGTGTCGCCGCAGTTCATTAGCTACCGAAACTGACGAGATTGCGTTTTTCTCCACGGCCACGTGGAAGGCCTCCATGACCTCCGTGAAGTTAGCCAGTAACTAAGCTTCAGTTGCTGCTGACTACTCTCCTGCTTGCCGCAAATCCTCGGTAAGATCCCCCAATTCTTGCTAGAGGCTAAGTAGCGATGCCACCGACGCCTTACCTTTCTTGGTGGCCAGTTCACGGAGTCCAAGCACTTCTCGGTTAAGCCCTGCTAGCTTCAGGGCGGCCTCAGCCTTGTCTTCTTCATGCGCCTTCAAGAGAGCTGCGTTCTCGGCGGCTTCGTTGACGAACGCCGCAATCTCACTCTCTCCCTACTTAATGAGGCGGTCTCCCTCGCTAAGCCCAGTTTTTATCTTAGTAAGGCCTTAACGTAAGAAGTCATGGAAACTATCTTTCGCGATTGAAGAGGACTGTAGTATCGGACCCAAGGCGGCGCTGGTCCATCCATATTTCGCTGCGATCGCAGCCAAGAATTTGGTTAGCAACTAATGAGCTCGAGCCATTTCGGCGTCCTTGGATAGAAGCCTGTCTTCTAGGTCGGCAACCCTCTCCTGCAGCACTGACGAGTAAGTACTGGACTCTTCGTAACTAGCACTCAGCTCCTCATGGCTATGTTGCAAACGCTAAGAAGCAGCAGAGGCCTGTTTCAACTTCGTTTACAAGGCGCATACCTCATCTTAGCAAGTCTTGGTGAGTTGGAACTAGGCGTCCAGTGTTTTCTGCAGAGCCGCTAGTTTGGCGGAAAGTTCTTCGCGTTCATCATGGCAAGTGGCCAGTTCTCCCTCAAGGCGAGCGACCTCTTTTTTGGCATCCGCTAGAGCACCTCCCCCCTCATCCTCAGAGGAATTAGAGTCCGAGTTTCTTGGCTACCGTTGTGACTTAAAAGGGGAAGCCACCTTCCGCTTGGAGGACCCTGAAGCCTACTTCGCTGGTAGGTGGTATTACTTCACAAGCTATTTCCTTAGTACTTGGAGTGCGGCGGTCGCCTTACCGAGCTGCAGGGCTTGAGCCTCGAATTACTCACCAAGCTGGACTCCTGCTTACACCTGCTCCTGGTTAGTCTATTGAAGCTCCTTCTCAGTGTCTTAGGCGAGGGCTAATTTCCTAGAGACTTCGTCTAGCTCGGCCTGTAGGGTGCTGGCCCGCTCCTGGCTATCAGTGAGGGCCTTCTTGCTGCAAGAGAGGTTGCGTTCTTCAGCATCCTGGCACTCTTTTAGATCAGCTTGGACCGAGGAGTGGTTCTCAGTAAGTTCTTGCACCGAACGCTGAAGCCCTTGATAACTCGTCACCAGTGCCCTTAGGTCTCCTTTCCTGTAGGCCTCAAGCGAGAGCAGCATTTTGCGTTCCTTACTTACTTGTTCCGTCCACTCGTCCAAGGTGTGAGCTAGGAAATGAGAAAATATGTGGGTAGAAAAGCCAGGCTGGTAGGTCGAAGATCCCAAAAAGTCTAATAAGACTTGGTAATCTTCAGGGTTAAGGAAGCGTTCGATTTCCTTGTAGAGCTCTTGAGCGAAGGCAGTGCGAGGCTGGTCGCCGTACAGGATGTTTATCTGCTATATGTTGCAGCCACTGTCCTTCTTGGCGAAGAAAGTAGGGTCAATTGCAACATGCCCAGGCTTCACGGTGAGGTCCTTACCAATCTGTAGGCTCCCGTAAGCCACAGGATGAGTACGCATGGTCGCGCCAGAGAATGGTCCCGGGAAGGAGGGCTGCAACGACACTTTTGGTTTAGTAGAGTTGCCAGTGCTCGGAGCGGGGGCATCTTTAAAGCCCCTCTTCATGCCTCCTTTGGTAGCCGTGGCCCCCCCGTGAAGGGCTTAATCGTAACGAGGGTCCGTAGACTTGCAACCCCCGACCTTGTTGTAGTACGTTGGTTTAGCCAGGGCTCCAATCTCTGCCACGGTCGCCATGGAGAAAGGGGTGTTGGTGCCTAGGGTAGCCTTTGTGGCAGTGGAGACCAAATCGGCGCTAGTGCGGGCGAGGGCAAAGTCAACCACGGTCTTCTCGTTGGCGCAGGTGTCTACAATACCTATGCCCCCGGCGTCCTCATGGCACAATGCGTAAGGGACTTTGAAGGAACAGTGGTAGGCGCTGGCCTCAGAGCGGCGTAGCTTCTCTAATCTCTTAGCCTCAGGAAGTTTTTTAGCTTCAAACTTCTCGGCGACTATTTGCAGTGCCTCAAGCGTCTTCGCCGGACCTTTCCACTTAGAGTCAGCCACTGCGTCTAAGATGGCTATCCTCGCAGACGGGACTCGCAATGATCGAGCCAACTGGTCGTTCGAAACCAAGAACAGGATGTTGGCGTTCGTGTTGGGCAAGTACTTTCCAGGTTCAACCACAGTAACTCCGTGCGCGTCCTTAACTAGCCTATCCCCACTGCGGAAAACCTTGGTGAAGCCTCGTTTGAAGCTACAGAATGGAGTGTAGTACTCGTGAAGGATCTTGTTAGCGTAAGCTTTTCCTTTAGTGGCTGCGTAGGGGGTGACCAAGATAGAGCTCAAAGGAATCACGGACAAGTTCTACTCAAGGCAGAGAGCTTCCCAGGCTTGGTGGTCCTCCAGTGCCCAAGTGTTATGCACGGCACTTCTAGGCTGGCTAGGGTCAACCGGTGAGCGCTCTCCTGACTTGAAGGTGGAGGGCATGTCCATGAACTTCTCAAGTTAGCCGTTAACGTCCATCTAGAGTTTTCCATAGTCTACGGTTTTCGCGTCAAACTGGAAAGGTGGATTCTCATAGATGCATACGTCCTTAAACATAGTATGAGCGTGCGTGAAGAAGTCTCTGTCACCGGCATAGCAAATGGCGTCGTTGTCCCAGGCTCGGTATCCTCGTAAACGATTGATGCCCTCAAGGACAGAGTTAGCAGGAATCAGGGGAGTGGCCTCGGTAGAGAAACCTTCTCCCATCATACACAAGGGTATACGTAGGACCTTGGAAATCAAGCGGTCTAAGATCTTAGGACAGACAGAGTAATCGTCTGATTTGAAAGTCAAACTCTTGTCGCATTCCTGTACCACTACCAACCCGGTGTGCCGGTCTGGGAGGTAGGCTTTAGAGTACACTGGTCCAGCAGTAGGTGTAAGGGCATATTAGACAGGTTCGTCACGGGCCTAAGCTTAATGCCTAGATGAAGCCGAGAGTTACTAAAAGGCGTCGACACCAAGGTTGGCTGCTAAGTGGTTGATGGTGTTCTGGACCACCTAGTTGGTTAGTGCGTTCTGCCCCACGGTGCGTCGTACAGGAAGACTACTCTATATCTCTGAAAGGTCAGCTCCGTTCTTGCCTCTGTCATTGTCGACTAAGCAGGCCTAGAAGTAGTCCTTTCTTGCGAAGGGAACAGAGTTGCCTGGCTAGGCAGTAGTCACGTAGGTGTAGATGTCCGTCCAGTACTTGTTATACCCTGCAGGTCCGTTGTCAGTGATAGGTCTTTTTTGGCTGAACATCAAAGTGCCCAAGTGCCTGCAGAGTTACTCCAACTGCTGGTCGTTCAAGGTCGATAGGTGCCACCAGAAGTACATAACTCCTTGATCCACGGCCTTGTGGTGCCGGTGGATGCCAGCTAGCTAGGCCAACATGGTGTGCTTTACCGTGTCCGGGGCATTGTCGAAGTTCGCGGTCAGTCCGTCCTTGAAGAGCAATGCAACTTATGCCTGTGACTTTGACTTAATCTCACTGAGGTCATGTTTGAACAGGGTGGCCCAGGAGGATTGCCTTGAGCTACCCGCAAAGTTAGTCCTCGAGGGTTCGTCGCTTGGGTTGTCGCTAGACTGGCACCAGCCCATCAAGATGTTGACCTCATGTTTGGCAGCACATAGTAAAGTGGCACTGATGTACTCGTTGCAGACGGGACTTCCTGAGTAACCCTTCGACATACTATGGTAGACGCCGGTGTTGTCAGTCTGAACTATCAAGTTACTGCAACGCGTGTAGGGCAGGCGACAGAACTCCTAGATAGTTTACATGACGATGTTCATCTCCAGGCATTGAATGCTCAAGGCCTTGTCTTCGGAGCGCACGTGCTGAGTGCGGTGGTGGAAGCCCTCAGAGTCGTAGTCAGGATCTCTCCTGGTAAGTTGAGAAGCAGAATACCCAGGCTTGGCAGCTGAAACACCGTACTAGGCATGGGAAGCTGACCTACTGGCGTCGACCCAGATCTCAAAACTCCGAGGATACAGATGCGAAAAGCGTACTTCTGAGCTACTGCAGAGGTGGTGACTAATCCGCAGCACTTATTCCTCAATGCCTGTTCGAGAGAACTACACTAAGAAACCGTCCCGTTCGGAGCTTCTCTTAGGTAGACTCATTCCTTGGCAACTGTGTGAAGTCAACGCGTCGTACACCGTCTTCATAACAGGCTTCATGGACTAATGCACAAACAAGCCTGCGGTGAGGAGCCCGCAGAGTCTCTAGAACTCTGTAATTTCCTTCTTCTCTCTGAACTTGGCGGTGGCGTCCACGATCTTGTCTTTGAGTGAAGCGCTTAGTCTCGCGGTCATGCCATGTGCTGGACAGGAGCTAAACTCGTATCCTACCCACTGAATGGTGGTAGTAGGTTCGATAATGGACTTCTTGTAAGAGATAGGAACGCCAGCACTCTGAAAGTAGGCACAGATCCAGCAGGTGATCTTCTTAAGGAACTTGGCATCATGCGAAACGAAAATGCCATCATCGACATAGAGTAAAGAGATGAACTAGTCAATGAGCTCACCTTCCGCTGGGTTTCTCTGTCTGTAGCGGTGGATGGCCATCAGCAAGATTTTCTCGCATAGGATGCTGGCCTGCTGACAGGAGTTTCTTTAACCCCAGAGTACCTTTAAGCTATAAAAGAAGTCCTTCAAGCCAGTCTTGGGATTATCCCAGTTAGAGGCAATCACGTTCTTCGACAGGTCACTGAGGTGCACCCAGAAGGCCGTGAACATCGAAACGATGTCAATGCAGGTGAAGTAAAGGGTAGCGAATTCCTTCTTCATAGCGCCACTATTCTTTAACCGATGCAGTGCCTCGGCCTCCCCGTGCTCCTTGACGTTCTTGAGGTAAGTAGCAGTTGCGACTATCTGCGTCGTGGTAGGCCGAGAGATCAAGAAGTTAGGAGTAGGCAGGTTATGGGCCATTAGAACTTCGAAGGGGGTGGCAGAAGACTGGTCACCAATGCATCTAAACTGCTCTGGTTCTCCCGCCGCCACCTTCTTAGGAATGAGGAAACAACTGCCGAGGGCCACAGAATTCTTGGCAAGGGCGGCAGCGTCAGCAGCGTTACTAACGGCAATGGGCTGGAGCACTCCTCTGTCAGTAGCTTCCTTGACTGCTTCTCTAAGCAGACCCTGCTTCTTAATCGAAGGTTTCGGCTGCCCTACCATGTTGTAGCCAAAGTCATGAGTGGCGGAGGTATCGATCCAACTGGACCGGTATCGCTCGAAGTAGGCTCGGGCAGTACCATGGGCATCAGTAGTAGTTAGTCGACGTGCAGCTTCGTCGTGAATCACTCCTCCAGAAACAAGAGGGGCATCTTACCGGCCCCCATCGCAGAAGGTGTCCGTAGGGTGGCCGAAGGAGTTGTAGACGTTGAGGAGAATCTCGGCGCTCGACCCTACCGTCTTCAAATGAAGATCTTCGTGTAGGCCCAACTCAGGCATTTCTAGGATTTCTTTCTGTAGGAACTTACAATTCAACGCCCCCGTGACCATCCCAGTGAGTGGGCCTTTCAGCTGTTTCCACTGGTCACAAGCCAAGAAGGCCTCAACCTCAGTGCGTGAGTAAGTAGAGCATAGTGTTTCTAAGCAAAAGTCGTCGATAGTAAGGTCATCCTCGGGGGACAAGACCTAGTCAGGAAGGAAAGAATCTCCTTTAGTCTCTAGCATAGCTTGAAGGAATGCATCCCGTGTTGAGGCGAACGCGTAAGGATGTTGTGGGGGAGGTGTGGTAGCTTCATCTCCTTCGGCGGTAACGTAGCTAGGTGGGCCGCCCTACAAAGACTTCTTATGAGCAAGTTGGTCAGCCAAGGTTTTTCGCAGGCCCTCCATGTAAGCGTCAGCTTCTTTCAACTCAGGTCCTGATGGAGGTGCAATAGGGGTAGAGTATTCCTTTGCCGTGTAGTCCTAGTCAATTTGAGCTTAGTTGGAGTCCGCGTTCATAGCGGCTTTGACTTCCGGACGTTGCATCTTGGCTTGTTCACTAGCCACAACTAGCGGAGAAGGCACAAACGTAGGGGCGTCGCCATTGAAAGATGGTTAGTCAAGCGCTTACTTCCGCTGCATGGTCTTGGCGTGAGTACTAAGGGCACGTGGAACGGGAGAGTTCATCATTAGGTAGTGCTCTACCTTAGAGAACATTCGCGCGTATTGAGCAAGTGCGTTCTCCTCGATGGCATGAGATGGCTCCTTAGTAGCTCTGAGTACTGCGTCCCTGGCTGTAGTGGTACAGAGACGGAGCAACCTGCTGAAAGTGTTCTTCTTCCTTGTTCCCTACAGTGAAACTTCCTTGTCAATTCCCTCTACGAAGAGAGAGTTGGCGGTGGAGGAGGCCCAGAGTGGCGCAGATGAGTAGTCGGAGTTACCAAGCAAAGTGTTAACCATAGTTGCCAACATCAAACCTTATGCCCTGCAGTCCCCTACTACCAGCACGGGTAGTACCCTCTTAGGATCAGTGCCGCCAATGCATTAGAGGATGTCCACCAACGCTTTCCGCAGTTGGGTAGCCTCTTGAGTCGCAACGTCCATGGAGTAATCTTCGCTACTGTTAGCTGCCTTCCCTTACACCTGCAAGGTGTGCGTATGGCGGTAAGTAACGATCTTCTCGTCCCAGACTCTAGGGCTCACCGAGGTGTATTGGTTATGTAATTCTAGGTAAGTCTTAGAGTGACGTTAGAGCATGACGCAGCTGTTATAAGCGGTGTCGTTGGCTATACAAGGGAACCCGATGGAAGCGTGGCCATAGTAGTCATGGCTTTTTTAATGGACAAGCTTAGGATCCTTGAGTAAATCATCGGCAGTGACAAAGAACACGCTGCGCGCGGGAAGCTAAAACCCAGAGCCAGGGATAAGAAGACTAAGGTCTTGTCCCGGCCCGTAGCAATAGGAATCCTAGAAGGTGCTGCTACTTTCTTTAAAGAGGCGTATCAAGCGGTCTATAGGGAAGCAGTTTAGGTCTTTGTAGGCCTTTTACTCAATCGTCAGTTGCCGAAGAGGGCGGTTCAAATTCGCGGGCCAGTTGTCTGGGTGCATCTCGGCTTCGTTCAGTCCGCAAGGAAACCCGATCTCGTCCTTGGTAATCACGCGCCTATAGTCTCCCAGTTTGTCCACGGGGATTTAGGCAAAGGACTCAGGACGCATATCTAGGTCAGTCCTAGCTCCGGGAGCCAAGGTACTCAAAGGGCCAGAGGTAATTGTCGCGAGTAAGGCAACAGCGGCAGGGTTACTGGAATCGTATATGTCAGCAAGCGCAGCGCCGCTAGGTGCAACTGGAGCGTCGATGGCAAGGTCAGCTGGTGCCACCAGGTAACATCTCCTGAGAGCATCCCCGCCAGAGTAAAATCCTTAAGTTGTAGGGCCAGGCTGGCTTGGAGGTTGTGTTTCTTTGTGCATCTAGTCAATAGCCTCGTCGTTGATTAGTGCCGAGTCCAAGGCGTCATGGGTGGTGGGACCAAGAGTCGAAACGTCAGCATCCTGACCACCTAGGTAAACTTCTGAAGGCCTGATCGTGCGCTGGTCTAGCAAGGTCTTCATTGCCTCGAGATTGAAGCGGGAAGTCCGTTGCTTAGCGGGTTGGTCGGTCTTAGAGCCCTAAGCTGCTGCCTTTTTATCGACCTAGGGTTTACTGGCAGGCTGCTAGTTAGGGGTAGACTTGTTGGAGTGCAGCCTCTTTTTGGCAGGTTTGCCGCTGCTAGGATCTTCTCCTTCCTCAAAAGTTATGTTGTCTTTGAGGTAGCGAACCTAGGGCGGGCGCAGAATCAAATTAATAATGGTGCTCTTCTCTGAGGAAGGAGGAGTCAAGTATTGGAAACCAGGTGTCGTAAAGTTCTTTGCCCAAAGTTGTTTAGACCACTCTGAAAGCACTTCAAGGTCTTTAGGGGTGGTGGGCGCGTCTTGGTAAGATTTCAGCAGTTTCGACAAGGAACTACCGCATTGTTCTCTTAACCAATCCGAACTAGCCCCGCTGTACATGAGCTTGTTAATGGTGATCGCGTTCTTAAAGAGCTGCGCCTACACTGGGCCCAGAGTAGAGTTCTTGAAGTCGAGGAACGCAGGGCCGTTCTTCCAGCCATTCTTGACAGCTTGTGTCCGTTAATCCTTCAAGGACAGGTTGTCTAGGCTTGAACTGGTGTCTCGTGTTTTTGAAACCTACTTTGGAACGTTAGTCTGCTCATCAGCGGGGCGCTGCTCCTGTTTCGTTGGGAGGCCTTAGCTTGGGGAAGGTTTCTCAGCGCGAACTGGCTTTGGCTAGTGTTTGTCTGAGTTTTTTGCTTTCTTCTCAACCACCTTCTTAGGCTGTGATTTGTTAGCAACTTCTTTCTTGACAGGAGGCTCAAAAACGGGTGATCCGTCTGACAGAGGAGACTGTTTTACGGCGACCTTGCTTTTGTTTTTCGCGGCTGCCTTTACTTTAGGTGTCTCAGTTCTCGGTGCCGTTTCTGGCTTAAGGGGCGTGCTGGTCTTCTTGCCTGGGGACGCGCCAGATTTAGGAGTCTTCAGTTTAGTGGCAGAAGGCTTGGCAGGCGGGAGAGGGGAATCTTCTCTAGCTTAGTGGTCAGGTCTCTTCCTACCAGCGTAGCCATGGTCCTTGACACACTTCGTGGGTCCGTCGAAGTACATATACATGCATTTCCCCCCAGCGACGCATGCTACTCCGTGTTGAAGTCGGCAGGAATATGAACGGCAGTTGTTGAATTAACACTAGCCAATCTAAGAGTCGGGCCCAGCCACAACACTCACTGGTAGTAAGGTAGATGGCGGGGACACTGGTCCTTAGGGTCTTGCAGCGTTCTTCATGTACTTCTATCTCCATGCCTGCTACAACAGAGAGTAGGAATTTGGAGAAGCCTTGTCGCTCCACAAGCTCCAAGCCTGGACGTCAGCGCGGAAAGCGTCAGAGTCAAAGTTGTACTGAGCGTGCAGGACTTGAGACCCTGTCGTCTTGGACGTTTTCGCAAAGGTGGTAGAAGGCAAGGGAGCCCTATACACAAAGTTAGTAATCTTGTAGTTCTTTGAAGAGTCCTTGTCCGCCGCGTCCAAGAAGTCTTGGAATTTTTCCAGCATGGCGTACACCAGCGACGCTGGAGGCACTAGTCCTTCTGCCAGCCATCCAGAAATGAATGGCTTCACCAGGTGAGTCTAGTCATAGAGTATCCGCTAGAATCGGAGGGTGGCGCTGCTAATCTAGTCTACAGCCATGGCCAGCAATTTTTGACTCACTTTAGGGTATAGTAGGATATTATAGGCCTAAGGCTGCTCGCGGTAGCACTTCTGCAGGATCAAGGCAAAATCGGCTGTAGCACCCTGACCTTCAGAAAAAACGGCTGCGTCCTTGGTTTCTCCAGCCTTCTGAAAAGCGTCTTGTCTAGTAGGAGGGCGTTTTGAGTCATAGCTGGCATCTTTGTTAACTAATTCCAACTATGCCTAAAGCTCTCCAGTAGTGCTGGTAATGTAGCCAAATTGGCCCCCGCCTAGCAAGCCCATCTCACAGTTGTGCTAGAGACAGGCGCTTCGGCGCTACTTGGCAGAGTAACTGGTCTCACCGAGGCGGTCTTACACCAACTTAGGATTGCCTAAGTGTCGTAGAAACTCACTGGTTCTTTGCGCGAAGGCATAGTCAGCGGTGTCTAGTCCCAGGAACTTTTCCAGAGTAATCACGAACCAACCGGATCTAGAGAAGGTCTTGGCTAGTGGGAAGACTACTTTTCGGAATTCGTCAATCTGGTCTATTGCAATTCGCACTGCGTTGGCACTGTTGCAGGGAGCCAGGTGTCTGTGGTCGATTACGCTGTCCAAGGGAAGCATCGGCCTAGCTAGCGAGAGCGTGACACTCAAAGAAGGGTAGGCACGGAGCCAGTCGTTGTGTTTCTGCACCCAAGGCTTAGCCAAGGCTTCCAAGTTAACGGCGTCGAAGAGGTGTTCGTCTAGAGTAACGTTGGGCCATCGGCGGTGGTCAAAGATCAAGCCACGCTGGTAAGAAGGCAGCAAGGCTTTCACTGACTGGGCATCCATCAAGGGTACTCCCTCAGGGAGCGCGGCTCCTGCAGCAGGAATGAAGCCATCAGCAACGGCTATCCGTAAAGCTTTACTGTTGGAGTATTCTGTGATGTCGATAGCCACCAAGTGATTCTGTAGAACTGGCAGGTAAGGAGTTGGTGTAAGGTGGTTAATGGCCGAGACTCTCCGGCGTGGGTCACCTAAGGAGCTGCTGAAAACGGTCGGTGCCGATATTTCTTGCACCCCGCTTTGACTGTGGACGATTCGCTTACATAGGCGTTGGGGAGCCTCATACAATTCGCATAATGCCTTAGGGCTGCTGAAAGCGAGGTCTTGGCCAGTCGGTTGCAGTAGAGTAGTCTGGTTCTTCGAGGCCGAAACGTCGAAACACCACAGACCACCAGGAATCTCTCCGCGGGAGAGTGCTTCCAGGACGGATTAACCTTAGCTAGTAAGTCCTGCGGCTCGGTCGTGATGCTTGAAGAGATCATCATAGAGGTGGTTCTACAAGTAGGCTGAGTTCTCTTCACAGAGAGCTTTCAGAATCTTCTTCTTGAATTTGTCGTCTGAGCTGCACTCTGAGGTCATCATTCCTGCGGTAGCGGTTACTGGGTACGTTTTAATAGTGTAATAAGCGATCACCCCTTCAATTATCGTGGAAACAACTGAGATTAATTCTTCGCGAGTAAGAAGTGCTGCGTCCGGGCGAGCTTCAGTCTTCTCGGGGAAGAGGTTAGAAGAGTCAGCGTAGTCGTGTACTGTGCGGCTGACCTCGACGTCTGCCGCTTTCGCTTCCTCTTCGGCAGTAAAGGGGGGGAGCTAGTCAGCAGTAAGGTATCCAGTTTACTTGTCGCCCAAGTCTTCGGATTGTTGCTTGCTCAAGAAAGCCCCAACACAGAGTCGAATAGTCATAGGGATAAGGTGTCTGAAGGGATCCGTCTGAAGGTCTTCATAGCTGGCCTTGGTGGTGGTACACGCTTTAGGATGCGCTATGTGACTGCTGTCAGCAAGCATCTCTTGCCTGCGGAGTGAATCCATTTCCTTGGGCCCGTCGGTTGCAGCAACCTTGAGTTGGTCGGCGGAATCTTCACTAATAGTGGAGTCACTCATAGTGACTTCTAGGCAGTCGTCTAGGGGAATTTTCCATTGAGCCTCGGCTTCCTCATCCCGGCCTAAATGAAGGAAAGTTTTGTCCAACTACAGCTTGCGACTTTTCATAGTCCAGTTGGCATGCCCAGAGGCTTCTCTAAGATTCTCAAGCCTAATGCAAAAGCGGTCCCCTTCTGGGCGCTTGGAAGCTGCTAGCGGCTCTGAGAATTGCAAATCAGCGAGTGCAGTTGTGGTGGTGGCGCCTAGATCCTTAGCGAAGGAATCTGGGTGGAAGACAGCTCCTACCGTAGCCGCGTGGGCAGCCAAGTAAGCCGTAGGAGCGATCGCCTGGAAACTGGCAGAGTTTTTGCTGAAAATGAAGGGGGCTCCTCCCTTCTACTTGCATGCTTGCCCTTGCCAGTTCAGTAGGTTTACTGGGCGTGGAACCAACCCCGGCCTGGCATCTTTACCAGAGTTCATGAAGGTTTCGGTTTCCCCAAGTGACACAGGGCTGGCGTCTGGTCGTACGTCAAGGTAACTCCCTGGTAGTTTCTAAGCCCCTCCCAGTCGAATAATGATCCGGTAGAACTCAGTGATGAGAGCTGGACAGAGGAAACTATCCCGCCTCCAGACCGCGGAAGCTGCAGCGCATCTCATAGAGAAGCTTTCTTACTGGAGCATCACGTCTAACTTGACTTTATCTGGGTTAGCTGTGAACCTTAGCCCCGGCCGGAGCTAGAGCTTTCCTGCTGGGCTGATCTTACAGAGCAATTCAAGCAACAGTGACGTGTCTAAGAGACACTTAACGCTTTTACTAGAGTTGGCCTGGAAGACTGGTGACCCCATCAATGGTAGGTCAGCTTTCATGTGTCCTTCGGTAGCATGGCGAATCGTGGTGTTTACTCGTTTCAGCTCAGCACGGCCTTAGAGCTATAGTTGACTATAAAGGTCAGGTGGAGAAGTGGCTTAGAGGGGTTTGATGCCGTCAGGTTGTCTAGAGCGGAGTTCGGACATGGACCTTAAGCCGACCAAGAATTCACTGCCCATGAAGTGGGTAGAAGAACATCGGCGAGGGTGGTCAGCAGGGAGTGAAAATCTAAAGAGGAATTGCAGCGTAGCTTTCGCATTGCTAGCAAAACTCCCGTTCATGAATTAGTCAACCACGTTAGACGCATAGAAGGCGTTAGTACCAGTTTTCTCGCATGAGATGCTACTGCCTTACAGCAGCAGCGCCACCATTTCAGCAAAGGTCATTCCACTGCGGGCCTAGAAGTCTCCGAAATGAGGTTGTCCCTTACAGAAAGCACTTAGTTCTTTCGCGCCAATGCCGTGGCTGCTGAGTCTGGAGGTGCGCCCAATGCCTCCTTTAGGGAAGGTGCTGTCCGTTGGCAGCACGTCAGCGGCACTCACGATGGTCGAAGTCAAGGGTGAGTGCGCGAAGAACTAGCGGATGTGGTCCCCTGAGGTAGCGTGCTTGGGTCCCAGGCTGTTAAGGATCTCCACCTTCCTACTCTAGCAGAGCTCGTTGTTAATGAATTCGAAGTTCTGTTAAGAGGTCTCGCGACAGACCGTGTAGTTCAAAGACTTGCCGTCCAGCTGGACCAGTAATCTAGTTTAGCGGAAGTCCTTCAATTCTTCTTCCACTGCATGCTCTGTCGGACACTTGTAGTTGATTGTAATTAGCGCAGCTAAGGTCCGGTTCGAGTAGTAGTGGTATAAAGCGATAGGCAAAATGGATTTGGTCTTACTTAGAGATAAGAGGTTGGTGCCTTCGAGGCCAACCTAAGCGTCAAGTAGCTTAGCCGGCGAACATCCGAACACGAACAAATCGGCGTGGAACAAGTGGCCCCCGCTTAGTCCTAGGTCAGAGTGGCGGCACCTCTTCTTCAAAACCAACAAACGACCTAGTTGAGCCGAGTTAGAGTTTTGAAAAAGGAACTCAAAAAGAACGCGAAGTTTTTTAGAGGCTATCTTAGGTGCTCCCACCAAGGTACGAGGAAGCAAGGGGATCTTTTCCACACTCTCAGTGACTGCCGCAGTACCGGCAGCGGTGTCTCCAAAGAAAATGCCGGGGAAGTCTGGGAAACTAATTCTTTCAGGAGCATCAGGCTTAGAAAGAGGGCCACTAATCCCAAATGTCTCTTTAGCAGGAAATTAGGCCAGTAGTTCGTGATAGTCAGGAAGCATGGTGCCTTCTTGAGGACCGGCAATCAAAGTACGGACTGCTGCCTTTACCTCTTCGGAAGTATACTTGTCAGTCTCGACCCTTAGCATGTTCTTTAGCAGGCGCTTAGGGAATCGCTGTAGTGTGTCTGCCAGAGGGAGGGGAGGCTCCATGAAGGGCGAAGCGGGGTGGTCGTTGGCAAGGTCGAGGGCTTTGCTCAGCAAGTCGTGGACGATTCGTCCCCGAAGGAAGGGGCCAGCCTTCCCAGTTGAGCTTCTCTACTGGCTTACCTAGCTGTTGGTTAGGTGGACATCCTAGGTGCATGCAGCTGGTAAAAGATGAGCCTTGGGGATACAGACCACGCCGTCGCGGTTCATGATTTTGGCCTAGTCCAAAGCTCCGAGCATCTTCCGGAACTGGTCTTAGGTAGTGGCGAACACGTCTTAGAGCCTGCTTACATAGGTAGACATCTAAAATCTAGAGTATCCACTGAATGCCGACGGGCCAATCAGTTTCATTTTATAGGAATTTTTGGCTGGTAGGGTAATTCCTCCCGAACTGACGAGCTCTAAGGGAGACATCAAGCCCGCTGGAGTAGTCAGTAGGTTCTAGGTGATTGGGGCCTTCCCAACACGAGCAATTCGTGGCAAGACGTATTGGGAACCTGGTTGGCTTTCCAGTTCGACCATGTCGAGTACCAGTAACTAATGGACTCTTCCGTCGTCTAACGCTGAGTGACTGAGGCCTGGAAGGGAAGTCTTAATCGTTAAGAGGTCAGTAATCTTGCCCTTGCTCAATTTTGGAGTCTGGAGGAGGGAGTGTGAAGGTGAGAAGCTCCTTGGGCAGTGAGCTGAGGCCGCAGCAGGGCGCCGCAGTTCAACAGCCGCTGGAGAGACCACCATAGCATGGTGTTCCGAAGGACTGAGGTCGCCACAGCCAAAGAGGATAGAAATTGCCGTGATTAAGGGGGATCCCGTGGTAAAGCCGTCAGTGGCCTTGTATAGGCGGTCAGCCTTGTCATCAAGGCGATTCATCAATCCGTTGTCGCCGAAGAAGTCAAGCATGGTGAAGACGTCCTTCAGATCCGCTGTAAAGGCTGGTCTCAGCTTAAGTCCGGGGTCAAGCGCGCCGTTAAGTCCAGGACCGACACGGACTAATGGTTGAAGGTCGTAGCCGGCGAAGGCTAAGTCGCAGCTAGCAATCAAGTACTGGTTATCGCTGGAGTCGGATATAACTACTTTCCGTGCATCGCGGTGTAATTTGTTTAAACTCAAGTCAACTGAAGCGTTCTTGAGTGCGGCTAGTCTCTTCTTGGCAATAGCTGCGTCGATATTCTTTCCTAAGGTAATCGACTCAGCGTTGTCGAAAAGGAGTTGTGGAGCCTGGAAAAGCAAGACTTCAGGGTAGAATTCTTTGTATACTTGGGCAATGGATAGAAAGGCGTCTGGCTAGTAGAGGTGTTCTTCTTAGTAAGGCAGAGGCTTGAAGTCCATGAGGATTTCCCTGAGCGCGGCAAATGCATGGGGGGTAAGGGTGTTGCAAAGAGCTCGGGCGTCAAGACCTAGTGCCGCCACAAACGCAGCCCGATCAGGCTTCGCTGGAATAAAGCTGAAAGCCCCATGCAAAATCGGACCTTTTCTACAGGCTTGTGCGAAGGTGTGGTCTTAAGTAATTGGCCAGGTGGGGAAGGCACTGAAGTCGAGGAAGGGACTTCCGTCCGTCTAGCAAAAGAACTTATCTGGTTCAAGAGTGCCCTATCCCATAGGCTGCTGGTAATTGAGGCATGGCAACTTCATGCCGAACCTAGTAGAGTCAAAAAGGAAAGGCAGCCCATTGGAGCTGGATGGAAGCATGAACTTGAAGGACAACAAGTATTCTTCATCCAAAACGCTAGTGGCTGGACTCTTCAACAAACTAGACAAACTCAGGTAGGAACCAGTAGTGGGCGTCTCCCTGAAGGGGAAAGCTATCTTGGCAAGAGCATCGAACTAGTCGAGAATTGAGATCTCCGCTAAGCCCGCCCAGAGGGAGCGAAGGTCCTCATTGGCGACGGCCTTACAAGGTCGGCCGTTTGACTCATACCATTTGTCGTTGATCAGCAGGATCTTGGCCCTCACGTATCCGGCCTACTGTGCACATCCAACATTCTTCAATGTGAACTTCTTCACGGCTGAGGTATGCAGCATCTTGGTAGCCATAAGCTGGTGAGCTCGGTGGATCACGAAGACGGCGAAGTCCGCAGGCAGGACAGCGGTTAGGGCATCAGTGAAGTCCTCCACGAGGAAGTCAGCGAAGTTTGCCGCAGAAGGGAATTGTGGTCCCTTGGCAGTCCAATAGGTGCTGTCCGGTCGGAGAACCCTGAGGGAGGTGGCAGTCCATCCTCGGAAGTTCCAAGCGTCACCGTTGTAGCCGGCGTTTTGGCGCTCTGCTTGGGCGGCCTCCGGATCGAACCAGGTCGCTGGGTATGGGAGAGAGTGCATGCTAATTCGGAGGTAGTCCATCATGTCAGACTCAGGTTTGTGATCTATAATCATACGATAGATCACATGCCACATTCCTTAAAGATGGCTAGTGACCATTCTGAAGAAGTGGCTTCGTACAAGAACGTATCCTTTCTCCATGTTGGTCAAACTCCATTTGAGGTGGTCTGCCTCACGTCCTAAAGACCCTTCGAATCTGCCAGTGTCGTCGAGGACATAGTCAGGCCGCTTTAGAGATTCAATCGATGTAGCCTAGAAGAACGGTGTCCACTCGTGTTAGCTCGACTGCAAGGCTTCTAGGATGTTCCCTGGTTGGAAGAGAGAGTTGGAGAAGGTGCGCTCTGCGTATCCAGAGAGTCGTGCTGATACCATGCAGATTTTGCTAGCCTGAGCCAAGGTGGCTAATTGAGGGAAGCGCTGACTAAGAACCTAAGAACTATCTACAGACTGAAGCAGCTCTTACTTCTTCAGGGCCTAGTGCACGGTCAGGTAGCGGCACGAGATCTGTCGGTCTTGCCTGGCGTCCAGGGTAGGGGTGAAGCTCTATGCCCGACCTGCAATGCTGGATAGTAGCACCCTGGGTCCCCGCACAAAGAAAGGTTGAGAAGTCCCGTTCTGCAAATCATGGAAGGCACTTCTAAGGCAAGCCAAGTCTCTACCTAAGTAGTCGTGCAGCGAGAACTTCTCTGGTACTTGTACCGAAGATTTCTTGAAGTTACACGCAGTTTAGTTGATGTGGTTCCTGGAGGTAAGCTGGAATTCAGGTGATAGTAAATTCAAGTTCTGCAGAGGCGACCTCCATGTCTTCTCGTCCGAGAAGGCGGAAGTACTCTCCATCAATGACGGATATTATCGCCCTTCCAACACTTGGGTAGCCTAACGAGTGGCAGACGCCAGTCGGTGCCAAGCCAGGTCCATGGTGTCGAAACCTTCTGGCACCTTGTCCAAGGTACACGGTTCTCGATCCTCACCTTAAGACGAGTGAATCTTGGAAAGTGAAAGGGTGAGTTGGAAGTCTACGGCCGCCCCGATCACGTTGTTCTAGGCAGTGACTATTGGGTTAAAGAAGGTAGAGGCTATGTTACCAGCGAGGTTCCTTCCTAACCCCAAGGAGGGGTCCTACGGTATCCTGGATCCAACGTACAAGCTGGTGTCCAGGCTCGAGGATCCCAGCAGAGAGCTATTCACTGCGGGGTGGATGTCTTCCAGGTTCCCAGCCAAGAAGGGGAAGCAGTGACGAGCAGGGTCTTGGTAGTTGGCACTGTTGAAACCAAGGGATCCCACTGGCGCATCCGTTGCTAAGACAGGCTGTAGATTGCCATGACTTGCCAGCATAGTGTTGTCAACGCCTGCTGGGAACAAAGTGCTGCTGCCGTAGGGAGTAGTAGACAGAGTAGCGGAATCTTAGCACACGAGACCACCTAACACGTTCTACACCAACATCTAGTGTTCCAAGTGACTGCCAATAGGTACAGGGTGGGAGGCTTAGACAGCCACAGGCCGCAGGGTGCTCCGACCAGATCCTACTGCAACAGGAATCAGCGCTGGGGTGGCGAGTGACTTGTAGTATCCCAACCCTCCATAGACGTAAGACCCATAGCGAGTTTCAGGAATTAGAAGGCGGAACTGGGTGATCACCTAATGACCGTCCTTCAAAAACGTAGTGGTTCTGGGTAGGAACTCGGCCGTGGCCACCACGATGTCAGTGGCGTCGTTGGTCCTCTGGTATGGGGCAATGACTGGCAAGAAGGCTTTCTTGGCAAAGCTAAAGTAACCCTCTTGCATCACCGGCAATTGCCTTTCGTTCTAAGCAAGTGCCAACAGGAGGGCCTCCAGCAAGAGGTCGAAAGCCGCGATGTACGTAGCCTTGAGAGCCTCGTTGGAGTAGTGTTCAAGAGCATAGTCCGCGATCTCAGAATCCCAAGTCGTCAGTGGCGCTGCTTGTGTACTGAAGCATTCGGTCACGTCATCGTCGGTCAGAGCTCCTTTAGAGATGAAGGCAATGAGTTTGTAAGCCGCACTGGCGTCTGTCCCTTCAGCAACGTCAGCATATCTCTGACGGGTAGCCCTCTGAATTTCACGGTAGAGCGAGTATACCCACTTTTCTTTGCCTAGAGATTGTACGCAGCCCCGGTGGTGCCAGACCTCGTCAATAAAGGAAAATTGTTTAGTCTCGCCCACGAACAGAGCCCGGTATCCTGCAGCGTCGGCATGGAAATAGTCTCCTTGGTCGAAGGACATGGAGAATTGGGTATCACTTGGCAGCGGCCTGGGAGTCAGGGTCCTTCCTGCTCGGCCGTCTGCAGTGAGTCCCCGATTTTACTCTGGTTGCCAACTCCTGGCAGGCAACTCCTCGAATACAGCGCAAGAAGCTCGGTGAGAGGTGAGTGAACTGTTAGTAGAGGAGTAACCCAGACAGTCGTAGACATCAAGGATGTGGATGCCGTAAGGGAGAACCTCGTTGTAACCCGCGGGTATGATGGGCTGGTGGCGCACCCGCATGGGAGCTTCGAGACCTGGAGGCAGGGTTCCGAAGATGGCACTTCCGTCTTCGATGTACTTCATGGCGGACCCAAGTGCCATACTTGGTGCCTCAAATTGGTGCCGGTTGTACGCAGCTTGATCGGCATTGAGGTAGTCGTGGGACAGTGGAAATTCCTAGGTGGGGTCACTTAGGGGAAGGTACGCGTCTTCGACGTGCAGAGGGTAGTACCCTTAGAGAGGCAGGCTCTCAGCTACGATTTCACAAGGGTAGCTATCGGCCAGTTGGTACATGGAGAAACCTCGCCTATGGATCTCTTCAGGACAGCTGGTGATCGACCATAAAGGCGCGCACGTCTAGGCATCATATACTAGTCGTATGTCAGACTAGGTTGCGTCTGCGAGGTTACCTTGAACCTTAGGCAGCTCACTAGGCACCATTCCTGCAGATTAGTCGGAGTCGGCTGAGTCGTGCTGATCGTCGAAGTCATAGAACTCATCGAAGCGATCGAAGAAAACAGCTTTCAAGTTATCGAGGTTGAGAGAGACGAGGTGCAGGCTATGAGTTGTGGCGTCGTCGACATGGTGACAAAAGAAACCCCACTCGTCCCCTTCAGACTAGATCCGCCCGTTCGCCACTTAGGTGCATGAGCCAGACGAACTCACAGAGGCAACGTCATCAAAGTCATCTATCACCTCGGCCCTCTAGGTTAAACAAGCCTACTCCTCCGTAGATTAATAGCACCAGGCCTTACAGATAGAGACCTGGAATGAAACTGAACTAGCTAAGTCCAGAGTCCGGGAGACAGCAGCGTTGAACCCGTCGGAGAAGGTGGGGCTCAAATCCAAAATGGGGATAGAGTGTCCTTGAAGGTGCTTCAGGAAGAGATTGTGGTTAGTTCGCACAATCGATCCGTCAGTGGAGCCTTCCTTGCTCACATGACGGGGGCGGCCAATGGCGTGTCGCACCCTGCGAGCTCCCGTGGAGACTTATGCAGCTACAAGCATGGCATGTGGAAAGGCATTCCCAGGGAGACCCGCGGCCTAGAAGAACGGGGAATTCGTAATGTTTGGGACTAACACGTCCGCGCCGGATTCGGCCTTGGCTGTTTCCGCAGTGACGCCGTCGTCGTGGTTGCCTGCTGCCTCTTCGGGAATGCGGTACTACCGCCACACCGTGTCGTCAGCAGGGTGTACCAGCATGGCGAAGTCGCCGGCAGGTCCAAGCTCCACGGCATCGTCGGTAAGGTCTTAGAAAAGGCAAGCGCTGAGGTGTCCGAAGTCTACTGATGCTGATTCTTCGGCGGTAGCCTCGGGGGTCAACGAGAAATCGTACTTGTGAGGTTTGACTTCAAAGGCAGCGAAGGCGCTGGCTAGTGCAGCTGATGGGAGCGGGGTGACCGTAGGGATTATTCGAGCGTCGTTGGCATCAGCTAGGGCATGGGCGGTGGAAATTGCGACCAAAGTCTTCTCATGGTGTTCGAGCTGAGTACAAACTTCGAGGCCATCGTCAACCACATTCAGCGGGAGGGCTGCAGCGGGGATGTAGTGGTCAATCGTCTCGCCCAGTGCCGAGAGGGTAGCATGGTGAGGAGAGTACCAATCGGCGATGGCGAAGTCAGCTAGGATTTCATGCATCACAGCAACCCCGGCTGGTGGCCCTACTAAGGTCTGTAGTCGCTGGTGATCTGGCGTGGCGGCGCTGGCAGAGGTACTGAGTCCAAACTTAAGGCGGTATGCCTCGAAGTCTACCTGCTAGCCTTGTTTGTTGCCAGCCTTAATGGCAGCTTCGGCCACTGGGTCCTTAGTCAAGTATTCAACGGCAGTCCTGAGTTCCTAACTAGCCTGAGAAAGTTTGGAGGCGTGATTGACCCCTTTGCTTTGCAGTTTTTCTTTGACAATAGAGGACGCAAACATAGCGCTGAAGAGGTGGCGGCAGGCTTTCAGCTGCTCGCTACGCTAATAGAGAGAGTCGCTTTACTGGCTGACGCCCTCACCTTGAGAGAAGGAGTACGAATAGTCCCTTAGAGGTGGCGATTGCATGTGCTGTTGGTAGTATTGGTGGAGCCTGTTAACGCTAGCTTCAGCCAGAGAGAATGAAGAGGCCTTGTGGTCCATCTTCGCGTACATCTCTGCTGCCTGTTCTAGCAGAGCTAGGGGCTGGAGGGGCCCTCCCAATGCGTGGCGGGCAAAGGGTACGAGGTCCAAGAGGATCCCTCCGGAGGTTGCCCTTCGCTTCAGAGTGCAGACGATGCTGTCCAGCATTGTGCCTACTTTTCCTAGAGCGGCCAAGTCGGCGCGGAGGGCAACAGGGAGAGCGGCCTCGTTGAAAACGATTTCCGCGGCGTTGATGTCAGCGTTTCCAGGAGCTGAGAGCTCCTCCATGGGTCGGTTGTTGATAAGCACCGGTTGGCAACTAGCAAAGCACGTTTGAACGGGGGCTCCGGCCACTTACCCTCTCAGCAATGCGGCGGTGGCGCTGCCGAGATCGTCCTCGTCAGCACGGGTGACCATGAGTTCAATGGCTTCAGCTCCATGATGCAGAAATTGGGGCACTTGTGGTGGCAGCTGCCCTGCTGCAGCAGCACGAGAGAGTCCTGTTTACGTGTGGTCAGTAGCCGTCGAGATCCACTTACTCAAGGTAGTCGCCAGTTCCTCAAGGGTTTAGCCGGTGGCTTAGTTCTACACCACGGTGAGGTACTCCATGGCTTCAGAGAATTTGCTGCCGTGAGCGAACTACATAGCATTGTGGGTATCCCTGAGAGTTTTTTGGAATTCGACGCTGAGAAGGGTGGTGCGGATCTCTGCGTCTGTAGGACGGTGGTCGTGTTGCCACTCCTCTGCGCAAGAGAGTTAAGTGATGATGGCGTCCATCAAGTATTCACGAAGGTCGCCGACGTCATTTGGAGTGCCGGGGACGGCGGTGGTTGAGGGACTGGCCAGGATTCCGTCGGCAGCATTGGAGCTGGAAGGTCGGAGGAGGTCGCGGCCTAGCATCTGGCTCAAGGTTGGTGTAGCCAAGGCAAGGGCCTTCGGTGGAATGGCCTTGAACTGAGTGTTCTTCTGGACGTCTTTTATCGTGGCGACGAAGGCGTCCTAGATGAGAATCCAGGGCGAGTTCAGGTATCGGGCCGAGCTAGAGGAAGTTAGCTTGCGGACGACGTGCTCAGTGTACTGAAGCAGGAAGTCTGCGTTCTCGCTAAGAAAGTGAGGCGCGAAGATCTTCAACCCGAGCAGTGGGTGTTGGAGCAGGCGCTCCAGACTGAGGCTGCGGCGAAGGTCCAAAGGGATGGCGATGGCGTCGTCGCTGTTGGCAGTCGCACGGGCGCTGCAGTACACCATGGCCAAGCAGGAGTCCAGACCGACGAGGAAATACCCGACGGCGGAGGCGAGCTAGGTGTGAGATCCCATTTGCAGTGTCGCCAAAGTCCGGTCTGGTTTGTCGAATGCGAGCCAGCGTCGCCCTTGGTGCACCAGAGAATCTAGTGCTGGGGCCACGGCGATCTCCTTCACCGAGGGCGCGAACCTCGATTGGAAGTCGGTCTGGTCGATGAATTCTCGAATGGCGGCACTGGAGCTGGCGTCGGCCAGTCTCATGGAACGAGGGAGGTTCGTGCCCGTGACCTGGAGATCTTCTTAGCGTGAAGTGAATTCGAGGGCGCGGAGGGTGCTGAGTCCGTCAGAGTCCTCGTACATGACGTTGTCGGCGTCGGGTGCGAGGGTATCTTTGGTGGACGTGATCAGCGCCATCTTGGCTTTGGTGGCGGCGTCGCCACGGCCGAAGAAGGGATCTTTGCGCGTGGCGGCCAGCACTGTGCCCATGACTTGCGTCTTAGAGACAACGCGGTGGTCCTCTCTGGAGGCGGGCACGACGATGTCAAGAGCGGCAAGGCATTGTTGACGAAGATCGCCGGCGCCCTCGACGGCATCTGCCCCGGTGACCCTAGCCGCATGAGCTTAGTCGCCGGTGTTGGCGGTGTCGATGTACATGGGCGCGGAGTCCAGCAACTAGTGGTGGGCTCCATGCATGTAAGTCGCGGGGTGGAAATCGGCGCCGGCGATTTTTCGCTCCTCATCTTGGAAAGATATTTCCATGGCCGAGGGAGCGTGTTGGCGGGCCAGATCCGCGGCTGAAACCTTCGGAGGAGCTTGCAAGGAAGTCGTCACGAAGGATCCGGCGGCGATGGCGAGTGGGGTGGGCGTGCCAACGAGGCCAGCATAGCGGTAGGAGTCAGCCCCCCAGGGGCCTGACACTCCGGCCGGACCCAAGAGTCCAGCGTTGCCCGGTAAGACCGGATCCTGTCGCTATGCTGAGCCCGCTCTGGGAGCGGATGGCTACTTCTTCGCAGAAGGTTTTGTGGGGCCCAAGGAGTTGGATCTATGCTTGGACTAGCCCGGAGGTGGGCCGTGGGGTCGGGATGCACCCGCAGTGGGTGCGGCGGACGCGGAGTCCACGTTTGCTTTCGAAAGTTGTGACATGACTTGCGTGGTATACGTAGTTAGTGTTAACTTGCGATTAATTAAAAGA
>Ga0138262_1487543_pt1 | contig 25622 bp, 1 predicted proteins | sample RNAB_720151113_FD_105265 | JGI IMG/M metagenome (GOLD analysis project Ga0138262, IMG submission 105265) | Metatranscriptomics of polar marine prokaryotic and eukaryotic communities from Palmer Station, Antarctica after 72hr light incubation -... | ecosystem: Environmental > Aquatic > Marine >...
TCTCTCTCTCGCGCGCGCGCGCGCTCTCTCTCGCTCTCGCTCTCTCCCCCTGTAACACATGTCGCTACAGATGCTAAATTCGATCTCTGAACACATCACTTATAGGAGTCAGCCTGGGTGTCGTGCAAAATCTCCACCTGCTCAGGCTCAATCTCTTCCGGCTCTGGTTCGATCCTCTCTGGCGCACCACTCGGAATTTCCTGCAAGAAGGGCTCAGCTTCTTCTTGATCTTCTCCTTCAAATGGCATGCTGAGATCAGATGGCATCGATGGCGCGACAGGAGTTTCTGCGCCCGGAGTAGAATTCGATTCTGCTCCGGAAGACGAAAGCATTTCAAACTCTTGCCCATAATAGGGCTCCTTCTTCATGTCATCGCCCCATGAGTCTTGTGCTTCGGCCTCTTCCATAATAGGCTCACTTTCTTCCATGTCTTGAGACGCTCCATCCATTTCACCCCGATGGTCAAGCACCACAAGATCGGCTGTCATTTCGATCTTGTCCTCGCCCATGACAAGAGTAGATTGCACCTCGCTTGGCATGGGCCGTGCTGTTGCACCTCGAGTCACCCTGGCACCTGTACCTATGAGACCAACAGATCCCAGCATGTTCTGGAGGTTCATCGCAGCCACACCCGGGAGCGCCAGCCGACTTGGAACTGGAGGTTCCTTTTCATCCATACCATCGGCAATTGAGAAGATTCGTTCCACATCGCCTCCTTCAATGCGAGGTGATGGGGGAGAGATTTCGGTACCATCCGTGGTAATAAGGTCGGTTCCTAATACGAGCACATCTTCTGCCATCGGCTCGTTCTCCTCTTGCATACGATAGCTGTGCTCTCCGAGCAGAAGACTCGTCTTGCTTGACGTGGCTCGGTATAATTTTACATACTTGCCGTAGGCAAAAAATGATGCACAAATAAGCGCAAGAACCGACAAGCCTACTACGGCGAGGAATAGCGGGCTCCTTGGATTGGCAAATTGATTATCCGATCCGTCTTGTGCATCATCCCGGGACAAGAATTCATCTGTGACTGAGGATGGCGGATCAATGGGAATGACAGGCAATGCCGGTCTCGGTGTCTGCTCAATTACCACAGGAACTTGCATAAGCACGTACGCAGAAAAACTCAGAGTCTTGACTGAGACTTGGCCAGTTACTCTATTGACGACAGGAGTGAAAGGGTGCTCAACTGGAACCCCGTTCACAATTTTGAATGCTGCGATTCGGAAGCCATCCGGTGGGCTTGCCACGTCGGGGTCGATCTGAAAGTTCAACTGAATGCCAGGTTCTCTGAATCTGGTTCCTGTCGGCCCAAAGAACAAAGCCTCGGAGACCATGGTGGCATCTGCGACAGCGGCGGTATCCAAACTCAACGAATATACTGAAATCACAAGATCCTCATCAAGTGGCCATACGCCCAGTGGCACAATAACCCCACTTCCACTGTCCAGTCTCACTACGCCCCCTTCACCACTTTCCAACGACAGGACATCGTTCGTTAGTTTGAATCCAGCGCAGGGAGTGGATTTTGAGCACGACGAACATTGTTCTACGGGCTGCTGGCACCATTTGGAGAGGGTCTTGTTACAGAAACTGCAACATGGTTCCTCCACTAAAGGAACACCCTTTTCTTCATCTTGCGTACGTGTGTCAATGCTTGCACAGTCAACGTCCGAGGCACACGTGCCTAGATCCCCAACAGAACGCACCATGCAACAACTTTGCTTGTTGCGTTGAGTCAGTGCCCCACCAACACCACATGTTTCGTCCAGACACGTGCTTGTGGTGATCTTCTCAAGAAGTGGCTTCACTACTTTTTGTGCATACGCCCCAGCATCTGCTTGCGAGCGTGCGCATACTCGCACGGTGTGAAGACCGGTGCACAGAGGCGCAGCATTGATGTCTAGAACTGCCACGCGGCATCGGAATTGCAAAACATCCGCATACTTCTCAATGCGCGACGATGACACTGTCTCTGGTGCTGCAGTTGGGCTGGATTTCTTTGCAACTTGGAGCACCATGTCACCTGCGGAACTCGGAAGGCCAGCGACAGGGAGGAAAATGCCCGAGTCCTCACTACCATCTGTTGTCATGGAAATATTGACTCGTGTACCTGCCGCTAGTCTTGTCCCGCGTGGTGCGGCAACTGTCAAAGTCACAGCCGAGGTAGACTGAGACCACGAACCGGTGAAAGAAATACTCTGTTCAGGTAGCATGTGGGCCATCGGGACGAGTGCACCACAATTTTCCTCGTGTGGAACTTGTTGGGTAGAATTACAGAATCTGCCGTTGTTAGGCGGGAAGCATGTGCATGTTCCGAAGACATTGCAAAATCCAAGCCCTCTGTGCGCATTGCAGGTATCTAGGTCATTGCAGTAGCTTTCACATTTTGGTCCGTACCAGTCGGGTCTACAGAGGCCACCTTCCTTGCAAATTTCTGCTCCCTCAAAGTTGTAAGTCTTCTCTGCGCAGTTTTCGATATTTGTCCTGAACAAACCAAGCTCTCTTGGGATGCTGCAGGTCAGCGTTGAGCGTACATTGTGGATGGAAGACAGGTCTGGCCCCGTGAAACCTGGGAGAACAATTGTGACAGTGTCTCCCGACATAAGATCAAACGATAGAGTATACTCGACTGATACCGACGTTGGCCGTCCTACCACTCGTGGCATAAAATCCAGGGATACACTAGAAATCACAAGAATTCTTTCCTCCTCATCAAAGCTCTTGCGCAGCTCAAGAAGCGAATTTGTCTCCCGGTTGTCTACTCTCACAGCCAGCATAAGACCACTACTCTCATCCACTCCTGTAAATGGTCTCTTGATTCCCGCTTCCGTACTGATGACAATTTTGACTAAGACGCTTGGCAAGTCAATCATCAATCCAGTCAAGGCAAGCCGGCTCTCGATCTCATCCCAAGTTGCCTTGCCTTGACGGGCGCTCATAGATCCGCAGGTGTTATCAAATGTGTTTAGTGTTGTGTTGGTTTTATCAAAACAGACGTTCACATTTTGTTCCAGAGTACCTTCTGCCTTGGAGAACCCCGGCAGGAACACTTGGATTGTGTAGCTGTCCTTTAGCGACGTACTCATAGTAAATTCAATATTGATTTCCACATCAGTGTCAAGACTTCTCGTCGTTCTCTTGAAAGCTATTTTGGAACTGTGAAAGAGAGGCTGCACCTCGGGAATGTCATTCACCACCGATTCTGTGGTTGAAATTGTTCCTGGCATGTTAAGTTCAAAACTGGCAGAAACGTACGAATTATTAGCTGACAACCCGGACACCGGAACACGGATTGCTGCCGAGGATGGTACAGTGACAGAGATCTCTAAGGCACCCGCCCACACCACACACTTCTTCGCGAATGATGAAGGATCAAAGGGCAAATCTTTTGTGAGCTCTAAAATGATTTTCTGTTTCTTTGGATCCCATTCAGCGTTCTCAAAAATAGCCAAAACTTTGCCATCGATTGACGAAACAATCGGACGCGTGGTCCCAGAATATTCTATGATCCTCGACGCATGGTCCAATGGGCTAGGCTCACAGCAAGTCTCGTCGTTGGCATCACAGAGTCCTCCGAAATGTATGGTCGACCTTGATGCCGTTGTACATAACATTTCAAAAGTCTCAGTGTATGTTGCTCTTTGATCCTCCATTGAAACAGTTTGAGTCCATCGTTCATCGCGAATAAAAGATGGAAGAGAGAGAATCAGCTTTGACCCACGTTTAGCCGGTGCATTCAGACGGAATCTAAACGTGATATCCGAAACACTTGCTGCAACAGGGACACCAAATTCTAAAGACATATCTGTGATTAGACCTGGGAACGGGTTATTCACTGCAAGAGGGAAAGGCGTCAATACACCAGCCTCTGTTTCAGTCTGAATCAGTATGGGATTCAAAGCACTAGAAATGCCATCTACTGGCAGTCTCACGAATCCTTCGGGAAGCCGAACTTCGAGCGCAGTGCGTGGCTCAATCGTTTCATTTTTAATGGTAAATGTGACGCGTGAAGCATAGCACGACCCGACGATACCACATGCGACACACATCTCTCCACTCGAAAGTCGTCCTGACACATAACCTCGTGGTGCTTGATGCCAGATTGCTGTGTCTTCAAACAATTGCTCAGAAACATCCTGCTGCTCTACCCTGAATATGCCTGGTTGTTGACATTTTTCATTGCAATTGCATTTTGAAAACCAATTGAGGGACGTGTTCCTTGTGGGCGAATTGACATCAGCATCACATGGACTCAAGTCATTGCAGGTTTCGCAAGCGCAAGCGGAGAAACCCGGCAAAATCATTGTGACGGTGTCTCCTGTTTGGAGCTTGAGCGTAGACTCAAAAACAAGGGTAACAGCGCTTGGGGCGAATGGCATTGCTCGCGAGAAAGTTACACCAGGCTCTCCATTGATTGCCATCACGCCCATCACGGACTGGATAGGTGAGGGCAAGACTGGGCCCTCAGCAGCAGCCGTTGAAATCATGTATCGTTCATCATTTGTTTCAATTCCTTCGTTCGGCAATCGCATATAAGTTGGTGTATTGTCAACGTGTACTTCAAATACTCCGCCAACAGCACGCATTGCGCTCCATTTGAGGGGATATAGGATAGTGACAACAACGTGAGCAGGAAGATCCTCTGAGACACTCAAACTCATTGTCGCCCTATTTCGGACCCATCTGCAGTTGAACTGACCATTTTCAGATCTAAAGTACTTCTCTGGATTCGACGTGACAATTCCCTCAGCCACATCCGCAGGACCCATTGGGCCTCGGGCAGCAAATCCAGGGAGATGAATCACCAGATCCTCACCTTTTTTAATCGTCATTAAGGTCGCAATCACTAGAGTTATTTCGATTGCAGACCTCACCTTGCGTGGGCTATAGGAAATTTCAGATGTCTCGAATGCTCCAATTGACGGCACAACGTCAAAGCTCCTCTCTGGGAGAATACCTGCTGCAAAAGTTGCCTTGATTTTGTGCGCTGGGTCGTTTGGTGTGACCCCGCCGAATGGGATTGATATTCCAGCTCCCACGGGGATTGAAATAAAAAGAGGTGAATTAAGAGGAATATTGGCAGTAGGCTCCAGCGTTAATTCCACGCCTTTCCTTCCTAATGTGTTCACTTCTTTCACGACGACATCAAAAATGAACTGTCTGAAGACGTTTGGACCAACATCCTGGGATTTTCCCTTCCCTTGAGACCATGCCGTTGAAACTTCGCTGAGCGTGAAGTGGTTCAAAAATATGGTAATGATGTCATCCTCGTCCAAAATCATTCCAGAAACGAATTTGAAAATCACGTCCGTTGCGTAAGTTGTTTTCGGCTGGCCGAACTCAACACTGATGAATGCTCCCAGAGATCCGATCGCATCCGACATCTCAATTGACGTTGGAAGCACCGGTCCCTGAGGCACCTGTGTCAATATCAGCAACAGAGTGTTATTCACTAGTGAGCCCTCCTCTGGAGGAAAGATGCCAATGCGTGCCGGCGTTGTGACTTGAGGAATCGTAATATAAGATTCAGTACCAGCGGCGATAGGTTTGGAAGCGGTCAGCTGCAGCCATTCTTTATCCTGTATCCAGGTTCCCTGCGCCCAACTAGAAGCGTCGATTCCTTCAATGCGGATAACATCGATGTTCACTCTTTCATCCGTGTGAAAGCCCGGTAGTAACACTTTGACTTCATCGCCTACTTCAAAATCATTGATGTACGTAAACCTGATTGAAATCTCGATTGCGATGCGAGTCACTGGAGGCTTTGGATTAAATTCCAATCGAGTGTTTGAAAACGATCCGACAGACTGTACAGAGATGATTTGAGTAGGATTAACGTCACCGTAGCTTGACTGGACCGCAATCGTGTGCGTAGAAACATCCGGTCTCACTCCGTCAACAGGCAATCGAATGCCTGAGGATTTGGGGATTGAAAACGAGAAGGTTCCAAGCTCCGCAACAGAATTTTGATTGACGACAGACAGAATCTGAGTGTTATCATTCCACGAACAAGAGCTTACAGATGTGCAACCAGCAATAGTAGCGCTTGAGCCGCGATGGTATCCCGGAAGTTTGACTTGAATGTTTTGACCACTTTCAATGTTCATCAAGGGTGTCAGTTGTATAGTGATCAATATTCCCGCTCCTGCGAGGGCTCTGTCAAACGACATACTAGACATCTTGAAAGCTCCGACCTTAGGTATGCGGCGGACAGCAATACGTCGCACAGGCCCTGAAGGAGAATCAGTGGCGATCTCGATGCCCTCGTAGTAGCTTCGAATGCCCAACGGAGGGACACTCAAACCAACAGGCGTGTGACAAACCCTCTGCCTGGCAAATACATCTTGTAGGATTGTCATAATCAAAGTCTCTTCCGCCTCAAAGAAGAGAGACTGGACCAAATGATCAGAGACAGGGATATAGGCTACAGACTTTGTAAAGTCTGGAAGGATAAGCGAGACTTTGTCCCCAGCAGCAATGGTCGCCTGAGCAGCAAAACAGATAGAAAATGTCGCGGCCCTTCCAGAAAAGACTTGCGCCAGGTCCTCAAAGACCATAACAGTTGAATTTGTGAAGGAACCTACGGCTGTTACGTTTTGAAATTGTTGTGCCAGTGTCGGACCACTCACAGCAAGTGATCGGATCAGGAAATTGTTACTTGTCAACTGAATTCCAACTGAGGGAATTTTGAAATTTTCCTCTTCATCAATGGTCACTGCGAACAACTGCCCAGCGATGCTGGAGGTCACGGCTTTCAAAGACAGAGTACTCTTCCTCGCATCCCAACGAGCATCTGACCAAAACTTACTTTGGGTAAAAAAAGTCTTTTGTGCTGTGTCTCGGACAATGCTGGGAAGTATGACAATGACTTCGTCCCCAAAAGTCACAGTACTACTCACCCGGAAACCAATCGTCAATGAAGAATACTCACCAGCAACGGGATTCCCGAAATCCAGAGATGAATCGGAAATGACACCCACTGCGGAAATACTTTCGATCTGGACAGGCAATATGGGCCCAGCAACAGCATTCGTCGAAATAAGCATCGGCGACGAACCGTCTGCATTAAAACCAGCAGCAGGCATTGCAATTGTTGATTTCGTGATTTTGATCTTTATCCCCTCCCTTGCTTCTATTGCTATCCCTACAGTGATGGTAATTGTGAAAGTTGTTTCGTCCCACTGGGCGGCAGTAATTTTACCAGGGGCGGGCTCCGATTGGACTTCAAGGTCCTGTGAGTTGCCACCAAAGCCGTTCAAAGTAACTTGGATGATCTCTCCAGGACTAATTCGCATTTCAGCGCTGAAGCTGAGATCTATATTCAGCACACTGTCTCCTGCTTCAGGGAGAGGAAAATTTATGCTTGTTTCCAAGAACGCTCCCACCAACTGCCAGTTTTGTATTTTAGAATGATCGACAGAACCCATATGTGCGTTGGTAGATACTAGAAGTCCTCTATAACCACTTCCGATTCCATCAACAGGAATGCGAATACGAGGGAAAACGATGCTCACGTTCGCACCCGCGTTGAAGCCTGGACTCGGTACGATATACCGCATCACCGTCAGCACTTCATTCGGAAAAACTTGACTGCGCAAAACATAAGGGTTTTGTGGTTCTGAAACTGTGTCGGCTTCAATGTCCACAACAGCCATTCCACGAAAGCTCACGGTCACACTTTCGCCAGTGCGAATCGACATAGTTGGAACAAAAGATAGAACTACGTCTGCCATAGCATTAGCAATAGGAGGGTTAAAGTTGAGTTTCGTCAAACTACCAAACGAGCCAATAGCTGGTATCCGATCAACTGGGATAGGTGCAACAGCTCCTCCCTTGGCGTCAGTTGAAATGGTAATGCTCTGAACGCCAGCAAGAATGCCCCTGGCAGGGAGTGTAAATCCAGTAGGTCCACTTTCGGCAAGTGTCTGAATGCTGAAAGAAATAACTCTCAGCTTTTGCCAGCCAAGCTTTGCAGTTACAGTCATTTCAGATCTTGTTTCATTCCAATGTGCAGGTCGGAATAATGAAAAATCTTGCCCCGAAAGTGGGATCGGACCGCTTCCTCTGGCAACAAACTCGGGCAGTGCCCACGTGAATTTATCGCCTACATGTGCATTTTCAGAGAACTGAAAGGAAAAGGTCAGTTGGGCTGCTAATCCAGCAAGAGCGGGAATGAAAGAGATTGATGTGCCCGGGAAAAAGCGTCCAATGGCCTTTTCGACAGCTACACTTGTACGCGGAATTGCTCCTTCGGAGGTGTCACACCAAAATATCATAGGATCAGAGCTTGCGCTAACACCTTCAAAGGGAAGCCGAATCCCATTCTCAACGGTAAGCACAACCTGCTGCGGACCTAGCTGGTATTTGGCAGCAGATATTTCAATCACAGATCTTGCGCTTTTTTGCAACCAAGATGTAAGAAAGTCGCCTGGATTTTGGAGCTGCAGCGGGGAGCGGCTGTCAACAGGAAATCTCGTTAAATTCCTTGTAAACCCTGGCACTTCAAGATAACATTTCTCTCCTGTCAATATTCCCATAGGAACCGAGAATGCAACAGAAATTTGTGTTGCCATGCCGGCAACAGCGGGAGCAAAATCGATCCGTAGGCTTCCCTCAGCCCCAAGCGATCCAATAGCAGTGAAATTTAAAGGTTTTTGGAAAATTGGGCCGTCGACGGCTTCGATGGTCAGATTTAGCCTGCTGGTTGAACGAATTCCTAACTGAGGAATCTTGATTCCTGCAGAACTCATCACGGTTACGTTGATCACACCACCAGCATTAAATGTCTTTCCAGGTTTCACTTCAAATAGCAGCTCCGCGGGTGAACCCGGAGGACTTCCAGCAGGAGTCCACGTTGGTGTAAAGAATGAAGCACTACGTCCCACCAAGTTCTCGATGACACCTCTTCCTGGACCAACAAAGTCTGGCAGTGCAACTCGCAGCCTGTCTCCAGCAACTAGGGTCATTTCTGGCCGACACACAAGCGTAATGTCCGTGGCCGAGCCAAAGCGAGGAGGATCAAAGCTGATAGTGGGGAATCCTGAAATAAATCCTACACTCTGGACATGAGTTACAGACGTTGGATCAGCAATACCCAAGATACTATCAACAGCCAAGACGATACCATGGGATTGCTTTCTTAGACCAAAGGCCGGCACTTGAAGCCCAAAGCTTCGGCTTACTGGAATTGAAACCTCGATTAATGTTTGAGCTGCGACCGAGACATTTTGTGACGGAACAATTGTGAGGGCTTGGTCTCTGTTTGACCAGTACGTAGAGAAATTGGAACTGGCAGAGTCAGAGGAAACGTCGAGGATGGCTGCATACTGAAATTTCTGCAAAGGATCTGAAGAATTTGAAGAATTTGAAGGAATAGACATGTTTAGCGGGATTGCGTCAATTCTGAAAGAGTAATTTGCTCCGATCTTGTATCCTCTCGAAGAATTGCACACGCCGACATACGTAAGATTATACATGCTATTATCAACTGGATGGTAAGGTTCTACGCAATACTGCTGAAATCCTGGGAGACGCGCAGTTATTGTATCTCCTTGGTATAGGGCCCTCTGAAGAGTGAACGTCAAGTAAACGTCAGATAGCTTTCCAGCAAATGGATTCAGCCCCAAATTCAACGAAGATGCGGGCGCGTCAAAACCAGTAATTGCTTGGGTTACGAGGAAAGGCGTGGGAAAAACTGGCCCATCAATTGCATCTGTTTCGAGGGTGTGATCCACTTGATTTTGATAGGTACCACGACTTGGAAGTGTTATTCCTGTCCATGCACTAGTAGGCGAGATATGAACCTCAAAAGGGTCGTACGCTGCGATCGTGCTCGCTGCAGTGAGGGAAAGGAGTGTCGAACCAGAGCCGGACCATGATGCGAACAAGCGTATGCCAGATTTTGTCGTGTATGGCATTTCAGCACCATATGACCCACCGAAACCAGGAAGTGACAATCTAACAACTTCACCCTTCAAGATATTCATGCTTGCTCTGAATCTGATGATGACAGTTGTAGGCAATCCAACCAATGCGCGACCAAAAGTAAGGCTCGTTTCTCCCAGGAACGAACCAACAGGCTGAATTTCTTGCATTGCGATTGGGAGAACTGGGCCTTCCATCGCATTTGTTGCAATTTTGTAATTCAGATCATTCAATAGAATTCCATCGAATGGTAGCTGGAAGCCCTCAGCTGACAAAATCTGCAGTTCAATCATCTGCTTGGCAGGGACACTCTGTGTAGCTTGCAAAACAAGAACAGATTGTTCGGAATTCCACCTTCCTTCTTGGAAATACTGGCTATCAAGACCGCTGATATCTACGGTTGTACTACTGGTTGCGATGTCAACCTTGACGTTTGTGATGCGCGGCAAATAGATAGTGACAATTTCACCACTTCTAATACGACGACTTAGCCGAAATACGATTTTGACTGTCACAAGCAACGTGTCTCCGTCCCTTGCTGGGACGAGGGGAGCATTTTCTGGATATTCTACAAATGAAAGAGAGGAATTCAGGAATTGACCAACGACAGGAGTTGTCTCTATAGGACGAGGATGGATCGGACTAATCTGGGAACTTAACCTGTACAACAAGTCTGCACAGCCACAATCAATCCACTGCTCATCGCACACGCATTTGGAGTTCGTCAAATTGATGCCCTCGAGACCATCCTCGGGGATTCTCAGGCCGTTGGAAGCCACGATGAAGAGCTGGATCAAGACATTGGCCTCAACTGCTTGTCCAAAGTGCATCGATAAAGTCTGATTAATAGTACTCCACAGCACATTTTTGACTAGCGTCATTGGCTTCCCAGACACATTTGCAGCAACAGAGAGCGTCTCATTATCACGCCGTGGGCCACCAACCCTTTGGAATCCTCTCAGTAGAAGTTCCAACTTCGCATTCTTTTCTATTACAGAAGCGGACACGAAAGAAAAGATCACACTCACAACAGAACCGGCGACAGCAGGCTCAAAGCTCAGTTGCTCGCTCTTCTCGAAGGACCCAACTGGGGCTGTTTCCAAAATGCTGGTCGGCGGGACCTCACCCGCATTAGCATCTGTCGAGATCATCAAGCTAGCAAGATTCCCACGAACACCATCTGTCGGAAGACGAATATCAGATGATTTGTGCAGGACCAGTTGCACATACCGGCCAGCAGTGATATCTTCGGAAACAAAAAGTTGTAAGGACGGCGGAACACTGAAAGGGAACCACTCGGCGTGTTTGAAAAGTACACCGTCAGGCCCTTGCACGTTGAAGGTTGCTGGACATCCTGTCTCATCGTCACATCTACTGAAGCCAGGCAAATATACGATTATGCGGTCCCTGCTATCCAATTTTGAGCTAAGCTGAAAGGAAAGAGATAGTTCGCTCGGCTCGTTGGACAATAGAGGATAAAACCCTAATCTAGAAACCTGGAAATGACCCGCTCCTGGAGATATCAGGATTGCTGTAGGACTCACTGGTGAGGAACTAAATATTTGAATCCAATAATCAGGTGAATTTGGCACGATACCAACTCTGCTCATCCCTAGTACATTCATCAACTGCAGGTGAATATACACGTTTGGCTCCGACTCCGCTGTGATGGAGAATCGAAGAATCGAAGTCGTGGAGTCCCAAGTTGCAGATGGCGACGGCGCAATGGCTTCTCGTTGGCTCTCACAACCAGCTTCTTGAGACTTGTACATTTGCGCTGTACTCGCACCACTTGGTGCAAAAAATCCTGGGAGGTAGGCTGCAACAGCATCATTAAGCACCAATGGAATCGAGGAGAAGAATACAATAGAAACCGAAATAGGCCGATTAACATACAGGCTCGTCAGACATAATTGCGTGTGGTCGATACTGCCAATTGGGGTAGAAAAAATCTTGGTTTTCGTTCCGAGCATTTCGATTCTATGACCAGAGTAGCTCAGTTGCGTTGGAATTCTGTTGGCTGGCAGCATAACACCAACCTCCGGACGAACTACAACGGAAACAATTTCCTTCCCACTCAAGGGTGAACCGAAAGTCACTTTGAGATTGCGACTGCTTGACCACATCGCCTTGGCAAACTTGCAGTATGGTTTGATTGAAATCACACTGGATCTTTCCAGTCCATCTGACGCAAAATCGGGAAGATATACTATCATGTCGGTTCCTGCAGGCACATCCTGATTCGACAGCCAAGACACGGAAACCTCCGAAACCCTGCCAGCCTGAGCTGGACTATACGATAGCTCGGGGGTGGTCATGAAGTATCCAATCGCCTGCATATACTGTATTAAAGTTGGGGGTATGAGCCCGCCGGCTACGCTGCATCTTATCTTCAAATCCTTCAAGTCAGTTGTAATGCCTGTCTCGGCAACTTGGAAACCTGTGTCGATGGCGATATATACTGCAACATTTTCAGTACGCTCCAAGTCCCTTGCTGCTGTTAACTGTAAGACTTGCGACGAATTAGTCCATGTAGCTTGCAAAATTTTCCCCGAGCACCGCAAGGGGAGATCAAAACACGATATCGGCTCAGAAGTTACTCCAAACCTCCTTTTATCGACATTCAGGCCGGTGATAAAAAAGCCACCAAGCTCAATCTCTATGGTTTCCAACTCTTGTACTTTTACGCTCAACGTGAAATTGAGAATAATTCTAACGTTCTGTCCAACGAGCCTAGGTTCAAAACCAATACTAGAGAATACCACACCATCAAAGTCCTGAATAGTGTTCGATTCCATGACCGACGCATCCAATGCGCATCCAGGTGACACCCTATTTGGACTGCAGCTGACTATTCCATGAGATCCTACCTCAACCTGGGCTCCCAATCTCTTACTCTCCATTCGCAGGAAGCTTGAAATTTTGAGAGTCTGCGAATTTTCTGGGAGACCAGGTGAGGGTGGAGTAAAGATACCTATGGTCTTCGGAGTGGTTACGGACACAAAAGATAATGCACCCACGAAGGAAGCAACCTCCATAACAATGTATCTGCTATCAGGGAACCATTGGGACTCCACGATAACGCCAGGTGGAATTGAGTCTACGCCTGAGATTACCGCTCTTTCCACGTTTCCAGTGACAGGGTTGAACTTTTCCATCTCCCAAACAGGAGAACCTGCAACATCTTGTTGCGTTCCGGTCGTAAAAGTTGGCAAAGAAACCGCAATCCAATCACCTGGGCTCAAAGAGAGCGTGTCTTCTTCGCTTAGCTGTTCGCAACTTGTGTCTAGTTCAGCAGCGAGATTTTCCCTTGGCCTCGAAGATAAAGGAATAAAAGATAAAGTGACTTCGACACGCTCATTTGGCGATTGTGGGTTAAATTGCAGTTTGCTGATGGATAGAATATTTGGAATTTCTGTTGAAGTACCAAGCAGAGTAGGTATTACAACACCATATACACCCTCGACTTCAACTTCAAGAATGTTTCGATCCAAAGTCGAACCAGACGTGTCTGGGAGCGGTATGCTTCCATTTAGAGGAAGCACGATACCTATCTCTTTACTGACTATGACTGTGATACTTTCTTGGTTCCCTGCAATGAATTTAGGCATCGTTTCTGCAACGGTGAACACAAGATCTCCAGTAGATTGATGCCAGGAGACTTTCCGAAAGCCCCCGGGAGGATTGCAAGCTTGCAAGTTCATCTCGGCAGAATTCGAGCAGATATCCAGCCCATCTAGACTTTGGCCACCAAATCCTGGCATCTTAACGCTTACCGTGTCCCCTTCAACAAGATCAAATTGATTTCTAAAACTGAAGGATATCTGAGCACGGGCACCAGGAGTACGACAAGGGCAAGCTACAGAATTTCCACACACCTCGCATTCGGCAGTCGTCAGTCCAGCGCATGCATCAAAATCAAGCATAGTGTCAAGCAGAGTCCCGACAGCAGCAGTTGATGCGTTTAGGTATCCCACCTCATCCGGTTTCCATATATATACCGCAATTCCGTTGTCATTCTGAGGTACTCCCATCCTCGGGAGCCTTATGCCCAGCCATATCCCTAAAGTGAGCTGCTGATAGGGAGGCACCGTCAGGCTCACAAACGTTTCTTTGGCTATTGCTCTTGTGACTGTAAATGTGACCTTTTGTTTATTTGTATACCACCATGCAGTAAAGAAGTCCTTGAATGGCCCGAGAATGTTGAAGACAAAATTTTCATCGTCAGATGGGAGCTCCTCTCCCGAAAATCCTTTTACCGTAAGATCAACCATATCTCCAACGTTCAGGTCCGAGACGAGTTGGAAATCAAATGTTATTGTAAGATATTCATCAGATTTTGGTGGGTCAAAGAAGACTCTTGGACGAACGAGCTCATAGAACACTGTTGAAAATGGGAAGGGACATATTGTTTCCAGGTTACACGTTAAGTTCGTGGGAACCTCTGTAAAAAATCCGACGTGCTGAATGGTGGTGATAGGAGTCTTTGCCACGTAGCCATTCCGAGCATCACATTCGATTAATATGTCAATCTGATTTGTGGCAATACCTTCATTTGGAAGTTCGAGGTATTGGGATGGAACTCTGATGATTACTTGCTCTCCAATTTCAATCACAGCTCTATTTTTGACTGTCGCCACCAACTCATGACTTTCCTGAGACCACCTGCCGTCTGAAAACTTGGATGCACAACCAAAAACATCCGAGGAATCCCCACACCACAGAGGTTCCGAGGACACAAAGATTTTCCTTTGAGAGACTCCGCCAAAATTTGGGAGGTGCAGTGTAATACCCTCGAAGTTATGAATCTGCATGAGTGGATAAAATTCAAGGACAATCTCACTATTTTCTCCAGACTTGCTATTTCCAAACGTCATTGTTGGTGTTCGTCCAAAACCCCCAATGCTTGGCGTGTGCAACTCAGGCGAAGGCGGTATCGGACCAAAGGTAGCACTTGTCGCAATCAAAAGTCTGGGATCGTTTGGCAATAGAGGCTGGGAGGGAATTTTAATCCCATACGTATGAGGGATCACCAACTCAACGACAGTGTAGTCCGGAATATATTTAGACACAGTGAAGACAAGAACAGAGGTGTTGCGATTCCATGTAGCATTGACAATGGCACCAGGCACCGAGCAAGGAGAACATTCTACCTGAATAACAGGTATGCCAGCGCTCAATGTTCCGTTCACGCCGTTAAACGAGGCCCCACCTGTGAACCCAGGCAAATGCAAGGCTATTGTATCGGTCTTGTGCAATTCCATTTGGGCTGAGAAAATAAATTTGATTGTTGTATTTGTCGCAGATCGACCATGACCCAACATCTTTTCGCTGCACTCAGACTGTGTCGATGGTTTTGACAGATCATAACCCGGACGTTCAAACCCTCCGAAAACACGATCACACAAAACAGCAGAACTGTCAAACATGAGCGTGGCAATTTCGAATAGACCTCTACTGAATACCGCAGGGATCGTCGTAATGGGTTGTCTGTCCACAGGGCCGGCCGATGCGGTCGAACTGACAGTTATATCTGGTGTATTCTTCTCAAAGCCATTCACGGGCAACCTAAAGAATTCACTCTCGAAAATATCAATGGTTAATGGCGTTCCAGGCTTCATGTCTGTACGGAATGTCCATGTCAGTGTTTCATCATCAGCGTTCCATTCAGCTCGAGTGTCTAACTCTTGATTTTCCGTTTCGAAATTGATGTGTGTACTCGGCGGATTTTTGGTTAGGGTGAAGCCAGGAAAGTGCACTGTAATCTTATCATTCGCGCCAAAAGTCATAATAGCCTTGAGTTCCATATGATAATCCGTTGGACGGCCAGCCATTTGTGTAAGAGGAATATGCTTCAAAGACATATTGAAGTATTCAAACTTTCCGATAGGAAAGATGGCTGGGGAGCTCATGATCGGAACCAAACTGAAGGGTCGATTTGGTGTATCACACGACACAGTCAGTGAAGCCTGATTAGGACGAATACCATCGACAGGTGTCTTGATGCCAAGACTACGAGGAATTGTGATCACTCTTCGAGCTTGTGCAGAAACAAGAGTGGGAATGTATATTTCAAGCAACGCGACTTCTTGGGTGCGGGATGTGTTACGATAAATCTTGATCTTGTTGGAGCCTTGAGCCTTGTTTGAACACACTCCAGCTGTAGAAAAATTTCTCGATGTAGAACAAGTATAAGTGACAACACTGGTATCATATCCATCCCACGATGGCCGATTTTGATGATGATCAAGGCGCTTGTCTTCACCTGTAAATCCAGGAAGACGGAGATAGCACTTTGAGCCAGGAAGCAAATCCATCTCTGGAACAAAGAGAAACTGAATTTCGACTTCGGCATTTGCTTTCGGAGGGAGTACCTTCAACTCGGAATAGTTGAATTTTCCAACACCGGGGGAAGCATCAAGCCGCAACTCAGGAACAACACCAGTCTGGGATTTTGCCTGAATACTAACTGAGGTATCATTTGCATCAATACCAGATCTAGGGCATGTAATGCCAAGTCCAGATGGTGCTGACAATTTGACTCGACGCCCGGGTTCTAAAACGGTGCCCCCGCATCGAACATAAAGATAAAGTGTACTATCTTGTGGAATCCACGCACCAGCAAATAGATTCCCGTCTGGTCCTTCAAGACGATCGGCATACCCAGAACGAGTTCCTGTAAAACCTGGCAGAGAAATCAAAATGGGTTCGAAGGCATCCAACTGGAACGCTGTTTCGAACTCAACATCTATTTCCATCACCATACCTGCAATTTGCGGCTGAAATTGTGTGATTGCAGCATATCTAAAGAGCTTCAATTCAACTATGTGCACGGCAGTGCTCGTATTTAAAAGATCCGTAGATAGGTGCAACGAAAAGTTTGCAGCGTAATCTATTCCTGCGCCGGGTAAGATCAAGTCAAGCGAATTATCGTCCGAACCAAGTAGTTTCAGGGCTCGAGTAGCCGCCGAAAGGTCGAACTTGGGTACTAGTTTCAGAAGTCCGAATATCTCGCATGTGCAATCCAGGAACATTGAATTGCAGGTACATTGTATTTCTTGCTGCCAAGTGCTCTGGAAAAGTTCTGTGTTGTCATCACCAGAAATTCGCACAGGAACTTCATGAAGGGGCACAAAAGTCTTTTTGTACCTGACCCTGAATCGTTCCATGGCCACTGACCTGATAATCTTGATGCAAGACGACGCGTTCTCGCTGCAATTCGCAATGGTTTGATTCGATGAAATCTCCTTCTTACAAGTCCTCACGAAGATAGAATCATTTTTTGAAGAATGGATTTCTTCAACTAAACATCCCCGAAAGTTTGCAGATAAGTTGGACGGATACTGCAACTCCTCTTCTGGTCCGAGTACCTCGCTGATAGTTTCATTTTCCACCTTGTAAAGATCCTGGAAGTCTGTTCTCTTTGCACTGGTTTGCAAGGTTGATACATTTAGATAATCCCACTTCCTGCTGACAATGCCGGGAAGTCTCAAGGTCAAATTGGCTTGCTGCGCTAAAAGCAATCGGCTCAAAGTGAATTCCAAGTGGATATCTAAATCTTGTCTGTCCCTTGAAACATTGAAGCTTAGCATGACTGGTCCAAAAAATATTCCGTACCTCATATCCACACGTTCGATCACTGTAGGTGGAATAGAGTTACGAATGCTCTGGTATGACAGTTTGAAATTCGATTTGTTCGTCAAGATTGTGGGCGACGGAGGCCGCATTCCTAAGGACAACTGCATGTTCAAAGTCACAGAGAAGTTTGTGATGATCCCACTTCTTATGGGGATATGAATAATTCCACCTGTGATCGATGCATCTAAAAATCCGGCATTTGTGGAAGTTAGACTTACTGTCGAACCTTTCACCTCATGGAAACCTTCCAACTGAAGTGTCAAGTTATTTCCCGGTTCCAAATGTACCATTGAGTGGAACGTAAGTTCCAGAGAACCAACCAAATCATTTTGATCAGCATACGATTCAACCAAAAGGGCAATGAATTGAAAACCGCCAACAGACAATGAATATGGAACGAAGGGGGTTTGAGAATTGTAATCCACTGGACCATCCAAGGCATTTGTCCATATTGTTGTCTTCACGCCCATAGATAAGCCTACGGATGGAATGTAAATACCAGAAGCTGCTGGAATAATAACTTGTGAGGACTTGTCCCTGGGCATGTTCCTGGAAATTTGCATGGTGAGAGTAGAAGACGATGAATTGAATGTTGCCTCTCCAGCACTACCGTCCATTGCAATACATCGCATCTTCGGATCAGCAGCATATGGCAAATCCAAAGCCTCAAGATTGGGAAGCTTGATGGAAATGAGTTCGTTCACCACAATTGCCATTCGAGGGACTATATTGATGACAATGTCTGTTGACACGTTAGCCATGAGAGGCGAAAACGAAAAAAAAGAATTCGAAGTGAAGGAACCAACAGGCAAAACAAAACTGATAGGCGTCCACGAAAGGTCACCCTGTGACGTTATGGCCATCACCAGCACGCTTTCATCACCTGTACGGATACCAACGTCTGGGGTCGCGATTCCAATAGATCGTGGCACCTGGATCTGGACCTTTTCTCCTGCTGCCAAATAGGTGCTAATTCGAAGGGTCAAGACCCTACTAGATTCATTCCAGCCTGCAGACGTGGATGCGTCCATTGGAGCCGACCAATCAGTTTGAAAACAATCGTTGTCAACTCCTGCTAACTCAGGCAACAGGAGGCTCACGCTATCACCAGGTATCATCGGGGCGTCAGGAGTAAATTCAAAGAAAATGTTTACATCTACTCCTGGAGCTGGTGGTATGAAGGCCAGTCGCGTTGAGAATCCCAACGATGTAACTGCTGGAGACTCTGCAATCGAACCCAATCTTGGGGGTATAGGACCAGAAGGTGCATCCGTTGCCAAGGTTAGGGTTGGATTATTCACAGGAATTGTGTTAGGCGGCAAAACAACGCCTAAACTGTCCAATAACCTGATGCCAAAACGATATTTTGGTGGAAAGTTGAAGCCATCTGGGAACGTAATTGCGATAGTATCCCGAGGGCAGCCCTGGGTCCAAGTGGCGAAGTAACGAAGAATTCTAGGCACCGCATCGACAACAATAGTCTGTTCATACACTTTGGTGTTACTGCGTGTTTCGATGCCGTCGTAAGAGTGCAATCCAAATCCGGGCAGTGTCACATACAAACTATCAAATGGGCGAAGTATTGGCCATGTAATCTCCAACTCCAAGTTTGTGACTTCAGCTGGGACCATCGGCTCATACGATAGTACAACTTTTCCAAAAGATCCCACAGGCATAACTTCAACATGGATCTTTCCAGACAAGGAAATTTCAGGATCGAAGGTGCAGTTAATCGGCAATTTGTGTTGGCTCAAAAATTCAATGGTCACATTGGTCACATTCGAAATATTTGATCCGTTCACGAAAGAAGCGTCAATCTCTGAGCGTGCTCGATACATGGCTATGGTGATATTGTGACCCTCCAAGGGCACACCGTTCATTGGGATCCGAATTCCAGCTCGAGATGGAATGAGAAGGCTAAGCATGGCATTCTCTCCCAAACACACTTTGGACACAAATGTCAGGGTAATCGAATCAGTCTGTATCGAGCTAGAGGTGTTCAAATGTTCCCCAATAATTTCCACGTCTCTGCACTCAGTCGAGCAAATTGAAATACCATCGGCAGGGTCGCACCAGGAGCTATTCCTCGTGGTCCCGTTGAATAGGGTGCTGCTGTTCTCGGTGACATTAGAATGCGTGACGTTACACACAATTTCGCATACTTGCTGGCAAAGACGCTCAATCCTCTCAATGGTAGAATTAACATTCTGACTATCAGATTCAAAGGCAGGTAACGTTAGATCAATGCTGTCGCCAGCTTCCATCCCTGCCGTCAACGTGAGGTTGACCGCCAATAACGTAACCTGACCTGGTGTCACATCTGGAGAGAATTTGACAATGGGTTTGTTGAAAAACGGACCAGTCGGTGGGGAACCCAGAATAGGAACCGAATCGAAAGGTCCTTTCTCAGTATTTAACGACACTTTGAGTGTTTCGTCATTGCGGAAGAGATCTTGAGAGGGCAACCTGACTGAAGATAGTGAAACTTTGACTGAATACCCAGAAGCTACTCGGCGCTGAAGAGTGAGAGTCAATCGGCTAGTTTCAGCATTCCACATGGCTTTGTTTGCAATGGACGAGTTGTCTCGACCACAATCCGATAGAATCTCTGAAAACCCAGGCTCTGTTCTTCCTGAAATAGTTGATTCAGGCTCTGTTCTTCCTGCAAACCCAGGCTCTGTTCTTCCTGAAATAGTTGATGAATTCCACAACAACCAGACCAGCTGAGGAAGATCAACAAAAGGGTTTCGATTGCCTTGCTGTTTTTCGACAAGATCATTTCGTGCCCTTTCTTTGTCATCTGGAGGATCTTGAACGTGCCACTTAATCAGAGAGGACAGCTGACCAAGTTTGCAGACGCTTTTCATGCAACCATTCAAATAATCACTGGCGATACAGCACGTGGGATCATCTTCTGGACTCATATCCGCAAGTTCCAAATCAGTGGCACCATCCCCTCCATCGTATCTGACGGCCATGTAAAACAACGAGCGGGCAATGTCTCCCTTGTCTTCGTCCGGGGGCTCGAATATTTCCGTATACGGACTCCATGCTGACGTCATATAAGAATCCGCAGAAGATGGTACGAGTTGACAAGACTGATCGCACTCACCATAAAGCATGCTACTTTTGTAGAAGGTGAATCCATCACTAGAGTAATAGTCTACAGGAAATAGACGAGCATTCGAGACGATGGGATCCGCAGCAATTTGATGGTGAAGATCCGACTGCGGATCTGAAGAGCTACATATTCCTTCACAAGTGAATTTCTTGTAGCCCACACCCAATGACTGTGGCCATAGCTGGGATTCAGACCAAGTACGGGTTGTTCCCGGAACTGATAGATTACTGGGAGATACCGTTTCCTTCCGAAAAAGTACGTCAATAGCACTGGGGTTTAATATATCGCGATCCACTTCGTCGATCGCCTTTGACAGTGCCGGGCCTGTACCAACGCTAGAATGGGTAGATCTAAGCAATTGGTTAAGACCCTTCCACAGCCGTATCCCGTTCAGTCCGCACACCGAGCGGTAATATCCTGCTCCAACAGAGTCCCCATCGTATTTTTCATCTGACACGCAAGGAATGCAGATATAGCTTTCTGGCAGCGCAGAGTCTGAATTCTTTTTATGCGTATATACACCAGAGGAAGTGACATTGATTTCTCCGCCTGTCATGGTAAATCCAGGTAAGCGTAGCTCTACGGTATCGTTGATCTGAAGAATCATGGATGGCGTGAATCTAAATATGACCTCTACCAGCTCGTTACGATGCAATGAGCTGTAAGAAAGGCTGGAATTCATAAACCAACCGACAGGTGTTGTTTGAGTCAGTGGCACATGTTCGCTAGGTCCATATTTCGAATCTGAAGAAACTGTGATTGGACCAGGTGACAAAACCGATTCATTGGTAGACGATACTCCATTTTCAGGAAGGGTAATCCTATCTCTTCCATGAACAAGCACACTTGTGACTGAGTTCGCAGGAATCCTACGTTCAGCCTTTAAAACCAACTCAGAAGATGTCGGGGACCAATCTGCAAAGGCAAAAACGCCCAGCGGCTCAGAAAGTACCGGGAAGCACTCCAGAGATTCGCCAACAAAACCGGGCAATCCGAACGTGATGGTCTCTCCAATTTTGATGTCACTACCCAGACTCAATGAGAAGTTCATCATGCTAGGTGCTCCCGGACCTCGCGGTTCCGTTAAAAACGAAGTCAACTGAAGATTGAATGCTCCCACTGGCGGAGAAGTGATTGACATTTGATGCACGCGTCCCTTTGTGGCCAAAATGGATAGATCTAGACCGACATTGTTTTGAACAGATCCTAGGAGGGGCAATCGCACATCAAAGGTCACAGGTATCGTCAAAGAAACTTCTTGACATGTGAGGAAAGTTTCTGCTTCAAAAATAACGAAAGTCACGATCTCATCTTTCCAAAAAGCTCGTATTTTCTGTCCAGAAGAGCTAACGACAGAGTGATCATAGAATGCATTGCCAGTGAATCCAGGCAAAGACACCTGGATGGAGTCAAATTCAGAGAGCTTGAAGGACGGCGTAAACAATAACGAAATTGCGGTTGCGGTGTTAGCTCGAATGCTCGAAAACGTCAATGAAGCCGATTTTACCTCGCCTATTGCCTGGTGAATCACTGGTCTCTGAGACAGTGTGATTCCATTGTACATGGCAGACACAGAAATTTGTCCATCTCCTAGTTGCAGCCCATATGTTGGCAATATTATTCCTGCACTGTGCGGCACGACTATCTGAAAAAAGTCCGACGGGGTGAACTGATGCAAGTAGGATGTCAACACCAGCTCGAGGCGGCTAATCTTGATGCATGCTTCTTCACATCTGTTCACGAATGAACCTTCCCACGAAGAACAAACGTCAGGTGCTCCAGCAAGAGTCACGTTTGTGTAGCAATCCGTCTGACACACATTCTCGTATGTCCAACGAGCCGAAAAAAAAATTGCTTGAAGGGCCTTGGAGAGAAATTTCTCGTACAGGAGGTCCCATGAAATCAGGCAGGTCAAACACCAGGCTAGTATTCAGCTGCGGTTTCTCCAAAAATCGCCATCCAATTTTAATTTCTGCTTGTTCTCCTGCTCTTGCCGGTGAAAAGCTCACAGCTGGAATTTCTCGGAAGAAGCTCCACGCTGCTTGGGCATGCGGATACACTGCACCGATGGGTACAATACCCGTGCGCACAAACTTTATGGGCTTTACCGGACCAAGCAATGCGTTGGTTTGAATAGTAAATCCTTCAAAATTGAGAGGGACGCCAGTCTTCGGCAATGTGATTCCAGAGCTGTGAGCAACCCAAACAGTACAAACAGTATATGCATCAATACGCCCTTGCGGAGAAAGTCGAAGCTCTTGTGTTGTAAGATTCCACATTGCAGGGGAAAAGAGTTTGCTCGGTTCTGACATTATGAAAACGTTCACGTTCGTAGGGCCAGAGAGCCCGGGAAGATTCAAAACGATAGAGTCTCTTCTCTGGAGGATCATAGAAGCATGGAAGGTGAACTTCAATGTGGTAGGCTTATTAGCCACAGGCGGCAGAAATTCAAGCACTGGAGACTGCAAAAACGAGCCAACCGCAGAAGTCGTCAATATATATGTAGCAGGCGACTTCGGGACCGGACCCTTCGTTGCAGTGGTGCTGATGGTGAAAGATGCTTGATTCGTCACGATTCCGTCTGCTGGAAGGCGGATGGGGCAGACAGACAATGCAGCCAGTAAGGTCATTTCTTGGCCTGGTCGAATTGCATCCCTCATCGTGAAGGTCAGATTTTTTGCACTAGAATTCCATGCAATTTGCGAAGCGTTTGAAATCAACATCTGCGCTGGTACGCTAATGCAATCCGGACCGGACAGTTCAGGTAAATGCACTTCAATCTGATCGCCTGAGACGATGTCCATAGCACTTACAATTCTCAAGTAAATGTTGTTGTTTTCATCAGCAATAGCTGGCTCGAAGTGCAAAGAAGTTTGCGTGAAGGATCCTAGACTCGGTGATGTCATGATTTGCGCAACAGGAATAGTACCGAGGTTCGCCAAAATGGAAAGCTGGTGCTTTTCACTATTTGCCTTGTTATAGAATTCGGGCAAACGAATGCCACAGGAAGAAGGGAAGATTATTTCGAACTCTGCTAACCTGGGAATCGCTGAGGTAATGCGCAGCATTACCGCAACATTCACATCTAAAATATTCCAGATTATTTCAAAAGCCGATGAATAGTTTGATGCACCGAGCTGCGTGAGATTTAACTCTGGAGTGCCTTGAAATCCATGCAGGTAAAGTGCAATGAGATCACCCCGCGTAAGCTTTGTCGTCGTTGTGATTTTGACAGTGACAGTAGAAGAGAAATTGGCTTTGGTTGGCACAAAATTCAAATCCGATTTGACGATTGCACCCACACCTGCATTGTTGATTTGGTTCAACGCCCAACCATCGCGCGCCTTGGCAAATGACATAAATCCAATTACATTTGATTCCACGCCTCCATATGGCATCCTTATATTGGCCTCGAGAGGCGTGGTAATCTGACAGTCGGAATCTATCTCAGTCCTGGTACTGACAGTGAACAAAATGATTCCAGTCCCCCTATCGTAAGTTCCGTTGATAGGAAACTCACCACCTCCCTTGAAAAATGTGGCGATAAAATTTGAACTTTCACCCTCAAGATTAGGAATATACAGGCCAATTATATCGCCCACCGCCAAAACCATGTAATTGGAAAAGGTCCACGACACTCGGGTGTAACGCCCTGCAAAAACGGGTCGCCAAGACACTGAAGAACCTGACAAAACACCAACACTCTGAGAGATGCCAATCTTTGTCTTTTGTGTTGGAGCTGATAGCGTTAAATTTGCGTAGCTGAATCGGTTATAGGTGTTTGCAACGAATATTGGTCCATCGCTTGCATCAACAGAGACATAGAAAGACTCTTGGTTTAGTTTCACTCCTTTGACTGGCATGACAATTCCAAGCTGTGTTGGGACAAATATGGAAATTGGCGACGAGGCGTTTACAATGCGCGCTGCAGTCATGACAAGACGGGGGGGGGCCATGGAATCCCGACGCCATGATCCAGTAGAAAAGGTTCCATTCGAATCAAGAGTGACATTTGTTTTGTTATCCCCCAGGAAGTCTTGGAGGTATAGAGTCACAGTCTCACCTGGTTTCAAAGTCATAGCCAAAGAGAACTTGATTATCACTGCAGTAATGCTGACATCCTTTCCGATGAATTTGGGATATCCAATGGTTTCAAGCTCCGAGCCAGAGACAGGAAGATTACTTTGGTACTGCAGCTCAAACGGCTGTGCCAGCGCTCCCAACGTCGGCGATTTCATCGGCATTACTGGCACAGGCCCCTCTATACTTTCAAATGCAAACGTGAAATATTGTTCAGAGCGAATACCTATAGCTGGGAGCTGCAGCCCTGCAGACGATGGGACGAGGACCCGAACTTGCGATGCAGCCTCAATGTCAGAAAATGTCAAAGTCAAAGTTGAAGTCGCCTGCACCCAAGATACTGTCACGCTTGCAGATAACGGGGTGACCGTTTCAACAGGCTTCACACCGTCTTGGTTGCTAACAAACCCTGGTAAATAAATTTTCATTGTGTCACCTGAAAGCACGGGCATCATAGGGAGAAAGGTAAAAAGCAGATTTGTGGTGGCTCCTGGATATGCAGGGTCGAAGTCCAGCATTGGTATGTCAACACCAGCTTCAACTCCGTACACCTGTCCTACAGCATTTGTCACTGGAATAGGAATGGGTAAAACAGGACCGTCCTGGGCCTCAGTTGAAACACTCAGATTTACATACTGACTGTGATTCCATCGCAATCCGGCTACCGGCTTGCGAATTCCAAAGTCGCCCGGCACTACGATAGTAAGAGCAGTATTGGGCACCATAGTCTGATTCACGGTCAAAACGAGCATGTTGGAAGTCGAGTTCCACGATGCAAGTCCAATGGCATCCAATGGAATACAGCTGACTACAGAATTTAACACATCGCCTGCAGAAAGAAAGGTTGAGAGCTGCA
>Ga0138262_1130277_pt1 | contig 24502 bp, 1 predicted proteins | sample RNAB_720151113_FD_105265 | JGI IMG/M metagenome (GOLD analysis project Ga0138262, IMG submission 105265) | Metatranscriptomics of polar marine prokaryotic and eukaryotic communities from Palmer Station, Antarctica after 72hr light incubation -... | ecosystem: Environmental > Aquatic > Marine >...
GTGCAACATGCCCGCGCCGACCTTCTGGCGGAGCTGGAGATCCTTGTGACTGGCCAGGACTTTATTCCTGGCTCCTTCTACGAATGTCATTTTACACTTACCAGCCGCTCGGGCGCCTTCTCACGAATCAGCATCGAGGCGACCGTGTCCTCCCCGACTCTTCTTAAATGTTCGAAGCCCCGAGATCACTTCATCGGGGGGCGCTACGTACTGAGTATCGCAAAATCGGGGCTGCAGATTCCTCGGGAATCTGAATCTCCTCATATTATTTTCGTTTCGCCAGTTGTGCTGCGGGTGCATCCAAGCACACTACCAGCAATTGCAGGGGCAGAGTTGCTGCTATTCGGGGCAGCATTTGACTTTCACGGGCAGTACAGATGCCTCTTCAAAGATAGCAATGGCAATGAGGCAGAATCAAAAACTGCCCAAGTGCTCAACTCTACTGCTGTCTGCTGCGTTCTGCCCGGATGGCAACACAAGCCTTCGCGCGTATCGCTCGCTCTGATCGAGAGTGCCAAAGGACACGTGCTGTCTTCAATTGCAGGGGATGATGATCTTGACTTCGATGCAGAGATCCCACCCTTTCCACACGGTGCTGACCAACCTGAGCGACTACATGTAGATTTCGTTGAGGGTTGGAGTTTACTCACGCCAGTTGTAGCCCCATCGGCAGGAGGCGCCGTGTTGACCATTCAGGGCCATGGATTTCAAAAAGATCAGGAATATTACTTGCGCTTTGGGAGCACGGTCGAAGCTGATTTTGCACAAAAGGTGCAGCGTGCGAGGGAATGCACTTGCGTTGTTGTCAGCCTTACTCACTTACAATGCACCGCGCCGCGTTGGACGGCAGCTGGTCAAAGCACCATGGTCCATGTTTTCCGTGGCACCGATGTTTCAAGGTTGCAGGGGCCTGCGGCCAAAGTGTTTCTCACATTCACTGGTATCCTTGAATCTGTGGTGCCAACGATTGGCCCTTCCATAGGAGGTTATTCAGTCACAGTAAAAGGTTTGGGATTTTCGTCGGCCAAATACGCTCTTAAGATCCATTGCAGCGACTATGTAGGCCGTAGCGAGATGACTGCACCATTTTCACACGATACAATTGTTTTCAAGATGCCAGAATTGCAATCGGGAGCTTGCGATGCACATGTCTCACTCGAACAAGGACAATCAGAGATGGTGGGCAGTGCGTCGTTTCGCATAACCCCTGTTTGGAAAAGCGTTTTACCAAAGCAGGTCCCATGCTGTCTCGGTGCCACTCAGTTACGCGTCCTTGGCAGCGGCTTCTCCCAAGCCCACAAATACACTTGTGTATTCAAGGCAGATGCCCTGCCCGAAGCAAGGTCAGACGCTGTGTTGGACATTGCGCGGTGTATCGGGTTGCGCTGCACAGTCTTGATGTGCGATACACCAACATTCGATACGCCCACGGTTGCAGTACTCAGCGTGCTTCAAGACGGAGAGCTTCTCTCAAGCACCTCAGAGTCTGCACAGAGAATAGAATTATCAAGAGCAGGATGGGCAAGCGGGGCGCCCATGACCGCACGAGTCAACACTCAGGAAGTACTCAAGCTTGATTCCACGTATTCGCCAGCCGCATCTGAATCTCCACTTCGCATGCGACTCATTCATCGGGCTACGCGGAATCAGATTGAATCACCGTGCAGCGTAAGCAAGTCTCGCTTGACTTGCCAGCTGCCATGTTGGCGGACCGAAGCAGGATCTGCCGACGTCCAGATTTTGCAAGGATCCGATCTAATTCCCCGGGGTGGGATTGCTGCTCCACTATTACTTGAGGAATACTGGGCCGGAATCAATACGGATTACGTGGGATCGGGAATGGAGACGAAAATCATTATCGCTGGATATGGATTCTCAAAAAGGTTCAGGTACAGATGTATCGTGTCTTTCCATGAAGGCCCTATTGAATTTGACGTGGACGCCGTGGTTGAATCTGACGACTCTTTGTCTTGCATGGTGTTGCCTCAGACAGAGACTGGCTCGTTGATTGTTTCTCTTTCGAAAGATGGCGATCGTATTCCTTTCGGATGTCCCATTTCTGCTTGCGTGTGTGCTTCTGCAAAGAACCCTTCACAAACTCTTCGGGTTGTGCCTTCATGGACGCACTCAAAGACGACTTGGTCAAAAGGCAGGGAAGTTTTCGAAATAGAAGTTGTTGGCAAAGGCTTTAGGGCCGATGGGTCGGAAATTACATGTGAGCTGCAAAGGATTGAGGATGATTCGATTCGAGTCGTCTCACTGTCAGCGAAGTTGGTACCGGGGCAGCACGTAGTTAAGTGTTCGATGCCCCACGTTCAGTTATCTGACGTGTCTATATTTACACTTTCAATCGTTGTTGGCGACCTGCCCGTGATCCGTGAGGATTTGTTACCCTGGTATTTTGCCATTTCAGACTCACCAGCCCACCGCGGCTATGTGCTTGAATTCACTTCCTCAGGAACTGCCGCTGGAGGTTCGCCTGTTACAATCACAGGATTTGGGTTTGATTTTACAGGCAATTACAGCTGTAAGTTCGGGGGTGCTGTGTCAAAAGCTGCCTTTGTCTCCTCTCTTGAGTTGTTGTGTACGTCACCTGTTTGGTCTCGAGCTGGAGAGACCGTGCCGTTGGCTATTTTGCAAGGTGACGCGCAAGTTGAAATGGCATCAGGTTTGTCGCCTGCACGATTTACGTTTGTTTCGCACTGGAGCTTACAGAAGGTGCTCTCGTGTTCTACAGCTGGAGGAAATACCATCGCTGTCGTAGGTGCCGGGTTCGATCTTGCTGCCTCTTACGAACTCATTTTCGTTGGTGTCGATCGTGCGGGGCGGCAGCTGCAGCAAGTTTCATCGCCGTCTCATCCGTCTGCAACAGATCTAATCAAGTTTGCGTGCCCTTCGTGGCTAGGATACGAACAACAAGTGAAACTCGAGCTGCTGAAGAGTGCTAGCGACAAAGTTAGCCACAGTCCGACGGGCTTCCGTCAGGTGCAGTATCGTGGCTACTGGATCTCGATCGCGAAGATGCAGAGCGGGGATGCTGTACGTACAGAGGAAATGTTAACAAGTCCTGTTGCTGGGGGTGTCGAACTAAGTATACGACAGGAGGGGTTCGATCCAAGTAGATCATCAGCTTTCGTGTGCCGTTTCGCTCGAGATATGATTTACATAGATGCTCACATCCAGTTTTCCAGGGGTGATTCAGTCATGACGTGCACTGTTCCAGCATGGTCTTCTGGATGGGGAACAGCTCAATTGACGATTGTTGACATTGAAGACAACTTTGCACGCAGTATCACATCTTGGTCAGGATCTGAGAGTGTGTCACTGCGGTACCTTGCTGAAATAGAATCTGTGTCTTTGACCCATGGATTAGTTGCGTCAATCCGTGGTAATGGTTTTGGACAGCGAGCCGTGCGATGCGAGCTTGTCTCGTGCCAGACGTTGGCATTGCTTGGTTCCAGCATCGCAACCTTTCCTGTTGATGATCATTCAATCAAATGTACGATTGGATGGGGTCGGAACGAAATTGGACATAGGAGCGCTGGTATTAAGGATCAATATGTGCAAGTTGTTTCAGAGAAATGTGCTGCCGAGGTCCCGATCGATGGCTTCATTCGACTCGTCGATGTATCATCCGAGTCAAATCTAGTCTCTCAACAGCTCGAATCAGGTTGTATAGATGCTTCTGCGAGGCAAGCACGATGGTGGCTGTCAAGCGATGAGGGTCCTGCAGATGGCAGAACTTTGGTAGTGGCCTACGTGGCAGGCCTTCCGGATGGTTCGGAAGTTTTTCTGGAGTTTACAGGCGACGGATTTACTATGGAGTCTCCTCAAGTGATTGTTGAGCACGGCGATGGACCTGTGTTATTTGCGTTGCCAAATATTTGGAGGGAGGCAGGAGAGACCAAAGTCAAAATGTTTTCATCGCAAAGAGGGGAAATTGTGCATGCAGATTCATGTGGTGTGCAACGTTTTGATTTCAAAGCTGGCTGGACGAGCCTTGACGTGTCGCAAGGGGCTGCAGGGGGGGGTTCTGCAATCATTGTCAATGGGTATGGATTCCATGCGTCGAATCACGTTTACTCTTGCGTCTTTATGGTGCCCAATTTAGACACTCCTGCCGCAATTGTCCTAGCAATGGTGCTTGACCATCGACGTCTCAAATGTATCACACCAAACTGGGATGAAAAGACGGTGCAATCGTCGGTTTCTATTCTACACGAGCACCTCTGGCTATCCTTCACTGGTGTTGAAAATTCCAGGTCCAGGCTCTTTAAATTCCTGCCCAGCTGGAATAGACTGAGCTTAGATGAGGAGGAGCACCGTTTTTCTGTGCAGGGAGGACACATACTTCATTTGCATGGTGATGCTTTGCAGGAATCAGAGCTGACTTGCAGATTTCAGGTGGGGCAATCATTCGAGGAGAGGCGCGCAAAGGTGATGGGGTCTTCTTGTGTGTCCTGTGAGACTCCACGGTGGGGAACCCTTTTTGACCTGGATCAAAATCCGGGTATCTCGGGATTCCAATGTGCAGACATTGGCTTGAAATTGATGGCTGGTCCGGATGCTATTCCTTTCTTGGGCGGTTCTGTGTCTAGACTCGTATCCTGTCCCTCGATTGAATCGGTGAGCCCAGCAAGGACTTCGGTTGGTTCCAAATTTACATTGAATGTGGCTGCATCCGGTTTAAATCTATCGAGTGCTTATGTGTGCACAGTGCTGGCAACGAGTGGGTCTGCTGGTAATACACCTATCATCTCGTCTGAACCTTCGTATCCGACGAGCTCAACTTCGTTGCAGTTTAAATTGCCAGCTTGGCATGGCGAGGCGTTTCTCGCACGAGTTGAAATCAGCCAAGGTCCAAAGACACTGCTTTCCGTGAGTGACATGATGCTAAAGCTGTCAGCTCAATGCTACCACAAGAATGTCACTACTGTCTCTGCTCTGGGAGGTGAAATCATTTCCTTCAAGGGCATCGGGTTCTCCAGGGGAGCGCACGAACATGTTGGCTTCTTGGTTGCTTCGGATGGCCATCGGCAAAATATGACATGTTGGCTAAACGGCGATAATAATCTTGAGTGCCTTACCCGCCAGTGGCAATCGGAGGCTGCCACTGTGAAAATCGTGTTGTTTGAAAATTTGACAAGTGCAGCCAGAGACAAAGACAAATTGGAGCAAAGCCTATCAGAAGTCAGCTTCCGTATTGGGCATGCGGTTGATGTTCTAGAAGTGCGTCCGGCTTACTCTCGCATCGTTGGTCCTTCAACAGGATCCTCGAGTGCAGCCAGTGTCATAACCGTGATGGGTGCTGGATTCAGTATGCACGCTCATTATGTGTGCAAATTTGTTGGCGAATATGATGCTGAGGGTACGCAGATGGCAGCACAGGTCGTGGACACCAATTCTATTTTGTGCCACACACTCGAGAGGCAACGAGCTGGGTCATATGAGCTAAAAATCTCTCAGACCTTTGCGTCAGGCTTCTCTGAGCTGCTTGAAGGCCCCATTTTCAAGATTTCTTTTCCTTCCGAATGGAGGGCGTTGGATTTTGAGTTCAGCGCCTCGAACAAACGCGCGATGGTTACTGTCATGGGATTTGGATTTAGCACGTCAACACCTCATGCATACGTCTGTGAGTTTCTGGATGCATCTGGAGATGTTCAGCAGCATGTGCCGCGTGTTGTTAGAGAAAATGAACTGATTTGTGAATATACCATGAGGACCTCGTATGCTGGAGATAAACGCCGAATTGTGCTCGAGTTGCAGGAAAATGGTAAACAGCTCAAGTTCAGTGGGCAATTTACCGACAACGCATTCACTGTGCAAAACTTGGCTGAGTTTAATCGCAATCTTGATAACCCGAATGCTGCTTTCGAGGATTCCTTGTCAGGCGATTTGCCAACGTTTCAGTGGAAAGATGGCGGGATTTACGAATGCCTTGAAGATTCGGGATGGCACAGTGTTGCAGCGTTTGCGGTGGACCTGGCATGTGCAGTGGGTCACATGCAGTGCGGAAGGCCCCATTTTACAATTTCTGAAAAACGCAGAGGAATGAACAAAGAGGCGTTTGTAGATGATGGGATGCCTGTCATTGACAACAGTGGGTCTCTCACATTCGGTCTGCTCGAAAATTTCTATGGCACAGTGAATTTTGAGGTGACTTTGTCGTTCTCAGAAACAGTAATGCAAAGCATAGTCAGGTCCTTTTCTATTTCAGTTGCTCCAGTGAATGATCCTCCGACCTTCTCGTTGTCTTCTGACGTCATCAATGTATCAGAAGAACAGTTCTCGGAGGGCAAGTTTTTGCTGCCTGGATTTGTGTCAGGGCTGTTTTTTGAACCCTTTGCCCAGTCTGGCCTGCAACAAAACGTGTCCTATGTAGTGCTCCCAGTATTAAAACCAGACGAAAATTTGTTTGCGCTCTTCCAGAACGCGCCTACCGTATCCAATCAGGGTACCTTGTCGCTTGAAAATCTGCTGCAACAAAATGGAGCTCAAGAGTTTTCTGTGCATGCAATAGACGATGGTGGGGAGGATTTTGGTGGAAGTGCGACTTCCCATCTGAAATATTTTACGGTACGAGTGTCCCCGCGAGTTCAAGTGCCAGGTTTCGAGTTGGCTGAGACTTGGACGAGCATCACTGTTCGGGAAGATGAATTTTCCACTCACAATTTTGTCGCCAATTCAATCATTTCAAGCTTGTCGACTGGGGCCGACCGTAAAAGTCTGGATTCAATGTTCTTCACTATAATAGAGGTCGAGACTACCAATAGTGATCTGTTCGATGCCATCCCGATCCTCAACTTGCAGGGTCAACTGACCTTCCACACCGGGGGCGACCAGTCCGGGGTGTCTGTCTTTGCGGTGAGCTTGCGGAAAGGATCAAACGTGTATTGTACGCGTAATATTTCCATCAACGTCCTTGAGATTAACGACGCTCCATCGTTCGATATGGCTTCCATCTTGACAATTTCTGAGGATGAGCGTGTGACTCGGTGGAATGGATTTGCATACAATATAATGGCGGGCCCGAAAGAGTTTGATCAAGACCTGTCTTTCCATGTGAAATTTGCTAACGGGTCTACTGAAATATTTGAAACAAGCCCGCGTTTGTCGAATGATGGCGCATTATACTTTCGTTTACGAGCAGATCAAAACGGAGCTTCGAATTTCGAGGTTACGCTGCGGGACTCACATGGTGTCATGAATAATGGTGTCGACACATCGATCGTGCGAAGATTGGCCATACACGTACTCCCAATGAATGATGCACCCTCTTTTGATCTGCAAACGTCGGCTGTATATGTTTTGGAAGATTCTCAGGACATACTCTTTCCCAAAGCTGTTACAAATATTTGTGCGGGGCCGCAGGTAGAGGACGAAAAGTCGCAGTTGGTTACTTTTATTTTAACAAACCTGACGCTGCCTCACCTTTTCGAGGATCTGCCTTCGATTTCAATCGACGGTACTTTGCACTTCAAGCTGGCGCTAGACCGAAATGGGGTTTCCACAGCTGCCCTAGTTTTACTGGACGATGCGTGCTCAGATCCAGTATCGTGCAACGGCATGTCTGTTGCAAAGACATTGACCATTGCTGTGATTCCTGTAAACGATGCGCCAAGCTTTGAGCTTTACAATTCTGTGCTTGCCTTGTCCCAGGACCACCCAGTGTTTAACAAGCTCGCTTTCATTACCAGAATTTCCCCAGGTGGTGGTAGTGACGAAAGAAACCAACGGTTATCCTTTTTAATCCAGCCCGACACCATCGATGAGCGCATCTTCTTGGACTGGCGAGTGCCATCTGTTAGCAATTGCTCCTTTGTCAACGGTGTACACTCATGTGATTTTGGGTTCGAAGTGGCCGAAGGATGGTCAGGCACAACCAAGTGTTCCATCGTGCTCGTTGATGATGGGAGTGTAGCCAACAGCGGTTCAGATCGGTCTACGGCTGCAACTATCGAAATACATGTTAAGCCTTCCCAGAATGTAGTGCCATCCTTTGTTACGCTTACATCCATGCGAAGGTCGGCAGCAAGCCCTGGGTTGTCAATAGGGATTACGGCAGAAAACTTTGACAGTAGTAGGAACAAGCACGTGAAAGGTCAAATGACAGATGCACCTGGTCGAGTAGGCTCCAGACGGTCTTTACTGCACGTGCCCCACGACCATTCCACGGGAGATGCTCTTCTGACCCCGTATTTTAGTCTCGATTTTGACCTTCATTGCCAGCAAGGATACAAAAGTAATGTTCTCCCAATAGTTTCTGAAACCGGAGGATCGAGCTTGTCACAACTCAGTAATATCGCCTTGTCGAATGGCGACAAATGTGCTCAGAAGGAATCACAGAGTGCTGACACTGAACCATACATGCTTGTGCTGGAACAGGGGGAGTTGTTCGTGGCGCGGAATTTCATATGGAACATATCGAACGGTGAATTGGCGGATGGGCAGGATGTATTCTTCAAAGCTCATGTTCAAATCGGTTCGAGTGTGCTAAAATGGGCCGAAATCGTGTGCGAGGATCCCACGGAATGTAAGGGTGGGAAAGCTGACTTGCGAATTCAGGCGACTTCTGGATATGGCTATGAACATGTTTCTGTCACGATCCTTACGATCGACGGACGGCATATACGAGAAATGTGCAAGTTTTGGTCATTCCGACGGACCAAACTCCGTCATTTCGGATGGCTGTGGAAACACCTTGCGTGCTTGGCCGATGCGAGCGCTACACTGGAGCAAGCTCAGGGACTTGTTCAGCACCTGCATCTCCATACAATGCTCTTGTGCAGGTCTCGTCTGGTCAATGTGCTATCCGTGGAGGTGCTGCATGCGTAAAGAGCAACCCGGGCAACAAATTCACTCACGTTCTGCCTGACTGTGTTGTACGGAGTGATTCTTTATGCGCAAAGCCACTGACCATTTGGTTAGATGAAGGCTGTGTGGGCAAGTATCAATGGACACCTGTGATGTTTGAAGCTCAAAATAAGATCGTGCACCAGATCCCCGTAGCTGAGATGTGCTGCAATCCCGAATTGAGTGCAAGTGGTAAACGGTTCGAGCTAGCTGACTTTGTCCGAGGTACGGCAGGAGCGCCGTGGGAAAATTCTGTGCAGACAATCCAGTATATTGTTACAAGTCTGTCTAACAGACCTGTGGCCGAAAACGTTGCCCTATCCCCTAGCGGTATGCTCGAGTTTGACGTAGTTCAAGATATCTACGGTAGCTCCGAGTTCGAGATTGAAATTCGGGACAGCAACGACAACCATGCAACCAAGACGTTGACCATCCAAGTCCTTAAACGCAATCAAGGACCCCAAATGCAAGTGCATCATGAATTCCATGTATTTCAAAACAGTGGTCACATGGTCCTTCAAAATGCCGTTTACAACATCAACCCTGGCAGGGCATTTGAAATCATGCAATTTTCTGCCGGCCCGCCGGCTGTATCTTTTCAAAATTGTTTGTATACACCAGATCCCCAAGACCATGAGTCAGAACAGACCATTGTAAGTGCCAGCGTTAGCGTAGATCGTCCAGGTCTCTTTGCACTGGAGGAAGGTGGATTTCCTCGTTTGGTCCTGAATGGGTCGTGTGCCAGCCTTGAATTCGTTACCTCCAAATCCGAATTCGGAACAACTCGCATGGCGTTGACGGCCAAAGACAGTGAAGGAATTGTACGCAGCAAGATGGTTGTCTTTAATGTTCTCCCTGTCGACTCTTCGCCCACATTCAAATTGCAAGCGAAAGTCACAGTGTCAGAAGACGACAATTGCCGAAAGACCTTTAAGCTTTATTCTGACAATGTTGAAAAGATCAATGCCAATTGGGTTGCCCCAAGTGGATGCCCGTTTGAGTTTTCGAATTTTGCGACCGAACTTCGAGCTGGTGAGTTCTTAGATGAAATGTGCACAAACTGCCCCGCGAGTCCGCCCTGCGTAGATCCGACCAATTGCAAACAACAACAGCTCACGTTTGTTCTTGATGACGTCTCAGAACCTTTGTTATTCCACTCTCTACCGTCAATTGACATGCATGGGAGACTCCGTTTTGCGCTCCAGCCAGATGCTTCAGGTGTGGCTCGGGTCGTGTTTCGTCTCAATGACGATGGCATTGTGTGGAATTCTCAAGGCCATGCTTGGACTGCAACATCGACAGCGTGTAGTGAGCATGATACGCTTCCGTGTGGGCCTGGTACACAGCCTGGTCGGACTCTGGCTGAGAGAGGCACCAACACGTCAAAACACCGAGAGTTTTTAATAGATGTTGTGGCAGCAAATGACGTCCCTTCTTTTGCATTCAACAGAAAGCTCGAGTGTCTTTCACCTCATACTGATTTTGTGGGTCCTGGTGGCTGCATATGCCCTTCTCCGGCTGCCGGCATGTTTCAAGACAATATTTGTTCCATGCTAAGTAAAAAGGACTTGGAGGCAGGCCTGCTGCCCAGTGTCAAAGTGTTTGAAGACGCCGGCCCCCAAAATGTTTTACACTTTGTGCCAGAAATAGGCGTGAGTGATGCTGTTCACGCGAGGATGTCGATCTTCGAGTTCGATCGTGTCAGCGGTAATCTTACATTTGATTCTACTCGAAAAGATCCTATCTTGGGAGCAGCAGGATTAGAGATGGCCACGGCATTCGCGGTATCCCCAGATCAAGCGCACGTCTACACTGCAGATTTCGCGTCTAACACTCTGTCTGTGCTGGACCATGCGAGGGGAGATGCCAAAATGCGTTTCTTGGATCGTCATGGGCACGGGGAGGCGCGTGTGACCTTGGAGCACTTTCAGACAATTGCCACCAACAATCCTTGCAAGATGGCCGTAAAGAACAACCTTTTGGCAGTGGCAAGCGGTTGTGAAGATATTGGGAGAGTAAAGGAAGTTCTGGATAGTGAATTTCTTGGAGATGTCATGGGATTGACACAATCAAATTACAAATATGGTTCGGCGTGGAAGAATACAGTGGGCTTCTGGCAACTGTCGTCCAATTCGTTTACTGGAAGACGGACAAGGAAAAGCATCTACAACACATTCATCAACTGTTACGAAATCTATGACACCGACTACAGCCCCGCTATGGTAATCGACTCTGCCGGGAATTTTCCGCCCGCATCCTTGCAGGGTGCCCGAGAAGATAGGTATTTTGCGTGCAAACAGAACACTGAGACAGATGTTCCCATTGGACGCCAGCCGAGCTTGTTCACTTACGCTGCGAACGACGGTACAAACGAAGCTCTACAATTTGATAACTCTAATAACAATGGTCTTTGGGTGACTACTGATCTTGACTCGATACTGCACTTGATGCCCAAAACCAACTTATCTATGGAAATGTGGTTTACGATTGCCGCTGCCCCAGAGGTGGACGCAGGCCTCATCTCTGCCACCAATGAAAAAGGTGGTTGGCTTCTGTCATACAGCTTTGGCGTTCCTTGCTCGTTTGGCATTACTCCCGCACAGTGTAATTCTGATGCTCTTAATTTAAACTGGAAAGTCTTTACTGGCGACATCGTCAAAGGCGATTTCACCAGCCTACGGTGTGATACGATTTTGAACTTCAAGAAAAATGACTGGAGTCATGTTGTTACATTATATGATGGTCATCATGCTAGGGTCTATTTCAATGGGCAGTTGATTGGTGAGAAGGAGGTGTGTGCAGACACACTTTGCCCAATTACATATCCTGAGTGTGGTTACAATGGCGTAGGGTGCACGAAAGGTCCTTTCAAAATTCCTGCATCATTTGTGATTGGGGCATATGAACTGACTTCTCTCCATCAGGGGCACATAGGGATGATAAAGAGTGTGCGCCTGTACAACATGACTCTGTCGTCTGGGTTAATTATGGCCGCATATAATACAGGCAAGGCGTCTGGACTCGGGATCGTCACATCCAATTACTGGGTTAAGAGTCCTACGGACACATTGATGATTCCTAGCCCGGGAGACAGGGATCAGAAGTTCTTTTTGACTTCGACGAACACAAGCGACGTCCAGCAAAATATTACGATGATGGGTCGATTCAGCCCCTCGAGGAAATATCGTGTGAGGTGGTCTATTCCTGGATACTATGTTGAGACAGACGACTGTGTTATTCAAAACGCAATGTCGTTGGATGGAAGAGAGACATGCTCTATGCTAGCAAATCCTGACACGGAGCAAACCAAATGCCAAGGGCAGTTATATTGCTGCGATGATGCCACAAAGAATCAACTTCATTGCACTTTTCCTGATTGGTATCAGGGCTACAAAGCTGCAGTCATGACTGTAATTGAAAGTGACGTTGTTACAGCGGATCAGACTGAGGGGTGTGGAATCAAGTGTGGTACTCAATCTGATTTTCTCTACAAGGATCTTCCAGGAGGCAAATGTGGTCTTTCATTGACGGACTGCTATATCGAGTCAGAGAAGTGGCAGTTAGAAGTGTGTAAGGGCCAATGCGAAGGGGCTATCGCCTGGGGGGGGGAAATTTTGTCTCTTTGGCAGAGAGTGTGTATGGACAGCTCGTGCGGCTTTCTACCGACGACCAAGATATTAACTGTGAGTTCGGTACTCAGTAAAGTAGAAACACTTTGGTGGCTTTCGGGTAAGATGAGATCCCTCGAAGATGCATCTACCGTCGTGATGGCGTGCGCAAGTGGCTCCACTGTGAAAGTTGGTTGTACACTTCGAGACCCCGCTGTCCTCCGATGGAACATCATTGATCCTAAAAATTATGCTTGGTATGCAAATCGTGGGGACAAGGCCCACTTTTTGTGGAGAGCTCCGTCATTCTACACAAGCTTTGACGAAATCGAAGCAAAGTTTGATACCACTGTGAACAATCTTGACTTCGCTCTAGGAGCTTCCGCTTTCAAGATATTCACCTCGGTTACAAACAAGGAGTATATTGCAGTTGCCAACTTCTGGGATGGCTTGTCATCTCAAACTCTTTCGTGTATTGCTGAATTCAAACCAGAAACGAAACAATTTGGAATTGTTCAGATACTCCCTACACGGAGTGCTACGTCTTGGGATCACTTTCAACTCTCAAGCTCTGGAGGAAACCTGCAAGATTACCTCGTTTTGTCAAGCTATGCTGGCAATTCAAGCATTCTTCGTTTTGATACTGACGCACGCAGTATTGCGTCCCTATCTCTCGTAACCCCTGGGAAGGGTTACTTACCAGGAATTGTGAAGATTCTTGAAAACGAAGGTGTTGACTTTCGAGCGCTCTTTTCTGCCTATGAAATTACAATAAGAACTAGCGCTACGCCTGTGCTCCAAGCATCGTCCAATGGTGGCGATTTGCACTGCACAGAGCCTTTTACATGCATGAAAATTGTCAGCGGTGGCAAGAATTTTGGTACGATCCCTTTTGCTTCACTTGCACAGTCTCAATTGCAGCATCTGGATTCCGACTGCACAGAAGCCTGCAATCCTTACTTGATGGAACCTAACTGCTCGCGAGTACAGCCGGAAAAATGTTTCCAAGGCACAGCGGTGGGAAACGTTGAGGTTTTCTATACAAACGGTTGCGCTCGGGAAGATTCTGAATGTGAAAACGTTGTGATGTCAAACTCCATTACGAAGCTTCACTTGTCTCCTGTGACCGTTCTGCCGGGGAAGAATACGCAGGTGGCTCCTACAAAAATTGGCCACACAAATAATTGCTTCCGAAGTGGAATTCTCAAGGATGCAGCTGCCCTCAAGCCTGACAGAGAAAGGGCCAGGATGGTGTATGAGGCCAACACAGTGGGCCAAATATACGAGATGTATTTTCCGTATGCCACTGCACATGGTCAAAACTACGCTTCTTTGCCTGGGCTAATTGGATCGGATGCTCTATGCCGTTGTGGCACCACTGTTACAGAACTTGAAATCCTTGATCCTGGTGAAGAATATTCATCTGGTTACTTGGATGTTTCCGGTCCTGGCAGCCAGTTTTCTGCTACATATGACGTTCGGGGCAACGTGTCGCAAACTGTACTTTTGGCAGCTGGTGGCGGGTTTTCGGCAATGCCCAAGATTAAAGTGTTGGTTGATTCAAAATACGAATCGGGTGGATTGAACGCGTCTGCCGTTGCCCTGCTCGGTGTCAAAAACATTATTGTCGTTAGAAAGGGGACCCAATATTCTCAGCCGCCCTTGATAGAAATTTCCGCCCCTACTTTCAAATATGGAGTGCGGGCGACAGCAAGAGTGATTCTCGCCCAGAAACCCGTTGGCGTAAATGTTTCATATATTGACAGCATTGAAGTCTTGAATGCCGGCCTCGGCTATGCATCAGTCCCAGATATCAAGATCATAGAGGATCCTCTGGAGACTAGGCGTCATCTTGATGTGAATGGGTCGTTGGATGTCAATAACACGCTGGGTGTTGTGGATGCTGTAGCGATACCAGTACTTGAAGTAAAAGAAGTGGTGTCGAACCATGAATACGAGTTCGATAAATTATCGTGGTCACACCAAAACGAACAGTTGCAGCGGATAGTACAAGCAAATCGAGAGGAATGGTTTGATACCAAACAAAACAGTATGTACGAGATGCCGCTGAGTGCTGACAAGTCACGTATTGTTGGCATAGAAATGGCCATTGAGATGCAACACTTTGATTCCACCGTGGCAAACTCTACTATGTCGGAAACTATGGAATTTTTTTGTGATGATTGCCTCTTTGTTCCGATCGAGGAATCATCGGAGCCTGTCTCTCCCACAGAATACATCAACCAGTACCTTGCAACAGAAGACACATATGCAAAAGCCGGATTATCATTGAGTAATTCTCCATACCTACGATCTGTTCCTCCGTTTGATCCAAACCGCACCAACCCCGTCATCCTCAATTTCACTCTGTTTGAGCCTTTCTGCATTGATTTGTGCTTGAAAATTCCCGAGTGTGTCGGCATCGACATAGGGAAAGACTTTGATGTACAGGGCCAGTGCTGGATTCATGCAAACAAATCGAAGGATCCGGATGGGCTTTGGCGCAACGAAACTGCTTCCAGATCATTTAAGGGAAACAACTCTAAAGGATGCGTGGATTCGACTTGGCAAGATGCATTTGGGCGAAATTGTACAGAACTCGAAATTCAAGGACTTTGTCCTGTGAACACTACATTTGTGAATCTGAATTGGACGGTCGTAATGAAGAACCGGAATCCCAATAGTTCAATGCCGTACAAAATCAGTCCGGCAATGTCATTTACTGGAGATGAATTGAGAGATACCGCCTGTAATAGCACCAATTGCACAGGCTACATGACAGGGTATGAGGCCTGTTGTGCGTGTGGGAAGATAGGTCCGGGGTTTCGAGCTTACTTCAAGCAGCACACTCAGATCACAATGCACTTGAAATCTGCCATTGATCTTCTATGCCGACCTTCAAAGTCTACTGGGTTACCTTCTGATGCAGGCGAATGCACATTTCCCTTCAAGAATGTCAGCATACGAACCGATAGGTATACGTTTCAGGATAGATGTTGTTACGATGCGGGATCCCAGGTAGTATACGTGTCATTGGTCACGATGCCAGAAGCAAGTGATTTGAATGCAAACCCTCAGGTTTCCTGGTCCATGCTCTTACAGGAAATTAGATATGATTCCTGGGTGAATTGGACCAACACGAGCACCAACATAACCTCTCGCAATACTAGTGTTTTTTACCGGAATTCTTCTTCAGAATTTTTGAGAAACGATTCCCTTATCCTGAAAGGTATCGGGACACCAAAGCATAAGATTGGACTCAAAGGCCAAATGCTTTATGCATCCATATCTGCAGAGACGATTGTCCCGGAACCTGCTGAAATGTCAGCGATGCCAATGCTGGCTGCAAGTCGGCCCATTGTTACGGGAAAGATCGTAAGATTCAAACAAACAAAACGCGGCACTAACTACACAAATTCTGACAACATTTTCATATTTCCATTGGAACGCCCCGATTACCATAATGCGTCGGCGCTTTCGGATGACCAGTACCGTTTCGAGCACGCTATTATTCGGCATGCAATAGGCTTTTCTGGAGTAGTGCCCGGGTCGTTTGATGGAAGTAATATTGATGCCATGTGCTCTCCTGCGAATTCTGCAAGTGGTCTCTGTTCGCGGACTGCCCCGTATGGTCAAGGTTTTGGTCCCTGCGTCACTATGACACGAGCATCAGGCGTACAATTGCTCGCAAGTACATCGGGTGCGGACCTCAAGAATTCCACGAGGATCGAAGTCGAGGGTGCAACTGATGTAGATGCATTCAAGATTGAAGGCGAGCAATATTTGGTGTTTTCTTCATATTTCAACCAAACTGAGTTCCGCCGCTTACTGAAGGGTGTTCCTCCGCAAGATCCTTTCTCATTCACGTATCCACTTGAAGTCTTAGACACTGCCCACAGAACAGAGTCTCCAATGTTTCGAGTAGATCTGGGGCAAGACGGCCACCCGCAACTGCATCGTGTTCAGCAGTTCGACACCTACGCTGCGTACGATGTCGATTCGTACGTTTTCAACGGTACCAGATATCTCATCTTTGCAAACGAGCGAGGCCCAATTTCTCCTGTGTTTTCTTGGTCTCAGATTAAAAAACAGTTTGTCCTGATTCAGCGGATGCCGACATTTGCGGCTCGAAGTATATCAACTTTTGAAAAGGTTGTAAACGGCGAGGCAGCCCTTTTCGGGCTTCTCGCTCAATCCGGAGAAGCGCAGCAATGCCCGCTTGATGACCAACTGACTGACACTCCTTTCTGTGGAGAAAGGGCGAATAGGGCTCTTTATGAATCCTACGACCTTGCAGGCATCCGCGGGTTTGGCCCGGTGTTGACGAGACAATCTGAACAAGGTAGGTCAATAATGCTGAGATGGAACGGAAGTATGTGGCAGGATGTTCCCAATCCAAAGACTTTGTCCGAGCATCTTGCAGGCGGACAAGCTTTCTTTCCAACAAATGTAAGCTCGTTTGTTAAAGTCAAGAGCCAATTTAACGAGTTTGCCGTGCTGACGAGCTCCGAGAATCCCAACGAGTGCAGGGATTCGAATGTTCTCTATTGCGATTATATTGGAAACAACAGTTTCTGTCAGCGGGACTCGAATGGATTGTTCACATTTGCTTACTTTTGCGACGCTTGCCCGAAGACTTGCGGAACCTGCGACTTGTGCAACCAACAGTATCGCAACATGCTTTCTGGAGTGTGTGAAGACAGCACTAATCTCTTGGCAGTTTCCTCGTACTTGGGCGACAGCACCAAAATCGCAGGCATCGAACCGATGGATCCCGATTATCCTCAGTGCGCGGACTGGGTGACCAGCACTGGCGATTGCACCCCACAAATAGACAATTGTCTTCTGTGTCCGAAGACTTGCAATTTGTGTGGACTCTGCACGTTGGAGAATATCCGAACAGCTGGAGCAACTTATGGTAAAACACGCAAAGTCGACAATACGATCATGATTGCCAAGACCAAGCCGTACCTTCCTTTGCAGGGGATTGATTCTGTTGTTGTCAGTCCAGATGGCCGACATGTTTATGCTGGGGCATACTATTCACGCTCTGTTGTAGCCTTCGCTCGAGCGCCCTCGACTGGTCTGCTGGAATACATGCCCGACCTAGGAAGCCGCGGGAGCTACTCTGTAGACGACTTTGAACATGACCGTGTCCGTCCCTTTGTTGTGTGTGAGCACGAGTACGACTGCAGTGAGCTTGGATTCGGCCGGCCTTACCAGGGGCTTTCTCAGTTGATCATGTCCGACGACGGGAATTTCATGTACAGTACAAACTTTCTTGGTAATTCTGTAACGGTAATGAAAAGAGACACATCTGGCGCTCTCACCATTATACAGACTATCAAAAATCGGCATTTGTTGGGCAACCGATTTGTGGATGGGTTGGCCGGTGCCAGCAGCATTTTCCTCAGCTATGATCTCACCAGTGTCTACGTGACTGGGTACACGGATCAATCGCTTGTGTTGTTCAATCGTGAACCTGGTACAGGACTCCTGAATTACATAGATCGCGTCAAAAATGGTGAACGGCGGTTTGAAAAGTTCGTCGTCAGCGTTGACAACGCCCCTCAAAAAGCCGAGGTACCAAACAGTGACAGTGGCTATCCCAAGCAGCTTGATTCAGGGGCGTCCAGGACAGCAGAATACTTCATAGTCGATGGCAAGCAATACCTTGCAATCGCCGTAGACATATCACTGGATGCTAAGGCCCCAGAACCTGAGGAGACGAGCTATATTGATGTATTCATCTGGAGCCACGAAGAGAGGTCGTTCAATCGTGTGCACCGCAGAATCATTGCGCATGGGGTGGTTGATATTGAGAGCACTTTTGTTGTTGATGATGATGGAAAAGGGGCGCACTATCTCATTGTCTCTTTTTTTGAAAACACTGGTATGTGGTCTCCAGCTTCGGACGTGACAGCAGGCGTGAAAGTGTATCATTGGAACAGCGCAAAGCAAGATTTGATATTCCACCATCAGCTCCCGCAATTTCATCCGGATGGCGAAAAAATGTTCAGCACTTTGATGGTGCCTTCAGGAGTGCACGCCTTTATTGTAGGCAAACAAAGATTTCTGGCAGTTGCGTATCATCGATGCATTACTGCATCTGTTGCGAGGCCATACAATGTCCCTTCGTATATCTATATCTGGAATAGTGACGGTCAGCGTTTGATGGAGGACGGCACATTAGTTTCGGGTGTGGGCTTTGAGGCTTTTCAACGTATCGTATCAATAGGTGCCACTGGATTCACTCACTTGGCCACACCATGCACAGAGGAGCGTGAGAACGCCGTGGGAAATCAGTGTGTTGGTGGCTCGGTCTATTTCCTGGCAATGTCAGCCTTCGGTTCTGACTCGGATGATCAGGTTTCCAATATGGTAGATCAGGTTTCTAATATGGTATGGCGATTCCAGCCGAATTCGGGAAATTTTGATCCCGACAACAGAGGGTTGTGGAACAACGTAGGAACTCCGGGATACTTTGAAAAGGTTTTTAGTTATCCTGCAACAAGAGCGACTTCCGTGGTTGGGTTCAATATTCAAGAAATTGGCCATTTTATTGGCTGGACGCAACGTCAGCAAGTGTTTGATGCCACTGCTGCAGTATCTGGACTTGACTCCTTTTCTGCACATGTGACCCTGTGGCGTTTGAATGCCACACTTAGTACCACCTGCACAATGGCGGCGGGCAATTGTTTTTCACTGTATCAAATGATTGACGGCGTTACTGTTGAGAGTAATGAATCGTCTGCCATCCCAGGAAAGACGGTTCTCGATGTGTATGAAGAAACGGAGGAAAGTTCTATTGGAATGCGTGGGGCAACAGGTCTGACTTTTTTTGAAGCTCACGGCGAGCGGTACTTGGGGATCGCACAATCCATGTGCCCGATGTATGGGGGAGCCAAGAGCTGCGAAGTGGCCTCCGTTCGCGACCCCGGAACTAAAATTTTGATCCAACCAAAATCAAGTATACTCCAGTGGAACCGGGCTTTGAAACGTTTCACTGAGTTGCTGTCAATCACCGATAACGAAAACCTTCTCCTGCGGGGCGAACGTGTTTCTGAGGCTGAGCTGAAACTGCATCCAGAATTCCATTCCTTTGCACTTCGTCTGCCGCTTGGAATTGCCATGGGGTTGGAAAGTTTCGAAGTCAGAACTTCCCAGGCAATACACAATGTGTCTCTGCTGGTTGTATCCAGTATGAGTAAGGGTACAATTATATACAATTGGGACTTCGATGTCATCAGGGGACTGAATGGAACAACAGCCGTGACAGCACTTATGCCTATGCTCAGTTTCAATGAAAGCTCATCGGGCGGAGAAAATCTTCCGAAAAAGGAATATAAAACAAAGAAGAATGGGGAGCCAGGAGAGTTGGAAATCGAGGCTCTTTATAGCGTGCCTTTTCGTGTTCGTTCGACGGGCTGGGTTCCCAATACAACGGCCAGAGAGCTAAATGTTGACAGTGTATACACATACGCAGAGCTCGACAAGAGCGTTGTCCATAGTAGGCCAATCTCTCGAGTTGATCACGTCGGCAATTTCGTCTCGAGACTTACAGTTGAGAGAAGATGGACGATAGCAGCTACAAAAGAGGCAGGCGCTGGTGATGACACGAGCACACATGTTGTCGAGGGACTAAGTGGTCCTTCGTACATGCGTGTTCTCAATGTGCCTGTTCTCTATGACAGCAATAGCTCGGAGCACCTGCGAAAATTCGGGTTCAGCCGCAAGTCCGGAAGCCTGGTATATGACCAGAGGCTTGCCGTTGTCAGCAGAGGGCTATCAACTGAGAGAATGTGCGGGTTTTTGTCGCACGGTCCTTGCCAAACTGTATCAATGCGTATCACACAAATTGAAGGGCATCTGTCTATATTTACAGAGACTCCAGAGATCAATCCAGACGGACACCTCCGATTTACATCGAGGCCACATGCTGTGGGTACAGCCAAATTTCGTCTTGAAGCTGTTGACGCTGGGTTCCCAAGTCGACTCGATGATATCAAAGTATCTCCTGCCCAGTACTTTCAAATTGAAGTAGTACCTGTCAATGATCAGCCACAGTTTGATCCTATTAACGTAGTGACAGGGATGGCATCAGAAGAGGACGAATACAACTTGGAACATTTGGTATTTGCCGTAAATGTCACGCCGGGTGTGTCCCTAAGGTACAGCGAGCTTGGAATGTTGGAGGAAATGGGAAAGATGAAATTTCACTTCACGTACCAAACCATTCCGCTGAAGCCCGACGTTGGGGGTCAGGAGATTTTTGTACACACTCCAGAGCTTAATGTATCCGTGGTTGATGACAAGATTGCTGGCATATTAACATTCAAAACCACGCCGTGGTGGTTTGGCAAGGTTGTGTTCGATGTGGTGTTGGACGATAACGGAGAGAAGGATGCTGCAAACGCTAGCACTGGTGCCGAGCATAGGTCTGAAGTCAAAACCTTCAATCTGACCATAGCCTATCGCAACACTAAGCCCAAGATTGCCCTGAAAGATTCCGTATACGCATTGATGGGTCGCACTGGTAACTATCCGGATTTCCCAGGCATTGTCAACGCGAAGGAAATACCGGGCGGAACGTTAATGCATATGGTCTTCCCATTTAAGGCTAATCCCGCGTTAGAAGTCTGTTCTGTTCCAACATGTTGTGGAAATGCGGATGGTTGCATACCTGCAGAGGGAATGAATATCTGCATTGATCGGACAGAGTACCCTGAATGCGAAGATAAAAACGGCCTCACTGAACCGTACTGCTTATCGACGGGCGCATGTCCTCGAGAAGAGGCTGGTCAAAAACTAAAATTTGAGATTGTTAAGGGTAAAAAACTCAGTGGCAATTTCAAAGGGACTGATGAAGAGATTTTGAACAATGGCGGTGGGCTTTTCCTGCCTCCAAATTTCATTGGAACCTGCGCCCCCGAAAATCTCATGGATTCCAAGATGTACTATTTGCAATTATGGAACAAGACAGGCGGTACCCAAAACACTCTACGAGTAATGCATCTCGAGCCCTTGAATGTAACCTTTTCCAAGCAAGCAAGCAAGTCTCGCAGTCCGAGCATAGTCATTGATGATGTCAATGCACTTGAAAACGAGCAACAGCGCTTAATAAGCGAGTTCTGCCGGCCGTGCTATGATATGTTTTCGCGATGCTTGGGCCAGTGTATGAACAGCAGGTGCCACACAGAATGCAACGACGATGTTGATAATGGTGGAAACTGCGACGGGAAGTGCATAAAACCAGGCTGCACTGGAAAACTCGACGTATTTTCACCACACTTCACTAACAGCAACATCACCGGCATAGGTGTAGGATGGGATCAGGACTTCAAGACGCTTAATTTCGGGATGACTTTTGCACCAATGCCGGATACGTATGGAGAAGTAGAACTCACAGTCGTGGCGACAGACGACGGCGGAAGGCAATTTCGTGGGCAAGACACCGCATACGGAATTTTTGTCCTCAAACTGGTTCAAGTGAACGAAGGTCCAAAGTTTGTTGCACACAGGCTCCGACTACTCGAATCCAGTACATCGTTCCTGCATACGTTCCCTGGAATGGTAACTGCCTCAAATGGAATTCGCGAAGATCAAGATCACTCATTTGTCATGACCCATATCTATGATGACTCATCCCTGTTCCAAACGCTTCCGACTATAAGCCAGCGCGGTACGCTGGCGTTTATTCTTCGTCCTTTCAGCAGTGGCTCTGCTCGAATCACAGTCATTGCTGTAGACGATGGCGGTGTGGATTTCTATGGTGAATACAATACTACGTGTCACGTGGACATCAATGTGCTGCCTGTGAACGTGAGACCTACATTTAATATCCCCTCAACTGTCCTTTTGGTCGAAGATTCTCCTGTTATTGCACCTTTGTTCACAAAGAACATGAGCAAGGGAAGTACGAACGAGTACTGGCAAACACTACACTTCCAAATGCTCGCTGCAAAGGGCATTCCGCCGCATGATGCCTTTCGTCTTTTCGACGGCCGCGAGTGCAGCATGCCATCTCAGTGCAAGGAAGATCGATGTGTGGGAACATACTGGAGCAGTGAAGATTTCGAGATGGCCACCCTGAATGATAGCATGGTTCATTACTCAGGGTTTGAAGTCGATGCCTGTAATGGAAGTCACCCGCAAATCGACTTTGATGGACAGCTAACCCTGAAACCTGCTCGTGACCAGCATGGTGTTGCAGTGTACAAAGTTGTTGTTCAGGACGATGGAGGGACGGCATACGGTGGACACGACACATTTTCTGCGCAGTTGATCCTTAAGGTGCTGCCTCAGCCGCGTGTATGGGGCGTATCTCCTCGCTTTGGTCCTGCATCAGGGAATAATCTAGTCACAATCCGTGGACAGTACTTTGGATCGACTTACAGCCGAGGTTATGTCAGCGACGCGTATAATTTTACCTCGGTGTCTATTGGAGGAGTCGAATGTTTGGAGCACAAATTCCTTACAGATTCCGAGATTTCGTGCCGTCCTGCGCCTGCTGTTGGATCGGGGGGTATTGTGGTGCAGATAGATGATCCTGGACAAAAAGGTGATCCATTTGTGAGCACAAGCGAAAGGACAGGCGTGCTGGAAGCAAGACAGGGCTATAGGCACGTGCTGTTCGCGATTGGCGGCTCCGAGCGCGCGAAAGATCCAACGGACATTGTACACGGTCTTTTGGGCCTTGGCCCCAGTGTGCATCGATCTGGAAGCACGACGATTCCTGCATCATCAAAGGATCCCATGGAGCTCCTGATGCCTTCAGCAATTACTGCTATTGCGGTAGATCGAGGTCTCGTCTACGCCGGTGGCAGTTTTGCCACTGTCACTGTACCAGAGAGCGGAAAGCTTGATTTGACTACCGTTACTGTCAACCGAATTCTCAGATACGATGGCAACCAAGTTTCTCCGCTTGGCGCAGGTACCAACGGAGAGATCAATGTCATCGTGGCGTTTCAGGGTTTGCTTGCAATTGGAGGGGCCTTTACAGAAGTTTACCCATACCGTGGTTCCGCTATTCCAACTGGTGGTGTGGCACTCTGGAATCCAGCGGAAGCCAAGTGGAGCAATCTCGGGGGATTGCCCACAGATACTTTCTCTGGTGTGGTAATGGCATTGGCCGCAAAGGGAGATGTTCTTGTCATAGGCGGTAAATTTGATCGATTCTCCCCGTCCACGAAAGATATGCACGGGCTTGCCATGTACATTGGCATCTCTGAACGTTGGGTGCCCATGGGTGACGGGGTGTCGGGTGGCCACGTTCTTTCGCTGCTGCTGCATTGTTCTGGTTCGCAAGACGCACCCCCAGCAAACGGTACGTCAGCAAATGGTACCAACGGCACGTGCTCGTCAGACTCGGGTGCGTGTAATACACCAGGCAATGCAACCGGCACTTCGCTTGCGCCGTGTGGTGCCTTGGAATCGCTCCACGTTTATGTAGGTGGAACGTTTAGCAAGGCTGGCAAAAAAACAGCAAAGGGTATTGCTATGTGGGATGGTTCTCAATGGCATTCACCTGGACAACTAAATGGTCAAGTGCATTCGTTCTCGTATCTTGCTGGCTGGCTGTATGTCGGTGGAACCTTCACGGAGATTCAGTACGGACAAATAGAAACACCGTACGGCAAACATCTTGATATCGAGCATTTAGCACGATATCGCAATGGCGAGTGGGAGCCTGTGGGTTCGGGCGTCGGTGGTCCGGTGTATACATTGCAGAGCATCCGCGGATGTGTATACGTCGGTGGGTATTTTGACCGTGTGTGCAAGTCCGAAACGGTTGCCGCCACTCGCGCCCATCGATGTGCGCAGGAAACGGATCCAGGTAACTTCCTGACTGTCAACAGTCTTGCGCGCATGTGCTATGGAATAGATGCTGCCAATGCGGCAAGCTCGCCAGAATGGGAGGCTGTTACGACGCATCGTCGACACGCACTTGAAAATTTTGTCAAGGTCCGTGCATTAGCTTCTTTCGACGAGTCGCACTGAGCTCTTCCAACCACGCTGCGAAAGCAGTCGCAGGGGGATTA
>Ga0138262_1581483_pt1 | contig 24371 bp, 1 predicted proteins | sample RNAB_720151113_FD_105265 | JGI IMG/M metagenome (GOLD analysis project Ga0138262, IMG submission 105265) | Metatranscriptomics of polar marine prokaryotic and eukaryotic communities from Palmer Station, Antarctica after 72hr light incubation -... | ecosystem: Environmental > Aquatic > Marine >...
CTTGGCAAGTATTCATTGAAGCGTAAACCGGACAACTCACCCTCAGCAGCACCCACGTCTTATCAAGACTCGTGCGCTCGAGGGCCTAAAAAAACTCATCTAAAAGAAATCGTTTGAAGTGAGACGTCACTCGATCGTTCGAGATCCGACCATCATAAATGCTGATACCCAACCGTCTCAACCATGACTGAAACACTCTATCTCAACCGTGACGACTCGTGCGCTCGAGGGCCTAAAAAAACTCATCTAAAAGATGTCGTTTGAAGTGAGACGTGACTTGATCGTTCGAGATCCGACCGTCGTAAATGCTGAGACCCAACCGTCTCAACCGTGACTAAAGCACTCTATCTCAACCGTGACTAAACGTGAAGCACTCGTTATCGCCGTGACTAAAGTACGCTTTATCGCTTCTATCTAATTCTCTCTCGATCCCTCTATCTCGCAAAGTCTCTCTCATTCTGAATGCATCAGAACGCTCTCGACTGAATGTATCTTGCCGTTTTTATTTTGTTTTCAACCCATCTAGTTGACTAGTTTGTCGGAAAAAAAAAGTCCTTTTGTTGGTCATACTTTTAGAGGGTAAATACAATGCGTTGTATTGGTGTCGAGCGGGCACACCCATTTGTCCGTATAGTGCATCGCCTCATTATACGAATACACCATATCTCGCACAGGCCCCATACCCTCAAACCCTAGCAGCGCCTCAAACGTCGGAGTTGTATCCGCCACCAAATCCAAACACCACCGCGCTGCATACGGTAGATCCTTACTACTCACCGGAGTGTCCGGCTCTGCGATAGTGCGGGTAAAATCACCTCCTAGATAGAGACAGGCGCCGATCGGCAAAAGGCTGTTGACTCGCCCGCTCAGTCCGCTCCGCAGTGGGTACCAACTGCCGAGCTGATAGCTGACAATTCTGTTTGCAGCGATGCCTGACACGGACGTGAATTCGCCGCCGACAAACAGAAATTCGCCGATTGAGGCAATGCTGGTGACTTCGCCGTTGAAATCACCCATTGCACTCCATGAGCGCGTGTCCCACCTGGCAAGATTCTTGGCGGTGACTCCGCCTGCCTGCAGGAAATTCCCGCCGACTAACATATCCTCGCCTACAAACGAAATAGCAAGCACTTTGCCCTCGCCTACCCCGCCATCTATCGGCTCCCACAGCCCACCTGAGTACTTGGCGAGACCGTGGAAGCCTGCCACACCATACGAAGAGAACTGTCCGCCGATATACAAGGCGTCACCGTTTGTGACAGCGACAGACACAGAGCCTGCAAGAACGAGATCTCCTACACGCAGCCACTGTGAGCCATCCCAGAAGGCAACTAGTGGTGATGTCAGTGCTTTGCCGCCTTCCGTGAAGACGCGCTGGAAATCCCCGCCCACCACAACTTTTCCTTCGAAAGTAGTGAGCGTATTGACAGCTGCATCTGTGCCGTAACCCAGAGGCACTACCGACGAAGTTCCGTCCCACATCAGCACATTGTTGACCTCCTTCCCGTCGGCAAATTCAAAGACTCCTCCAATGTATACAGCACCATCGACGCTTAGGAGAGTGCTAGCAGACTTAGACATTTGAATACTGCTTTTTTCGAGACTGGCCCCGGGGTTGTGATAGGTGCCGGGCCGCGATGAACTTGGACCAACTCCGAAGTAGCCGCTCGAATTTACCGTGCTCATCATGCCCACGAAATACAGGATTGAATATTTGAAGCCCCTGTCAAAAATGACAGAACGCAGCAATCCATTTTCTTCTATATGGAGAGATACAGAGGTGGCCCCAATGCCCGGAGGCGTTTGGCACACAACGTCAGAATCTCCGACATACGTTACATTGCCACACTTGTTATCTCCGACATAAACCGTGATACCACTGTACACGGTAGCTAGGTATCCCCGGCTGTACTCAGAGCCAAAGAAAGCACCATGCACAGTAATAGTAGTGCCCCCATAGATGGGTCCAAGACCTGGCGACACATTGAAAATGCGCGGGCGGGGGTAGACTGTAAAGGCCACCAGTTTGGGCCCGTCCAGAGAAACGTCAGTCCCCCCGTACTTAACACCACCGCTATCGCGCGCCTGTATGTATAGTATGGCCTTGCCATGCGTCTCAGGAAAAGTCTCAAAGGTCAAAACACCGTCAACATTAACACGTGGAGCTGTGGTGAAGAGGCGTGCTACGTTGCTTTCAACCGTGACTGCAAACGAAATGACTTGCCAGAACTCATCTTGGGGGCCAATACTGTATGACGCAAACATAGGCACTTCTTGCAGCCCCCCATCTTCCAGCGCAGCGAACTCTGGCGGAATCTCAAAGGTAGGAGGATCATTAACACCAAATGTCATGATTTGGATAGACACAACGTTTGACACTAGAAATATCGTCGGGACAAGTCTTCCAACGAGCGTCGCTTGGACAAAGATTTCTGCCTCACGGATCTTTGACTCGTCGGTCACAGAGACAACAACTGCGCCATCATTTGTCAGCTCGGGAGTCGTCTTGAATAGATCTGAGTTGGTGACGGATACAATCTCAAAATTTGCATCCCACATACGAAAATCATACTCCTGGCCCAACAGGGACAATACTGACAGGAACGTGTAGCTTTCATCATAAATATCACCGGCCCCAGTATTTTCTGTAATGTGCAGCTCATTTTTTGTGCTCAAGAGCACAAGCTGAGGGTCCGTACGCTCAATTGTAATGGTTGAGTTCCGGTAGATCTGATCCATACCACCATCCGCCGTTCCCCCGTCGTCCTGCAACATAATTTCAACAGCAAACACACCAAATCTGTTGATTGCAGGCTTGATTTTGATTGTGCCATTTTGAAAGATGTGCATCTGGTCAAACGCGCTTTGTCCCGGCCACGGTCCATCGAGTGTATAAAGTGTGCTCACAGATAGAGAAAGATTCTGATTTTCCTCGCCCCCGCCACCTGCATTCAAGGCTGTGACAAACAATTCTATGAATCGCACGTCGCTGTTTTGTACGATTCTAAGTTCCGGTAAGATCTCACACGACGGGGGTCTGTTGTTCCCGAGGATAGTCATTTTAAAGAATCTCGGAATCGAAGTATTTTTCGCACCTGTTGCCTCGTCACTTTCACCGTCATCGACAAGAGTTAAATTAAAGAGCACTTCCCCGGACACAAATGCTTTCAACGAATAACCAACTAAGCCGATCCTATTTCCCGACTCGTCGACTCGCATGAATAACAAAGGGGGAATATCAAATATTAGAGCATTTGAATAACTGTATTCAAAAGCAAGCTCCTGGAAATCTTCATGGAAACCAGCTGAAATATTCTCGGCAAATTTGACCTCAATATACGTTGTCACAGAATCTACGACAACACTGGTTGTGTCACACAAAGGTGCCTGATTTGGCTGGACGACTTGGATGATTAAATCGTGTGGCTTGACACGCTGGTACGAAAAGTCCTTACTGACGTGATCCGATGTCAGCCTTGTGCGGTACACGGCTTGCCCTGTCTGCTTTGGGTTGAGTTCGACCACGAGAGATCCATTTGGGAACACAATTGGCAGCCCTTTGACTAGATCCGGATTTTCTGTGGAAATAAGTTCTGTAGTGAGGAACAGATTATGACACACAGCAGGAGCTGCGCTGTACTCATTACCGTTGATGCCTACCGGTGGGTAGGGACCACACAGCAACTCTTGACGATACATCTTACCGGAAACAATAACTTGTTGGCCAATAATCGAAATGCGCGCAGCACCCCGGAGTCCCTGAACGTTTTCGTTGTCGCTACCAACTTCTTCCTTGTGCAGTATTTTCACGAAATTCAGACACCGTCCACCCGTGCATGACTTGACAGCGTTGCCCACATGGTCATAACGCTGTGTTCTAGAGAAGGCAAGAAGCGTTGCATCGATTTTGCTCGCGACATACACAAATTTGTCTGTAGCATCTGGCTCTGCGTCCACAATACCATTAAGACTAAGCTCTTCGAATTCAAATCGCAGTACAACAGCACCCCTGAACCCGCTGGAAATAACAAGAAATTTGTCGTTGTCGAACTCCACAAATTTGAGATTGAATGCCCTCCTAGTGTCAACCCTAAAAGCATTAGTGGAGATCACTTCGCCTAAAAGCTCCTCATCAGTCAATTGGAATCCACGAGACGATACACTGAATGCATCCGTGATGCCGCGCATTTCCGTGAAGCGTCTTGAAACTCGATTCCACTGCAGCACAGTTGATTTTGGCTGACCTCCGAAAGTATCACATTCCGATTCTACCATATTAGGCTCACAAACCGATTGCGCAATTGCGAGATAGAATTCTCCGGCCGACTCAAACATGTCCACAGATGTGCTGCCCCGCAATCCATTCACCGGCCTGTTCTTACCATCTGCTGCCAGCTCACATCCGGGCGAACAGAAAGAGATTGCAATCGCGAATTGCGCGTTATCTGCCAGTACAGTCTTGAATACATCGTCTAAACGCTGGTGCAACAAAAATACTCCAGCCTCCGGGTTCCATACATAGATTTCTGGAGCTTGGTCATACGCAGTGTATGCTCGATCATACAAGGGCACCCCGTCTTGTCTATTGGCAATTGTCAAGAATGTTCCCTCTCCTGGCATAAAGAATGTATCCATACCATTCGCACCCTTAGCTGGGATCGTCTGCATACTCTCAAACATGTCTGTGGTCGTGTTGAGCTTGTATAAATCCACAGATGACGTGTCCATTCTTCCTGTTGCATCGCCATACAGATTAGAGAACATAATAAAGCCATGCTGACCATTAATATCGTCTATCACTACGCTCTGAACGTCGGTGGCGCTGATCGTTGGCAAAGATTGGAAATGCCGGAAACCGACGCCATTTTTGTAGACGTAGATGTGCGAGTTTGACACAGTGGGTACACCAAGCTGCCCATAAGCGCACGCAATGTAATTCTTTCCAGCTATTTGCAGAGATTTCAGTGCATTTACATGCGCATCCAAAACGTTGCCATCCGGTGTTGTCAAGAATGATTCAAACTCCCACGTTTGTGCTTTCTCGTTCCTTTTATAGACGTTGACACCTTGACTAGATGGTCGATTCATAGCGTGAGTATTAGCAACACAGAAGAAGCTGTAGTCTGTTGCCTTTTCAGGATCATACAGTCTGATATAATTGAAGGAGGATGGAGCGCCATTCTCTGCAAGTTTTTGTGCAAAGAGGAATCTCTGTTGACTACGATCCCATCTGTAGATAGTGGCAGCACCAACAACGGTTGAGGTCGGCGCACCCTCTCCTGATGCCACAGCGATGTACGGAATACTTTGGACGATAAAACTGTAAGTATTCCTAGCACTGAAGGACCAAGGCTCACTATTCCCACCCATTCTCATAGGAAACGTGCTGGACGACCAATCTTGCAACGATGAAGCAGCACCAGCAGGAGGAATAATGTCCTCGGTCACGTCACTGTACAACTCAAGCAAGCGCTCTCCAGACGATATTGCATCCACGAACGAAAACTCAACCAAACCGTTGCCTGTCTCCTTTCGATCTATAACGACAAGAGCATTGTCGTTCAAGCTTGACACGTAAATACTGTTACCATCCACACTCATCGAAAGGCCATACGCACCTGCCAGACCGTACACTCTTCGCCCACCGATTGTTTCGCCGTTTCTAAACACGGTTCCAAGTGTCAGCACACCCGTGACGTTGTCCCTCTCAAAGACAACCAAGGCCTCGTCTAGCGAGCTTGTTGCGAATAAATGTGCCTGGTCTGGACTGATTAGGATTGACTGGATGCCGTGTAGAGGATATCCCCAGGTGGTGGCATGCTGGTATCCGTCATCTGCAGGGTAGGAATCGTTGACGTGTACCAGACTCCACGGAGTCAAATAGCTCGCTTCTGCATTGTGCACAAGCACGCCGCTCGCAGGATCTCTATCAAACGCAACAATACTACGGGAGTGCCTGCAGGCTACATACACATGCTTGCCGTCAATTGGATTGATCTGAACTGAGACAGGTCCTGCCATTCCTTGAATCACCTCTCGTCTTGCGTGATGCAATTTGGTAGTGGGGTTGGAGCCGACCGCAGGCTGTGCTCCAAGCACAAGATATCCCTTTTGTGTCATTGGGCAATCGACAACTAACGATGTGCTACCATTCCAAGCATCAATCTTCTGCACACAACGCGTAAGGCCATTCATCTGCGCCATTTGCACGTAAGCGACTGCGTGCGTTGTAGCATTTTCGGAAAGCATCCTGTCGCCTGATGCAACATCCTTGGGTAGAGTGTACTCGTCGAGATCCAGCTGGAACATGGTGCCGTTCCATCGAAACATTGCAGTTTCGTTTCCGCGCTGACCAAACACCAGATACGAGCCATTCGCCTGGAAGTAGAGAGCAGAACTGGCAAAGTGTGTTTCCAGATCTTGCAACGGCTCAAAGACGGGCTGGTCTGTACTTGCGTTGCACGCAAAGACCTTTGATGGCGACGACGAGTAGGACGCAAACACCAGCATTCGCACACCATCAAGCACAAAATGCTCCACAGCATATGCTGCGTATGTTTCGAAGGTGCCCATGCTTGCAATAACGGGCGAGCTTGAGGTTGGATTAGGGAATGTGTACGTATGGTTAAATTCGGCAAGTTCATGGACGTTATCACCGAAGCGTGCGTGTGTTGAATCTGTCTGTTCGCCTACCATGAATAGATAAGATATATCCGAGATAGTGTTACGCGTCATATCAGCAAAGGTAGAAGCCACGAGGTAGGTAACACCATTGATTTCAAACGTCTTAAGATCAGACTGGCACCAAGGTATGTCGACTGAAATCTCGCCTGCACTCTGGCTGATAGGCAGAGAGCTTGTAGAATTCCAGTAGAATGCCCGCATCGGACCAAAGCATGATGCCAATGTCAAAAGGGAAGTGCGTCCATTCACGAGAATATGGCGCCATCGGCGCGCCCCATGAGTCACGATACCCTGCATGAAACTGACACTGCGGCTTGCCGTATCAAATTCAAAAACTCCAGATTTGACGGTTGTGTTTGAGCCGTCCCAAAAATTGGCAGCAAGTAGATAATGCTTGGGCGCGCACCGACTAGTGCAATCCGAATGATTCGAATACTGCGATTCACTAGTTGTCATGCAATCAAGATAGCAGACACTACCACACCTGGTACTGCCGCATGCGTGAGTTTTCTCAGTAAAGTGTGTCACGGAACTCAGACCGAATGCAGTGAGTTCGTGCCGAGCTTCGTCGAAGTTGCAGCCTGAGCTCAAGCAATGCGAGTGGTTGTTGAAAGACGAAGACGAGCCATCAAGTGTTCCATTTGTGGTGTTTGACACCTTCACATACTCATTAGATTGCAGTTCCATACTTTCATTTGTCGTGTTGAAAACAAAGATGCTAGAATCTGTGGCAAATCGTATCAGCGTCTTGGTTCCAACCAGGCTGGCGAGCAGCTGCTTTGTGGCACCTTTGAGCATCCAGCTGCTGGCACGGCTTCCCCGATTCCTCTCGAATCCGCAAACTGTGTCGAGACAGACACGCTGCCACAATTCAGATGATCGGATAGAGGTGCCATCGTCGACAATACGTAATACGGTGAGTACGGCGGCGCTGTATCCCATTCGCCACGAAGGAGGATCACAAATGAGAGTATCACCGTGACCATTGTTGCAGACAGCAGGGTCCCCAGTGCCATCGTTGGAGCAGCCTATATTTGCAATAGTTGAATGCTTTACAGATATCGTTGCGAACTCACACTTATATGTCACATTCTGGGCGTTGGGGCCAATCAAAAACCGCCCACGCAGCGTGATATGAGTCGGATATGCCAGATGCATTAAATCTTTGCTAGGTGTTACTACTCCCGAAGCTGGATTGTTGCCTCGCACCCAGTATTCGCTCTCAACAATACTGCTGTTTCGCAGGATCCCTGATAGCTTGTCATATAACATACCAACTTGAGGTTGGTTTAGCGCATTCTTTAACAAGTGGACGGATTTGATGAAACCTTTGTGGGGGGCTGAAGTGAAGGTCATCGAGTTCAGGTAAGTTCCAATTGTGAACGGAGTCGCAATTGTTGAAGGACAGTTGCCGAGGTCCATGTGTGCACCCGGATAGATGATATCACCGCAAGGAGCATTGGCACATGCTTGCACTGATTCCTTGAGATTCCCATTCAAAAATATCTTGAGGGTGGAGCCGTCATAGGTGGCAGCAACGTGATTCCACTCTCCGACGAGCAGTGGTGGGACAATCCGAACGGACAACTCTTTGAGTGCTGGCATCGTGTTTATGACATTGCCCTGCAGCGAAATTTTGAACATGATAATCGTTGAATCCGGTACAATGTGTGTATACGTGAGGCTCCATCCTTTATTGCATGTGTCTGCTTCCTGCTGCACAGCCATTAATCCACCCAACAAAAGTGTCGACTTACTGATCGTAAACCACGTAGCTACTGTCATTTTCTGCATTGGCAATCGAGACCGAAGGGCCGTCTGAAGGTGGTCGGTAATATAGAGACCGCTACTCACAGTTCCATCAAACATCAACGCGTCTTCCTTGCCATTGTTTGTGATGAAATTCAGCACAGAAAATTTCTCTTCAGCCATTGGCTTGTCCCAGTCGGACTGGGATCCGGACTTACAGGTCGGGCCAAAGATGACTGCTGATCCGATCTTGCCAGCCAGATCACGAAATGTAGCAGGCCCAATCTTGGTTGCATACGATTCGTCACATTGCCCATCCACGAGTCGATCTCTACTATATGTACAGAAGCTCGAAGAACATTCAACTTTTTGTGCCCCAATGCCACGGATTGGATTGACGAATTGAGGCCCATATGCAGAACTTGACGAAAGGTCCCAATGTCCAACTAATCCTTCAAAAGCAGATTTGCAGCATTGAGAATCGCAGGCATATTTGTCACTTGCTAGAGCTTTGCCATTGCAATTTTCGAGAGGCGCGTGCGAGATCAGGGATGATTGCAGATCATCGCATCCTCCAGCTCCAGCCATGAAGACTTCACCATCGGCTTCAAAAATATCCAAGCCGCAAGCATCCACCAGATCAACATTCTTGGGGGTACCAAATGAGCTGACAGTGGCGTCAAAGCCAATGAATCTGTTCCTATGCTCTTTGTCTGAACGGCGATCTATCAGCTCAATTCTCTCAGAAGTCTCTCCGTTCTTAAAAACTGCCAGTGTGTCGGTCTCGAATTCTACGGCGTACGCGTGCTTACCATCCGGGCTGATGCTATAATCAACAGCATACTCAAGACCCCGAGCGCTGAGCACATTGTCGGCGGCCAACCGATGATACGCTAGTTCAGTGCAATGGCCTCTGCTTCCGGCTCCGCTTCCGGAACATACAGCTGTTGGCCCACACTCAAAATCAAAATCACAGACTTGAATCGTCTCACGAAGATCAAAAACTGCTGTTGAAGCTGGGAAAAATCCATCAGCAGGCGTCAATTGTGTCATGAAGTCTTTTATCTGTTGCCAGCCCGAGCCCTCACGGAATACCACAACAGACTTTTCGGAATCATTTACCAGCCCACACGGGTCTCTGGCTGAGCCCGAAAGAGGACAAGCACACCCATTCTCTTCGTTGAGAAACTCCAAACGAAGACACGTTGCATCCGTTGCGAAATTAAAGAACGGGATTGCTGGTGAAATGTATGTATCAGTTTCGACAACGATCTTGAAACTATGGCGTGATGAGGAGTTTGTACCGCGGTAAAGGGGCTGTTCTCTTCGTCCGCCATTGTCTTCAAGCCGTACTGTTACAGTTGATTCGCCCGTAACATGCGGAGCAACGACGAAGGCAAGAGCCCCAGTTGTATCAAAACTCGGCTTGACCTCGAAGATATCTGCATTTGTTACATCGTCGATGATGAACTTTACAGTTTGCACTTGACAATAGTTGTCTTCTTGCAGACAGTTTTCGTTTGGAGGGCCTGGCACAACTTGGAATGCGAATTCTGGGAAATAGTACCCACCAACGTTTTCAAACGTAGTCACGACATCCTGCTCGAGTACAAATGTTGGGGCATTGTTAACAGGTAGGATTATCAAGGGAATAATCTGAATACCAGATGAATCCTTTCCATAGTTCGACTTGCCACCATCGTCAAACAACTCCACAGACACGTTGCAATTTCCAAAAATATTGTCTGCCGAGACAAATTGCATGGTTCCGTCTGGAAAAATACGAGGGAGCTCGGCAAATAATTCAGGGTGCGTGACCTCTACCTTGAACGTGATGAGCTGATTGGGCTCGGATTGGCTCCGCAAGCCATCTGTTGAAATGTTGTAGGCGGCTAATTCGCTAAACTTCTGCATATTTTCATATGCAATCATTTGCTGGGCCATTATGAAATTAGGGGCTTTATTGTGAAAGACGACTGTGATCTCGAAAAATCTATCCTGGGAAGTCTTGATCGTCCCATCAAGGGCTCCTGCGTCCTGCAAAACTACCTTGAAACGCGCCTTGCCAGTGACATTTTTGTTAAGGGTAAACGCAAGAATCCCTGACGTTCTTGACGTATTGATGTGTGGCATTATGGAAAACATATAATCTGTTAAGGTTGTGGTATCAAGGGATGTCACAATAAACTTGCCTGTTTGCACTTCACATGGCGTCAACCCGTCGCAACCGTCTGCTCCATTCTCAAAGGTGCCCAACGAAAAGTCTTCAGTAAACACCGGATGCACATGTGTGTAGGGTTCGTCGATTCCACAATCTTGAAGTGCAGGCATGACCCAATTTGAGGAATCACCCTCACACCTAGAATCTTGGTTCACTATCACGCTGGGAACCTGCAAGGCAAACCACGGCTCACTATTGACGGGCAAAATAGTCAGATTCAAGATTCTGGAGACAGAATTATCGAAACCGCCCAGCTCTATTCCACCGTTATCCACTAGTGTTACACGTAGTAACATATTGCCATAACGTCCAGGCCCAGGTAAGTAGGAAAGTGTTGCGTTGCCCTGCTCACAGTACGGGTCAACTCTATCCGTTGATTCTAGAGGAAAGCAGAGTCCCCCAAGTCGATCAAATGTAATTCTATCTCCTGCAAACCACTCAAATCTAAAAGACAGCTTTTGATTGCTTTCTCCTTCACCCCAAATACCAGGGAAAATATTTTCAAAAAAGTCAACTACGTTTACTTCTTCGCCCTCGTACGATGTCCAGAGATCGTTTCGCATGTCGAACCTTGGTGCAGAGTTGATAGAGAGCACGGATACTGTGAAATTTCGAATTGTGCGATCGAGTGCGCCGTTACACCCAAGACCACCACCGTTTATCATCTGCACAGAAAAAAGAACCTCACCAGACCTGTCTGGCTGTAAAACATAATTCAAACTGCTGTTGGACACAAAAACTGACATGCTGCTGAATAATGCATTCCAAGAGGATCCATTCCCAACGATGTTGTTGTTCTTCCAGGGATGCCAAGCGGGCACACGAGATAAAACTGGAGTAACAACGAATTGAGCATGGACCTGTGCCGCCGGGTTTCCAAGGAACAGGTCACTGACGTAGTTCTCAATCGTACCTGTCGTTTCGTTCATGAATATTTCGAGTCTATTGGGAAGATTGAAGAAAGGTCTGTCATTGAAGATGATCGTGAGATTTTGGATCACGGTTGATTGGTCCCGCACGCCGTGACTTCCGTCGTCACTCAGGATAAGGTCGAAGATCGCGCTGCCATAGGTATTTGGGACCACCTCGAAGGATAACTGGCCTTCGTTTGTCATGTTTGGCCCAGACAAAAAAGCTGAGACGTTACCTGAAACCGGAGCAAAACTAAAACTTATTTGCTGAGACGATTCAAACTTGCCAGCAGTCATATTATTTGCGAAATTGATGTAAACATAGTTGGGTGGATCCTTGGGATCTTCGCACACGGTCAACGTTGGTGGCGCGATGAATGCGGGTGCATCATTGATCGCGATAACACTGATTTCAAGTCTTAAAACCGATGAGGTGTTTTCACCACTATATTCAGTACCCCCGTCATCCACCAGCACCACCATAAATACAGCATCTCCGAATACGTTTGGCGCAGGACGGAAGGTTAAAGTTCCGTTGGAAATATATTCTGTGTCATATTGAGTGTCATTTAGCTGAGCCTGCGTCAAGTTAAATTGGATTGCTGGTTGCATTTCAAAGAAGCCTGGGTCGCCAACTATCTGCGTAAAAACAAACGAAACATTTTGCTTCATGGGCGTGAATTCATTGGGCAAGATGCGAGGGCCCCGAGTTATGTGATAGATGAAATTCGGATACTCGTACGTCTCTGAATCCTCCCAAACTTCGATGGCTGTTGGAACGTGATCGAAAGCCGGGGCATCGTTGACCGGCAGAATCTTAATCTTGAGGAAGATTGTGTTGACAGATACATCAATACCGCCGTAATCTGTTCCACCATCCTCCATCAACGTTACATTGAATGTTTCCTCTCCGTACCAGTCTAGACCCGGATCGAACCGAAGCGTTCCGGTCAGGTTCTCATTGATCATAATCTCAGGGTACGAGGTCCAGAGCATACGATCACCGGAGACATGTGTGATGATAAATGTCATTTCTTGAAACTTTTCATAAGGACCTGATTCGCACCGTGACACAAAATCAGGCATAGTCCTTGCAGTGTCTTCGAACGTCGAAAATTCGGCCATGGTCATGTTCAAAACATTTGACCATTGCTGGGTGATGTTATACGAACTCGATAGCTCGAACACTGGCGGATCGTTCACGGCCAGCACTCTGACAGTGAAGAAAACAGTATTTGACGTGAAATTATCGCCCCCGCCATCATCAAACACAGTCAAATTGAAGAGTTCTTCGCCGAAAAAGTCCGGAGAGGGAGTGAACGAAAGATTTGCGTTGGCATTGTGCAGCGTCAATACAATGTGTGGATACGTAGCATAACTAATGCGATCTCCTGACACGTGGGTAATGGAGAAGGTAAGATTCTGCGACGCTTCATTCGACAAGGAACCGGGCTCATGCCCATTTGAAACGTGCTGCAAGAAATTATTCATTACCATCGGAACATCTTCTTTGGATTCAACAATCGTGGTCGAAAGGACAGACGTCGGGGCGTCGTTTACCGGAAGGACACGAATAGTGAGCTGCTGTGAAACAGACGTATTGGCTCCTCCGCCATTGTCTTGCAATGTTACGTCAAATATGTCAGTCCCGTACCAATCCAGGGCTGGTGTGAATGTGAGGTGCCCTATGACAGATTTTGTGTTGTAGTTTAGCCGGTTGGGTAAAATCGTCTCAATATCAATCTTTGGGCCCTCTACAAACACCATGCCAGTGCTGCCAGCTGCCAGCGTGAATACGAAGGTTAGTTGCTGTTCCTCCTCATTTGCAAGCGCAAGGTCGTACACTGTTACAGGCCCCTGCATTATCTGGTCGCAAATTTTCGACTTTACATATCGTCCAGAGTCTTCTTGCACCGTGAACACATCACTTATCATCCGGAAGCTTGGTGGCGTGTTGACAGAATTTACAATTAGAGTAACTTGGAGAGTGGTAGAAAAGTTTTGACCTGTTGATCCATGCGACCAACCACCATTATCAAATGCCGTTACGCTGAAGACTTCCGTCCCATGATGGTCGGATTTGGGAGCGAAATACAGATCTCCGCCAGTACCATTGACAACAATGCGCGGTCGTTCGTCGAAAAGAATCTCATCCCCAGAGATGTGCGTAAAGACGAAAGTCAACTTTTGCTCAAGATCGTTAACACCACCCAATCCATTTGAAACATTCACAAAAAAATGCCTCCATCGAATAGGTGCAGAATTTTCATCCACAATTCCGACTCCAGGGTTCGCCCAGCCGACCCCACTGGATGCCAACCCAAAACTTGGCGGATCATTCCAACGCTGAACTTCTATCGTGAAGGATACTGCAGCAGACGTGTCCGACCCACCATCCGCATTTCCGCCGTTATCGGTCAGCACTGCATGGTACACCTCCTGTCCGAACGAGTCAGGTGCAGCTGTGAATATCAGCATGCCTGTTCTATTTGTGGTGTTATCAATCACAATGCGTGGGGTCTCAGAGTAAACAATAGGCTGGATGCCCTGCTGCGAAACGAGGGTCAAGGTGAAGGAAACGAGCTGCTCGTCTTCGTTGGAGAGCATCAGCGGGCCCGTAGATATCGTATTGACAAACTTGAGTTGTACATGACTCCCAGAATCTTCCCACACTGTCATTTTGGCAACCGAAAAAGAAAAAAACGGAGCATCGTTGACTGGGTCCACAGTGATGGTCATTCTGACCGCCGATGACGTGTTTAATCCACCGCGCTCATAGCCTCCATTGTCAACTGCAATCACATCCATCACCACAGATCCATACATATCAAGTGATGGTGTGAAGACGAGCGTGCCAGCTTGTCCAGGCACATGCCCTACAACGTGAGGCCCATCTGCAAATGTGATGTTGCCAGATAAAGGCATAAAAACAAAAGTAACATCCTGATAATCTTCGTTGGAATTCTGCACTGGTCCTCGAAGAATAGAGGTGATCATATTCAGATGGCTAGTTGTCCCACTATCTTCTAGAACCGTGATCATAGGACTCGGAATCAGAAAGGAAGGCGGATCATTAACAGGCAACACCACTACTTCTAGATTGATGTTCGGAGATGTATCAATTCCCCCATTCTGCAGTCCTCCATTATCGTGGCATGAAATGGCAAAGGTTAACTTTCCATTCAAGTCTGGATGCAGTACTGCACTTAGATGAGCGGTTCCTGTTCCTTTGAACCCAGCATTCGGCGTGTAGAGGAACGTAGGATACGTGCTGAACAAGACTGATTGTGCTGCGGGGAGCAATGCAATTGTAAACGACACATTTTGGAAATAGCGATCTGTTGGGTGATTTCCCGCTGACACATTTATGAGAAAATCCGAGATGGCCAAAGTTGCGCCTTCGTTGATATAGACAGTACGGTTTGACACCTCGGAAGATGAGAACTCAAACTCTGGTGGCACATTTACCGCCGACACATGCACCTGAAACAACAGCTTGAAAGAAGTTCCCCGCATTTTAACTTGGTATTCAACAATGCCGCTCTTGTCAAAAATGGTCGCAAGCCGAAGCATGCCAGTTTTACACACAGGCTCGCAGATTGCAGTTACTGTCGGAATACCAGCCAGCAAAGGATCTGAAGTATTTTTGGTAAGAAGCCACGTTGATGAACCATCGTATGGCTTAAAACGTAAGGGGATGACGTCAAAGAAAACGATCTGCCTTCCGTGCTCATCTAGGGGAGTGCCAGCAGGTCCCGACACATTGAATACGAAGGCAGTCTGTTCATACGGACTACTTGAAGAATACACGCGATTGGGAGCAACCACTACATCACTGGCAACTTCAAACGATGTTGATGTGTCCGCATTACGGGCAAAACGACTAGGCGCCGATACCACTACATTCGAAAATCCGGCAGCCTGCAGCGCTGCTGTTACTAGCGCTGCCAGATTCTGCCCGCTGGCATCCAACTGCTGTTGTGATGCTCCCAGGACCTGGACCTCGACTTGACCATCTATATTTTGCAGTAACCTTCTGCTCGGTGCCGTGTACTGAAGGATTACAACAAGTTCTGGATTGATGCCAAGGGCACTAGCGATGATCATTCTCACATTTAATCGCTGCGTCGTGTTAGTCGGGTCAAACATCCCCTGCGCGAAAGACATGAAGAAGCTGAGATAATTTGTCGTCAGCGACAAAGTGATATTCTTCTGAATTGAAGTGTTGACACCACCGTTGGCGTATCCACCATTGTCAATCAAACGCACTGTCATGATAGCTTCACCATATCGGTCTATGATCAAATCTGCCTTGAGCGTCCCATTTTCATCGATGGTTGGGATTGAATGAAAGAAAAAGAAGGAATCTACAGTTTTATACGGGTGCACGGTGCCATTAGTAAAGCTTTCCGAGGTGATGTAAAAGGCATCGAACACAAACGTGACATTTTGCATGTATTCGATGTCCTCCGCTGTGTGCACGTCACGATTGCCACGCAGGATGTCGTGTGCAAACCTCGGATATTCAAGTGTGCGGCCCCCATTCCAAACCCGGAGAGTGTTGGCACAGCATAAATCCGAAACTTCACATCCAGGGTTGAGCGAGTTTTCGCAAATGCGGAAAGACGGGGCTTGATTCACAGGAACCACCGTCACTGTGAGCAGTGCTGGACCATAGCGAATGGTCTCCCCATACACCATACTTCCAGAATCAACTAACGTCACATTAAATTCAACTACACCTGCCATGTCTGTGTCTAGACACAGCGAGAAATCACCTGTACGCGTGTCTATGCGAGGATTTAACTGAAATATACTGGAATCCCCAGAGAGTAGTGCAATCTCGAAGCTTAATGACTGATTGAGCTCGTCCACACTGCCATAATTCGAGGGGTGCACATCTCTCACAAAATGACGGAGTGAAAGACGATGGGAGCAGTTGGAGGGTAAACTTGAAGGGCATCCAGCACAATTTTGGAGTATTCGAACCTCTACACTGCACTGTTTGATATCTTCGACGGCACTTGTATTCGCTGCAGTGGCGCACGCACTTGAGCATGTTGTAACTCGTTCCACGTCTGCATCCGCAGAGCAATTCAGCTGAAATGTGGGCGCATCGTTAAATTCTTGCACTATGATCTTCAAGACGCGTCTGTAAGAATCCACACCGCCATTGTCTACGCCGCCATCATCGGTGATGGTGATAGTAACACTAACCTCACCACTTCGATGAGGGGCAAGCCGCAGTGTTAACGTGCCATCATGAGACATGTTCGGCTGGGCTAGGAATATCTGGCTGGATCCTGTGGTCGTAAACGCATAAGTTTGAGCCGTTTCTTGCCAATCCTCATTTTGAGGACCCTGGACTGTGAATCCACCTGTGCGGATGTCTTTGGCAAATCCCGGAAACATACATATCGAATCTGTGCATCTGGATTCTCGCTCTGTGAGGACCAAAGTGTCACTTATGTTGAAAAACGGAGCAGTGTTGACCTGCTGTATGGACATCGACACTTTCGCAAAGTCTTTCATGGTACTATTCTGTGCGGAAATAGGATCGAAGACGACTAGGGTGATCAACAAAAATATTCCCTTTCCAAACGCATAGGGGGCAGGTTTAAACACAATGCTACCTGAAACCAAAATTTCTGGGCCCTCCGCAAAATACTTCCGATGCGCATCTGACATATTCAAAGTGTAGCTCACCACAGAAAGCACGGTGTCCGCCGAGACCGTATTGAGCACGAAACGCTGGCGCGCAATTGTCTGCGGCGAACCTTCTAGAACGCTCACGTTGGAATGCTGTTGGGCAGCTGAAGCAACACTACCTGATGCACTTAGACCTGCCCTGATTTCGATGATGAAACTCTTCTGCTTCGATCTGTCAATTCCACCCCACAATATCCCGCCATTATCCATAAGCATGACGCCCACAGATACAAGACCAGACTGCCCGCCAGCAACAAAAGTCAAAGTACCATCGGCAAGCACTTCTGGAGCGGTAGCAAACATTTTGGAAAATGGTGCATCATTGAGACTGAGGACAATAAACGTTAAAAGTTGATTCGCTTCGTGAGTGGCGTCACTGCCATCTTCATTCACACCAGGCTTGATTTGAGTGGCCCAATTCGAGATACTTTCCACAGCCCCTGCCTCAGTTTGAATGTTGGACCCAACAAACCCTGGACGACGGTTAATGTTAACGAATCTAGAGGGTACTTGCCCTGCAGCGAGTGAACCGTTGCGAGTGTAAAACTCACTCCAAACACCGTTCTCAAGTTGCCACACTGCAATGTTGACAAGCGTTGGCGACGTGAAGGATTCCCATGCAGATTGACTGTCCCACGCAGGCGGCACACATGCAACCTTGGTATTTTTAGCAAACGCGTCCACCTCTGCGCTAAGATACTTATTTGAACGTGTTGGATACCGCGTATTTGAGCCATACCACTCGCATTGGTACTTGAAACCAGGATTGAACCCCTGTCCTGATACGGTAACTGCAGGCGATCGTCCACCGTTGAGTCCTCCCAGCCTATCTACAAAAACTGGATCGTGTGTTGACCACTCTGGGAAAAATTTCATACTCAACGAGAAGTATGTTTCGTCTTTCTCGGGTTTGAATATGAGATCATGCGAAGCCAGATAGAAATGAGTGTCGAACTGGTACCCGCCCCAAGCAGGGAGAGGACAGCGCATGGATGTAGACGACTGCACCTGCGCAGGGCTTGTTTCGCCGTTTTGAAGGTTGGGATTAGGAATATCATAAAGAACAAAAAAGCAATTGTACATCCGGTCGCTATCAAATCCCGCCCCAGTCACTGTCAACATCGGTCCTCCCAGAGCGGAGCTTGTTGCAATTGAAATCTCTGAATAGACCTGATAGAAACGGAATTTTGCAGGGATTTGTGCAGTGTCAAGCACAAGATCCGGGCCGAGTATAGCCAGCGACACGTTTGCAGCAGCTGTGTACATCCATGGCTCTATCGGGCAATCAATATGGGTTAAGTTCACAGGAGTAGCTTGTTTGGAAATTTCGAATCGAGCCGAGTTATTCTCTCCGCCCCGAAGCGTGAAGGTACAGTTGTAATACGGAAGATTTCGAATTATGGTTTGATTTTCGTCTCTGTGTGTGCCAGTATAGTTTTTGTTGAAGCCAGCTCCTGGAACCGTCAGGATGTAATTTCCTGTTGCAGGCCACGAGCGCCTGGTGATCTGGACAGAATTGTATGAAGAAAGGAATTGTACTGAACAGGTTCCTGGAGTAGAAGAATTCCTACAAGATGCAGTGTCTATGGCTTCCGTGCCAAAATGCATGTACGAGATCAGCTTTCCTTTTCCATCTGCAAGGTCGAGGGATGTCGCGCCAAGTACCACTCCTGCCTCGTGATACAGACCCCACCCGGCGTCTTGACAAAGGAGCTTGGTATCACTGAGCACGTTTGCACTCGTATTGAGGACCGTTCCATCGAGATGCTTGAAAATGCATGTATAATTGGAGCCTACTTCGAAGCCATACCCTTGGACCTGTGGGTAGACATCTCCTAGAGCCGAAACCACTGCTGGTGTGTCTTTCATGCCGTTAAGTGGCGATGTTACAATGTCCCACGCTCTGAAGAAAGAGAACGAGGGTCCAGTCTCGCCCTCTGTGTTTCCTGAAAAACTGAAGTCTACTGATCCCTTGCGCAGCGTGATGTATACTGTCTGGGCACGGTAGGGCCAGTAAGGTGTGGTGCACCTGATTTTCAGTCCATCTGCATCTGGAAAAGCTGGTGCTTCTACTGTTTCAGATGCAGATTCTAAACCGACAAAGAGGCACACATAATCCGCCGCAAGGGATTCTACGCCAGATGTTTCGAATGTAATCTCAGTCCCTCCCTTCGCAGGGCCGAAGGCCGGTTCCTTGGCCAGCCAGGCGCCAATGATAGAAAAGGGGAGCGCAAAGGGGATCGCAATGCCATCTTGATAAAAAGTAACGTCAACTCCTGCAGGCTTGTGAATCCATTCTGGCATTTCCAGATAGATCGTTGTGAAATCCCCGTGGATTAAGATCTTGTTTTGGGGCGGACCTACCTCGATTTCACCTTGAAAACTGTACGCGGTTGAATTGGCTGCTTTAGCACCTAATGCTGTGTCAATGAAAATGACAAAGATCGCTTTGCTCCTGTTGAAACCAAACCCACTCACTGTGAGGATAGAGCCGCCCGAAGCAGATACAACATTCGGCTCAACAGATTTCACAATTGTGTAGAAGATCAGTTGGCATGGAGCACCGCTGTAACAGCTGACTGGGACACTGGTACTGTCAGTGAAATTAATCACATTCCTAGACAAAGCATCGCTGAGGACTAGCGAGGCTTCCTGACCAGCGCCATCCCCCACTACCCCCTGAAAGTACTTACCCCACGCCGGAGAGGTGCACGAAATCGTCGTAGAGTTATGCACGGTAGCATTCGCCAGAAGAGATTGTGCAGAGCCCAGGAAGCGGTGAAATTCGCAAATATAACTCGAATTACTGTCAAATCCATAACCCTGTATGTTTACTCTGTCCCCACCGGATGCTGGTATTCTAGAGGCGCTTGAAAGCATATCCCATCCTTGCGTTATACGCATTTGAAAGTCATCATATTCCGTGCTTCCCGCATATTCAAGCGATTCGTCTCCGGCAAGAATCCTGAATTTGACCAACCCAGACGGCCTATTCCAGAAAGGCAGATGGCAAAACGAGCTTGCATCATCTTGCAATTGCACCCGCGACTTCACTGCATAGTTTCCCCTCGACAACTCGCACCAATACTCAATAGATGCCGACAACCCCGACGCATTCAAGCTCAACACAGTGCCTCCACGCGCAGGGGCACTTGCCAGGTTCTTCGAACTCCAATCTGCAGAAAAAGAAAACCCCATAGGTAAATTCAAATAAGGAATTGCGTCTCCATCCTCATCCAGCAAAGCTACGAGTGCCTTCGGATTCAGGTACGACCAGATGGGCAGTTCGCACACAAACTTGGAGGGGTTTTCTGGAGTTTTGAAAGACGAATAGACCATCACAGTGGTGTTGAAGGCTGATACGAATCTGCATTGGTATTTGTTGGTTACATTGAGACCAAATGCTTGAACAGTTACGTAAACGCCACCACTTGCTGGCCCCGTAGACGGTGTTACAAGATCAACCACTTTAAAGAATGTAATAGAGCATGACAGGTCGTCCTGATCACACGTTTCCGGAACAAACCTATCGATCTTGGTGTACGGAATTGCTTCGTCCAAGTGAATAATGCTTAGCTGTATATTGTCCGCCTCCGCAAATTCAGATCCCCACACTGGCACATCACATGCAAGTTCCTTTGAATTCAATGCAGACGCATCGGACGTCATATTTGATAGGCCAGAGTAAAAAAAAACACTTGTAATCGGCAGCATTTACATCGAATCCATAGCCCTCCACAAAAACAGTTCCACCTCCGGAGGCCTTACGTACAGTGTTGCCCAGAATTTGGTCCCACCCTTCAAAGAACTCGAACATCGGAGCACCCTGGATCCTCGGAAAGTATATTCCACTTTCAGTGAACACCTCCAAATCAATGAGCTCTGAGATACTGCGCTCAAATGGAAACTCCCATGTGGGTGTCAGACAGTACAAATTCTCTGAATCTAGCACTGTGGCTGCAATACTGCGAACCCAAGTGCCATTCCTGAACACGCACACATATTGACTTGTGACATTGATGCCCAAGCCAATAACCTGGATCGGCTGATTGCCTCTCGCAGGGCCCGTAGAAATGTTCAATCCATCCCAACCAATACCGAAATAAAAGGGCAGCGAGCCTCCAATTGGGCGACTCGAAAATGTGTCACGCACCGTCAGTGTCACGTATTCTTCACTCTTAGCCCATTTGGGGGCTTTGCAGTAGATATGCGTGAGGTTGGTTGCCTGCGTCAAATTAGAATCCCCGTAGAAAGTTTCATTTCTTCCCCATCGGCACACGTAGCGATCCCCTGTGCTGTTGAAACCGCCACCAATAATCTCAACCATGACTGAACTTCTGGGAATGGCTTCGCTCGGCTCGACGACAACAATATCAGAATAAAAGAGGACACACTTGGTGCAGAGGGCCCGTCTTCCACTAGCAGAATCGTACGGCATAACATCGCCATCTTGGAGGATCTGAAAATCAGTTTTTTGGTGCGAAGAAGCATTGACCCACCATCCCCCGATATATTCCTTGCCCCATTCGGGTGTGATACAGTTTAAAACGGTTGTGGATACAAAGACAGCCTTGGCCACCATGAGCTGTGCACCACCACCATCATCGGTCCGATTGTACCTACACTCATACTTGACACGGGGATCGAGTCCATACGCTGAAATCGCGAGCTCTATGTTTCCTGACGACGGGACGTTAGGCGAGGTGCCAAAACCCTGCCAAGACGTTGTAAATTCGAAATGGAAGGCATCGGCCCTGCCACTGGTGTTCCCTCCAAATAGAAGCTCTTGTCCTGATGCATTGCTCCAGACTGAAAACCCAACTAGACCCTGTACATAATTCCACGCAGGAATTGTACAGGAGCCCGTCGTATTGGTGAGGAACTTGAGGACAGATGTCGCTGTTTCAAACGAATTTGGATCAGTGCTTGAAGTACGCTTAAATGTACACGCGTATGCCCCAGGGGTTTCACCAATGCCAACGACAACAAGATACATCTCTGCGCCACCCATAGCTGGAGACGTGGAAACGTTCTTGGAGCTCCAGCTCGAAAAGAAAGTGAATCGCATTTCGCCCTTCATTTCTTTGAGATACTCATCATACAGCCGAAACCATGCAGGGCCAGGCCCATGCAGCCAGAATGGAACCACGCACGTCAATTTGATTTTGTTTACATATGTGGCCACTTCTGACATGACCATATGGTTCGAGCTATTGAAGAAAAGACAGCGGTACGTCGAGACCATGACGGGCTGAGTAGCATTGGGATTCTCAGTGAAGTTGACCACTGACATGGTTCCATTCAATCCGAATCCCGCAACATCAAGCTGCATACCTCCAGATGACCCAGCCTGATTAGGCACTACACGTGTCGACAACGTGTAGAGAACAAAATTGCACCGTGAGACCGCTGGCGTTGTTGTTTCGTTCGGCGTATATGAACACGAGACGCGATCGCGCTTTGTTCCTTCGTTGCCGGTAAAAATAACAGGACGACCGTCGCCAGTGATATTGACCCCAACTTCTCCACCGACAAACTTTGTTCCCCACCTCGGAGCTCTGCACACAAGCCGATCGATAGCCGCTACGAATGATACGGGAGAATACATAACTTCGTTTCCGCGATAGAAAGTGCAATTATAGGCTGGCGAGGCGTCTGGATTGAAACCATATCCATGAATTACAATATCGTAATCACCTCCAGACTGGCCTTCCAATGTGGTGATGTTGTCGACAGCATAAAAATCCCACTTTTGGTACATGAAAAAATAGGTTGTATCTTTGGAATTCCACCCGTCGTACGTCGAAACTGCGTAATATCCATTTACAATATCTGCAAGTGGATGTTCCACAGCAACCGTGCCGAATTCGGCGCGTTTGAGAAGAGTCACCTTTGTTGATCCTGTTTGGAGAAACTCGGTGGTGGGCCAGAAACCCCGGAGACTGATGAATTCGTCACCGATGCGCAAATGAGTTGTGCCGTTGGGTAACTTGTCCGTTAATTCGACCACAGTGCCGACGCCCGCAGTTTCGGACAAAGGTGCTGTGAGCTGAGTGCTGGTAGATTTCACCATCATGTTGACCGACGATTCCGCCGCGACAGAGTCACCGAAGTTCTGGTCTTCAATATATCTGTATTCCCATGAGGAATTCTTTGTTGGCGTGGTGCAAGTCACATAATCCGAGAGCTCGCTCACAATGCCCGGCACAGTCAACTCTCCAGGAGAGAGCGTGTGAGAGAATACACAATACGGCTTCGCAGTCTTGTCAAATCCCGAACCCCACATAGTCACAGTGTACCCACCAAAACTCGGGCCCTGTACAGGTTCAACGCGTTCGACCAGTTGCAAAAACTGGAACTGTCGGCCCGTATAAACATCGTGAGCCCTATTCCAAGTGCTCAACGTGCACGGATAGTCGAGACACGCAGGCCCAAGCTCAGTTCCGACACAGTCAGTGGCACTACAGCCTACAGCGCACTGCTCTCCAGTACACACATGAGCTCCAGGAGTGCCAACGGTGTAGCTGTATGTCACGTTGATGTCAGGAGCTGGGGCAGCCCAGTCAATGATTGTACCTTGAGCAATACCGTCGCTACGCCGTATATCGATTGAAGTCAATCCAAACGTTGCTCTCCACCTCGGTGTCTGCACCTTTGCAAAGCTCGAATTAATCACAGTCAAATTTGACTGCTCCTCGTGGAAAGCATTTCGAAATAACACTATGTACTTCGCGTCGGAATCAAATCCAAGCCCATCAACATAGAGGTCATTGCCTCCTTTCGAATTTCCCGACGTTGAGCCTGAGAGAGACCACCAAATTGCAAGGCGCTTGTACGGAAAATCCGTGTACGTTCCAGACATAACGGGAGAATAAAGAATCTCATCATTTCCATCTCCGGCGATTACCTTTAAGTTGAAGAGTGTCTCTGCATACTCCCACTGCGGCATAGCGCACACGATTTCAGGTGCCACCACAGGGAACATATAGTTTGCGGAGAAGGCCCTGGTGATAGGGGTGTCCTGTTGCCTGGCAGTTCCGAGTTCTTCAAACCTGCATCTGTATTTGTCGCCAACGATTTCAGTGCTTGAGTAATAC
>Ga0138262_1543631_pt1 | contig 20176 bp, 1 predicted proteins | sample RNAB_720151113_FD_105265 | JGI IMG/M metagenome (GOLD analysis project Ga0138262, IMG submission 105265) | Metatranscriptomics of polar marine prokaryotic and eukaryotic communities from Palmer Station, Antarctica after 72hr light incubation -... | ecosystem: Environmental > Aquatic > Marine >...
CCGTATGACCCCAACGACTCACTGATTCCTGACTGTCGGCCTTGCTCACTCGTCGAAACATTCCCGATATGTCGTCGCCTCAGCGCTCCGGCGGGGCGGTTTTGGTCACGGTAAGAAGAGGACGGCACCATCCGGTCGTGCCTCTGGCGCTGCTCACACTCTTCATCATCGCAGCGGTGCAAGCGCGACCTCTAAATATCGATCGCAATCCCTTGGTGCGTGAGGATGGGCTTCAGCACGAGGTGGCCGCGCGTCAAGTCGGCGAGTCTGGGGTCTTTCTGCCGCCTTTTGCAAATCAGGGCGCCACCAAGCTCAAGCCCCATACGGTTGAGGAGGAGGCGGCCGTCAAGGCTGCTAGCAAGGCCGTTGCAGGCGCACGCCACGCAGAGCGACAGAATGTTGTTTTGCGCAAGGACATGGAAAAGACGGTGGGCCTGCTGGAAAGGAAAGTTCACGACATCAAGCATCAAATGGCAATGGCACAGCGCTCTGCACAAGTTGAAAGATCTGATGCTGCTGCTGCTCGCATCGCACGCGAGAAGGCTGCGATCCCCAGGTGGCACGAGGTGCCCCTGGTGCAGCAACAAGATGCGAGACAATTTCCAGAAATCGCACTCCCGCCAGGTGCTGCAGGTCCACGGCGTGGGCAGAGGGGGAAGCAGGGCAGAGCAATTCGCATTCACCAGACGCGGAGCCGGAGTCGTGACTCGTCCAAAGGGGATAATCACATTGACAGTGATGAGGAAATGCCGGTGTTGCCGCCGGGCGGTCCCCTCAAGGCGGGGGGGAAGTACTCGGGTTTGGCGGCAGCTCCAATCAGAAAGCAAGGGCTACCGGTGCTCAAGATTGGAAATGAGGGCCGGTCGATGACAATAGGTGCTGAGGACAGTGCGGCTCTTCCTCCCGGCCCGGATATGGTTATTGTTACTCTTGCCGACGGCGGCGAACAAGTGCTAGCGTATTCTACAAATTCGCGCGTGTCTGCTTCAGGTGGTGGTGGGCTACAGCTGGCTGCAGCAGACGGAATCAAATTTCCCTTGAATGCTGCTTACGTGCGCCCCGCCATGCAGGCTCGATTTTTGGTAAAGTGGATCTCCGATGAGGAGTTACACGTGGATGGTTGGACGACACCGGTTCAGGGATCGGGGTTCGTGCGAGCACAGCTTGCGTCTGGAGAAGTTCTCACGCTTCCCTTTGCACGCTGCAAGTTGATTGGGGGTGGGGGCGGAACAACAATGCCGCCGCATCATATGATGGCGCTGCATGCATCAAAAGGCTGCGCATTTCCTCCAGATGTGGCCTATATTTCGCCGATGGCTGGCAGCCCTTGGGCGAGCCCTTACCATCAAGGAACCATCAGTGCCTCTGGTGCATCCTATTATGGAGGCCTCACGGCTCAAGTGCGCTCTCTCAGCACTGACGGCAAAAGGATGCACGTGCAGGGCAAGAGGCTGGCTGAAATTTTGGCACCGGCCGGACGGGTTGTGATTCGCGAGCAGGATACGTGTGCGATGATCAGTGCCTACTTCAGCTCATCGAGACTTGAGGGGGGGGAGGGATCAATGCGCACAGGAAATGCAAAGGCAGAGTTGGTCGCCGCGCCTGGAACTACGTTCCCGGATAGTGCACAGCACGTTATTCTTGCCCATGACCCTGGTGTTTCGTTTTCAGTCTACTGGCGATCGAAGGACGGGTCGCGTGTGCGCGTCCAGGCGCCAGACAATGGATCGTTGCACCGAAGGGGGGGCGTTGTCGTGGCCACACGTGCCAATGGTGAGCAGGCCGTGTATCGTGTTGGGAGCGCCCGGCTTCACAGCGCAGACAATGACGGGCCTGAGGGTATGATGCTTGTCGCCGCACGTGGTGTCAGGTTTCCAGCTGATATTGTGCTAGTGTCACAAAGCGGGCCCGTGCTTGCAGAGGGCGTGGCGCCTTTGAGTGTAGAATACGTCGATGCGCAGGGAGGGTACACCTACAGGGTTGGGAAGGATCTTAGCGTCGGGGACAAGGTGTATGTGGACAGAGACTTTGTTTATACCGCTCTGCCGGATTCGCTCAAGGGACATACTTACATTGTTTCAGCAATGGGGGATGCTGGAGCAGACACGCGACACAACTTCGTCACACTCATGGTAGATCGCCCTGCAGATGTCTACGTTCTCTACGATTCTCGCGCGCGAGAGCCGCCACAATGGCTGTCTAGCGCCTTTGATCCGATTGGTGGCGCTGTGGAGACCAATCGAGGGCCGATGGCCATTTGGAAGACAAAGATGATGGTGACCGGCTCGGTTTCCTTGGGGGGTAACGCAGCCTTTCCTGCTGAGGGCGAGGATGTCATGTACACCATCGTGTTGCTGCCGGCGGCTTCGCACCGCGCGCGGCCGCCTTCAGCGCGTGTTGCGGCTGCGGCTATGTCGAGTATGCAGTATCCGGTAATGCTCGTGTCGCCAAGGGGCGACTCGCTCATCATTATGGCACGCCCGACCAGTGCTTTCCCTGCAGCCTCGGAGGAAAGCCCACAGTCGCTCCAAGTCCAGAAGAGGGATGGCTCAATCATCGAAGCAATTTATGTGGCGATGGAAGTGGTTGACAGCGACAATGCAGATTCGGCACCTCAGCTCAAGTTCCGTGCGTCGTCTGTCATGTCCTTTCCTGCAGAGGCAACTGGAGCAAGCCCCTCAGCTGTCTATCATGTTGTCTTCCAGTCTCCGGACGGGACCGTTATGAGGGTGAACTGTGTTAATGATGGCCGCTTCTCCCCGGGACCTGGACGTGTCAAAATCAAGATGTCATATGGTCGGCAGGCAGACTTCCCATATAGTAGTCTTCGGGCCACGGCAGGAGGAATGGAGCTGCGTGCGCCGGAAGGCCTAGCGTTCCCAGTAGATGCTGTAGCAGCTGCGCCGGCAGCGGTGCCACTTGCTGATCCGGTTGTGCTGGTATCGCCAGACTTTTCAAGCATGCGCCTGCTGGTTGCAGACACTGCTGTGTACTTTCCCGGGGCGTCTGTCCTGCGAGTGGTCACGCAAGGTGGAAACCATGTTGAGCGAATCCGATATTCTGCGGTGCAGTATGTGACTGCTGACGTCAATGGTCCAGCAGGGCTGCAATTCACTGCCGAGGAGGGCGAAGAGTTTCCAAAGGATTCCTTGTGTGCAGAACCCTTGGCCTTTCCGGTGCTCTCGGTTAAACCTGACGGGCTGCAAATGGAGGTGCTAGTGCCATCAGGCGCATCCTTCCCTGCCGGCCCGTGCGAGGTGAAGCTAAAGTCAGTTGACGGCGACGATGTGTCGATTCCATACACCACGGCGGCGCTGCTTGCTGCCAAGGCTGACGGACAAGTGCGGATGCTGCTGGTGGCTCAAACTTCCAAGCCCTTCCCTCGCATGCCATCCTTTGCCGAGCCCAATTGTGCCCCGCCGCCCTACCAAGTGCATCGGTCACGGCAGGTCTTGTTTCCAATCCTATCCTACGCAAAAGCTACACTACCGGGGGTCACACCATCATCCGTCAGCGTGCAGGCCAGCGCGAGGGATGGCTTTGTACTGACAGGAGGATACGCTAAAGTGTACTGCTCTGGCGGCGAGGTGCTTCAAGTGCCATACAAGCATGCGCGGGAGCATGCCGGAGTCTTGACGCTCACCTTGCCACGCGGTGCAACATTGCCGGGAGATGCTGTGCAGTTGGCAGATGAGAGCTCGATCGTAACTGCTATGTCTCCAGACAACACATTATTGCAAATCGCAGCCCCGAACGACGGAAGCTTCTTGCCGGGACCAGGTGTAATCCATGCTAGGTTGCATGACGGGAAGGAAAAACGGCTTAAGTATGAGATGCTGGCATTCCTTCAGCCGGGATCTGCCGCCGGCGGAATGATCTTGACAGCATCCAAAGGCCAGAAGTTTCCAGCAGGCATAGTTGCCGTGCGTCCTGCTCCTTACGAGACAGCCAGTCTTCTCCGGCCCTCACGCGTTGTGGAGGTGGAGTCTGGAGGACGCACCTTGACATTAAACCCAAGCTCCTCGTTTCCAGCACACGGTATTGTAGATGTGAGTTTGCCGGATGGATCAAGAGTGCACGTAGATTACGTGTCTTCCCACCTTTCGGCCTCGGCATTCGCAGTGACCCTATCCGATGGTACTAGTGTCAACGTGCCACCTTCGTATGTGAAGCGCGTTGCCCCTCACGCCAAGGTCACCCTTGCAGATGGGACCCAGCATACGGTTGCTCTGTCTGCAGTGCAGCCTAAAACGAGAAACCCTGCAACCACCGAGGTGCTTGTCACCCTCCCGGACGGCAAAGAGATCAAAGTGCCGGAAATTTCAATTGCCAAGGACAAGAGCCACAGCACAATGGTGCGAGTCATGTTGCATGGCAAGCAGCGTGTTGAGGTGCCAGCTGTAGATGTCTTGCCCGTGCGCCGTACCTACTTTGTCAAAATGGCGGGCAGCCCTGCCATGGAGGTGCCAGAAGCAAGGGTGTGCCCTTGTTCTTGCACAGAAACTTTGCAGGACTGCAAATGCTCGTGCTCAGGCATGGTGAGCGCACACGAAGATGGACGTGCTGACAAGTTTCAAGTGGAGCTTCCCGATGGGACCAGGCTCAAGGTCTTGCCAGATGATATTACTGTTGGTAAGGCCGGCCCCGGCGCGAGGCTCAGAGTCTCTTTGCCCGGAGGAGGGCATGAGGTAGTACGCGCAAATGCTGTGCGACATCATGTCAAGGGTCTTCCTGATGGAATGGTAGAAGTTCGGCTGGCCGGGGGAGCTGTGCAGGTTGTGTCAGAGGCTAGCCTGCAGCCAGCTCCTTCCGAGCCTGGGCAATACCAGGTGCTGCTTCCGAAGGGACTTTACAGTCTCGTGAGCGCCGATGCGGTGTCGGAGGCTCCGGGCAAGGTTACCGTACAACTTGCGGATGGCGATCACGTGAACGTTCCTGCAAGCAATGTCCATCAGCCTGCACCCGAACTCAGGTTTGCCCTCAACGGAGGCCGCACCATCGACGTTCTTCCGAACGATGTGACCTTTACCGAAGCGCACCTGCAAGTTCTTTTGCCAAATGGAAAGACTGTCAAAATGGCGGCGTCCAGAGTGTCGGAGGTCAAGCCTGCTGACGGTGCACCAGCTGAGTTGGTGCTGCAGGCTGCAGATGGTGCTGCTTTCCCCGCCAATGCTCAATATGCAACACCTATCCACATGGTTCCTTTTGAGGTCACCCAGACCTCTGAAGATGGGCGGCGACTTGTGGTGGTGGCACCTCCAGATAGCTTGCCGGACGGGTATTCGCGAGTGCGGATTATCCAGGCCACTGGCAGGACTAGTGAAGTGAATTATGAATCCTCGCATGTTCTTTCTGGCAAGGCAGTTGGGCCATTTCTGGCCGTGAAGCATGTGGCCGAGGACGGCTCGTGGATCGAAGTGCAAGCACCGGCCCCACTGCCTCTCGGTCCGGGTATGCTCAGGGCTGCTCTGAAAGACGGCAAGCAGGTCGACGTCATGTATTCCGCGATGCACGCCGAGAATGATGCTGGAATGCTGCGTCTCCTCTCTCGCCCCGGATCTCCATTTCCCCTTGACATTGTTCAGGTGGCAGCAGAGGGTCCCCGGAAGGTGCTTCTCACAGCACGACGAGGCGAGGAGTTCCCACCCAAGGCTGTTGGCTTGGTGCCGCTGCGCGATGTGCAGACAGCATTTCCTGTGGTAAGGTCAGTTGGCGTCCGGCTTCGATTGGATGCACGCGATGATGGCACATTCCCGCAGGGTCCCGGTCTTTTACGGGTGCGCGTTCAGGGTGGTATGCAGATGCTGGTGGCCTACGATAGTGTTGCTGTGTGCATGCCTGACAGTGTGGGTCCAGGTGGTCTTGTCTTCACGGCACCAGATGGAGTATCATTCCCAGTCGGGGCTGAAATGGTGCAGGCAACTGCCGGATTTGGCCATAGTGACGGCTCCGGAGGAGCTGACGAGGAGCTGATTGCACATGTAGTCTCGGACGTTGAATCCCAGGAGGCGCTTGGTCCACCGTGCACGGTCACAATGGAGTCGCCAGATGGCTCACAGCTCCAGGTGGCTCCGTATGGCTTATTTTCGGACTCTGGCGGACTGATTGACGTCAAAACTGCAAATGGACCCGTCGTCCGCGTCAAATATGATGGCGTCAAAAGAGATGAGGCACATGGATACGTGACTATGCAAACACTGGTGGCGGCTCGTGGATCACGATTTCCCAATCGTGCTGTGTGGGTGCAGCCTGTTGGGCAACAAAAGCTGCAAGTTGGGACGACGGAGGCGGGGTCTGAACTATATTCCGATGACCCCGCGCATCAGTTCACGTCCGTGCCCGACGAGCTGCGTGCGAGTAAGCTGATCTTGACTGACAACGCAGCACGTGGGTCGAAACAGGCAAATCAACTGTCATTCACTGTGTGGGGATGGAGTAGTGTTTATGTGCTCAGGCCCGATGCAAAGTGCGACATGTCAAAGGTTCCCGTGGCGTGTTCCTATCTGACTGCTGATGTGCCCAAGTGGTTCCTGAAACACTTCAAACCACGACCAGACCTCTTTGTTTCGACTACTGATGGTTCGATGGCCGTGTACCAGAGCCTGCATGCTCTGCAGGGACCTGTGACGCTTGGGGGTAATGCCGACGTTCCTTTTGAACGCCTTATGCTCTCTACCGTTGTCGCCAAGAGTCTTCGTATCTACGAGGTGGCCAATGCCACCTCATCTACTTCGCTATATGTCGACCGGATCGTGACGATCAAGGACCTTCCTGAAGAATTGCAGGACGAGCCTATGATCCAGACAGCATCAGTCGACCAGGATTCTACGGACCCTCACTTCCTCTCTGTTGTGATGAGCATTGCATCAGACTGCTACGTTTTGCGTGACAACTCGAAGGGTGCGTTGCCCGTGTGGCTAAAAGAAGGCTTCCACGAAATCCCGGGCCTGAAAATCCAGACGACGGAGGGTCCCAGGAGTGTGATGCAAAGCCGCCTACCGCTCTATGGACATGCTTATTTCGGAGGCAACGGAGGCGCTGTAAGTATGTATAGTGTCATTTGTGTTGCTGCCAAGTACTCTGAAAACACGCTTTTGCCCGAGCTTCGCGTCGGCATCTCACAAATCCAAGTTCTGCCCGACCTTTCACAAGGCGAGCTTGGCAGCGAGATTGCAGCCTTGGAAGAACAACAGCCTATTGAGCAGCTTTATGTTGGACAAGAACTATACGTCGACAATAAGGAAATTCGTATTCTGAAAGTCCCCGCGCAGTTGCAGGGTGGCACGTTGGTCAAAACGGCACGTATGGATAAGGACAGGCGCGAGGGAGATGTCATGAGCTTCTATGTATCGCAGCCTTCGGACGTATACGTCCTTCGTGATGACAAGCCCTCTCACTCGTGGCTACAGGTGGCTGCTGTGGCGTATCCTGGCGACGCTTCGGGGATTCCGTCGACTGTATTGTTTGTATCTGCTGATGGAACAAAAATGCGGGTGAGAGCAGACACGCCCTTCCCAGCTGGCCCCGCTGCAGTTGTTATACGGGACCACCAGGGACGTGATGTGGAAGTTCAGTACTCCCAGGCCGCGGATGCGGAATCAGCGTGGTTGGATAGTGCTGTGCTTTTGCCTGGAGGCCTTGAAATTGTAGCAAAACACGGTTCCGTATTCCCGGCAGATTCTGCTACAGTTATGCCAGCAGCTGCGGTAGGAAAAGATGTGACTGAAATGTCGGTGATTGGAGGTGCCAGCATCTTTCCGCGCGGGGCGGGTCTTGCAGTTGTCCGCACGCGCGACGGACAAGAGGCAACAGTAAGGTATGCGAGCTCACAGGTTATCGATGTGCCCTCAGGGGGAAGTCAAAGGGTTGTTCTCAAGGCCCCAAAGGGCGAGCTGTTTCCTGTGAATGCCGAGTCGGTGCGACCTGTGGAGGCAGGCCGTGACGCACTGCCTCAGTGGCTCGCTGCAGGATTTGTCCTCACTCAAATGACAGTGCAGACATCACGGGGCTCGATGCACGTCTACAAGTCACTGCTTCCAGTGGATGATAGAGTTGTGCTCGGCGGCAATGCTGCGCTGCCTGCGCAAGGGAGCCTTTGGGGCAATTATGCCGTTGTAGTGCTCCCCGCTGGCAGCGACGCAAGTCGTGGCGCGGGTTCTTTCCCTGGTGCTGGTGCCTTCCCTCTTGATAACTACGTAGTGGCTGTTCGATCGGTGGGCGACCCCGACATGTCTCCGGGAGCGCCCGGAACTCTGGCAGTTGGTGCTGCTTCGGCTTTCATCTCGGGCCAACATCCAGAAGCGCCCGGAATCGAGTCGGTCAGCGGGGAGCAAATGGTACCAGTGACCACAATGCCTGCGCAATATTCAGTTGTAGGGATCGAGAAGCAAGGATCAAGGCTGCTTGTGCAGGTGCAAGGGGTGGATGGAAGCTTCCCGCCAGCTTCTATCAAAGCTCCGCAGCGGCTTGACGTGATGCAGGCCACCGGTGCGGTGGCTGAGTACGCATATGTGAATGTTGAAGTCAGCCGTGAAAGCCAGGACAAAGAGGCCGGGGAGCAGCCCCCAGTTCTTGCCTTTGACGCCCCCAAAGGATTCCGATTTCCTCCCAACGCAGTTGCTGCGTCACCATCGGCGCGCTTCTTGGTGGTGGGGGTAAATGGTGCCCAAACAACGATTCGTGTTGCGTCCTCGGGCGCTGGCATGCTGGGCACATCAGCTGTTAAGGTCCGCAGCAAGGAAGGTGTGGAGACAGAGATTCCTGTTACGAGCACCCATATGAAAGGTGGTATGCTCGTCATCGCAGCTCGCCCCCCAGCTATCTTCCCCGAGGACAGCGCACTGGTTGGGCCAGCAGCAACTCCGCCTCCGGTAGCAGCGTGGACTCCATCGCAGCGACGCTTCCCTGTGTATACGACCAGCAAGGATAGAAAACAGCTTGTTGTGCAAGTCATTTCCGAGTCCGACTTGGTCGCGGGGCCAGAGACGGTCATAATCGAGATGCAGAATGGGAAGAAAGTCACTGTAAAATACGAGACTGCTGCCATGCTGCCTCGCCTTGCCTCTGGAGCGATCCTCGTTCAGCTTACTGCCCCGTCTGGAAGCAAATTCCCTGAATTTTCGCATTATTGCGAACCGCAGCGTTCTGGATTGCACTTCAACTTTGCTCCTCTCGACCAGGAAGATGCCGAGTACAAGGTCTTGAATGTGGAAAGAGCTACTGTCATTGTGCGCGCGCCCGCAGACGGCACCTTTCCGCCGGGTCCTGCCAGAGTCCGGGTGAGGGCACCTCGGCAGGGACCAGTGCTGGTGCTGTACTCATCGGTGCGTCGCTACCGCGATGGCGAGGGACCTTCAGAACTCATTTTTGTGGCTGCTTCTGGGCATGCCTTCCCAAGTGGAGCATTCTCCATCACCCCGGAATTCGAGCCCATTATCTCGGTGAGGCCTGACGGGTTGCAGATGCAGGTGAAGGCGCCCGACGATGGAACCTTCCCGCCAGGCCCTGCGGAGCTTCGGCTCGAACTTGGGGATGGCTCCATCCTGACCACAAAGTATGCTGTTGCGGCGAGGTTGTTCTCTGGGTCTGTTGCTGGGGGTGTGTTGCTGACAGCAGAGACGCGCAAGCCATTCCCGCTAGATGCAATCTCAGCAGCGCCAGAGTCTCCTCGAGAGTTTAAAGTGTGCGAAGCTGCGGCGGATGGCACTGAGGTTCGTGTATCTGCCAAGAACGATGGCTCCTTCCAACCTGCACCAGCTTCCATGGCACTAGTTCTGGCTGGCCTCGGTGATGTCGTGCGGCATAAGGTAGTCAAGTATCAAAGTCTTACCGCAGTGCCGGCATCTGGAGAGTGCCCAGCAGGCCTCGTGTTACATGGTGACTTTGGAGCAGAGCTTATGGCCGCCGTCATTGCTGTCACGCCAATGGGAAGGCACGACAACCAATATGGGCCTGTGTTGCAGGATGTGCAATGCCGAGGCTTGGCAGTATGCAAGACAGGCCTTCTCAATATCGACAGCGCTCTGCACGCAGATGATCTCGGCGCACAGGCGCGTGGACTTCCCAGCAGGCTGCAAGGGCTCGAATACATTCGCACTCCAGCCTCGCCCAAAGGATTGCACGGTCCTGGAGTTGTATCGATCACTCTGGCGCAAGCTGCGGATGTTTTCATTCTAGTTCCTGAAATCCAAGACCTTGATGCTGGTCTACGAACCTCCGAGTCCCCCTGGTTTCCTGTCCTCCGTGTCTCGAAAGATTCCACCAAACTTGTGGCTGTAGTTCCCAAGCATTTTGATGTCCCAGGCCCCGCATTCCCGGCTTCACCATGGGTGGTCAGGGTAAAGACTTCGGATGGGGCAACTTCAACCCATCGGTACGTGTCTGTCCGCCGCCTGGACAATGATGGTAGCGGCGAGGCAGCAGCACTCGGCGGTCAAAAGGGGCAGCTCAAAATGACAGCACTTGACGATCTCAAGGATGGAACGCTCATCGAACTATCTTCGGAGGATTGGGGTGGGGTCTTTCCTGATGAGGCGTTCCGCATTGCGCCAGTGCCTAGTTTTGAGCCTCCTGAATGGATTTCCCAGCAGTTTTCCCTGACAAGCCTGACTGTAAAGACGACGAAAGGTGGGATGCTTGTGTGGAAAAGTAAAATACCCCTGAGTGGTCGCATCTCGTTGGAAGGTCTCCTTGATGCGCCTGCGTTGCATCCAGCCACCGTATCAACGGTTCAAAGCAAAGGAGTGGTGACGTACCTGGTAGCGAGACTTGCTCCTGGATCACGACTATATGTTGACGGCGAAGCAAGTTTTACAGAGCTTCCAGCTGCGCTCTCAGGAATGACCTTGATCCAGACCGCTGTCGCAGATGCGCAGAATGAGGACGCTAAGTTCCTTCGATTTACTGTAGACGAGCCTTCACACGTGTACGTGCTGGCGTCGGGGTGGAGTGGAGCAGAACCTTCGTGGCTCTCCACTGGTTTTGAGCGCACAGAGATGTCTTGCGAAACGTCAATTGGTCGCTTGGCCGTTTGGCGCAGTATGGTAGCTGTCGGTGGTGATGTCGATCTGGGTGGCAACTTTGGCGCTGCTGCAATGTATGCTGTTGTTGTTGTTCCAGAGGCGCGCTCCCAGCTCCCTATGGCAGAGAATTACGTTGTTGCTGTACGCAGCGAGCCTTCGTTTGATCCTATTGGTCTACAGTCGGCATTTGCTGACTCGACCAAGGTGTCCAAAATTACAAAATATCCACAAGCCAGGGACTTGGCTGTCTACCCAGTGTCGTACGTTGATGCCACTTCCATCGTCGTGCAATGCGATGCTGACGCGCCATTTCCGCCCGCTCCCGGGCGGATGCAGCTTGTTCTTCAGGATGGTCGGGCTGTTGACGTTGCGTACACAGCCAAGGAATTTGCTCAACGGCAAACATATGTGGTGGAGACTGGTCAGCCAGATTCTCGGTCCGAGTTGGTGCTTGTGCCTCCCTCTGGAATGGGCGGCCAAGAAGGCAAACTCCCAAAAGGAAGCGGCACTGTTACCGTAGAGTTGGCCGATGGCAAGTATGTGAGCGTGCCTTACGCTGAGTTCCAACAGATCCCCACGCTCAACCCTTCGCACCAATATCAGGTGCTGATTGTTGCCGCACCTGGTCACACGTTTCCGTCCGGAGCACTCACAGTCTCTCCTGCAGAAGACGGCCTGAGGTTCACGGGTCCAATTGGCCAGCACTTCCCAGCCCAGGCGGCGTTGGCGACCCCTTCCCCGCAGTTCCAAGTTAATGGTATCTCGCTTGATGGCACCAAAATGCGTGTTGCAGTCCCCGACGACGGGACTTTCGCGCAGGGTCCTTCAGAAATTAGTGTATTGCGTAGCGATGCCTCGCAGCAGTCTTTTCCGTACTCGTACATGTTCCCAGTTGCAGCAACTGATACAGAGCCCTCTGGCATTGTCTTCTTGTCGCGCCCGGGCGAGTCATATCCTGATGACTGCATGTTAGCCGGGCCTGCTGCTGGCCCGGCATTACGCATCACCAACATCAAGTTGCAGCTTGCCCCAAGTGCAACGACGCCTTCAGTGCCTGCCGACGGCTACCGTGTTGGCACAATGGGTTACGGGAAGCGCGTGTATGGTGATGGCCGAGACACGTTTGTTGACGTGCCAGATGCCCTGCTTGGAAGCGTTTACATTGAGACAACTTCGGCAGACAGCGCACGCACTTCGCAGAAATTTCTCACTTTCAATGTCAACGAGCCTGCCTTTGTGGTGCTCCTGGTTGAGAGCCCCAAAAAGAAGGACTCGTGGGTTCCATACTGGTTCCCCGAGTTCCTCGGTGGTGCTGGTGGCACAGAGCTGCTGCCGCTGTGGATGACGAAGGACTACAAGCATACTGGGCTGCAAGTGTTATCAACTGACACCCGCTATGAAGTCTTGACCTCCAAGAAGCGCTACAGTGGCAGAATTGTGCTCGGAGGAAACGAGGCTGCACCATCTGCGGGAAGCAGAAAGATGTACGACGTTCTGGTATGCAGGCGAAACGTCACCGCCTTCGGCGACCGCCGACTCTTTCACTCAACTCTCTATATCCCTGGAACATCTGATGTGAGGGGTACAGCTTCAGCCGATTGGACGGGAGTTAGCACTGACACCACTCTTCATTCGTGGTTCCCCGTGTCAGCCGTCAATGGAGACACACTAACAGTGCAGGCGATGCCAGGCAGTTTCAAGATGGGTGGTGGCCAGGTGCACGTGAATAGCGCCGACGGCTCAGACGCCGTCTTGCATTATACGCAGGCACGCCACGTGGAATTAAGCGAAAGCAGAAGCTGGTTCGCATATGAGCTCAAAATGGAACCTGGTGCCCCAGCAACTGCTGCGTATGTGCGCCCCACTGAAAGCATGCCTCAGTCAGTCTGGTCGGTCCGGTCAGTGAGCCCAGGAGGACTTCACATCATTCTCAATGGTCCAGCGTCTGCTTTGCCGGAGCCACCGGCGTTGCTGTCGCTAATCGTGCCGGGGCACAAAGGGCGTATGCTCGTTGCATACGACAAGGTAGCAGCGGTCGCCGGGGGCACTGCGTCGCAAGTTTCGGCGGCAGATGGTGAGAGTTTTGCAGCCACTGCGTCTTTTGCCGGAGTTGCAGACCCTGATGCCGACGGGCCCCCGCAGGTGACAAACATAGAGGTCACGCCTCAGGGCGCCATGAAGCCAGATATGCCTGAAGGCCCAGATGCGAGGGCCTCTACATTGCAGTATGATGTGTCAACCGTCGGTGTAGGCAAGCGGCTCTTTGTAGATGGATCAGAGCTCATGACCAAAGTGCCTGCTACTCTGGCGGGCGAACAGTTCATCATGACTGCGGACCAGGACAAAGATTTGAATCAGCCGGGCCGTTCGGTGCATTCGGCGGGCAAAAGCTTCTGCGCTCTCAGCTTCTACGTAACGCGCCCAGGGCTCGTCCTTGTGGCCAGCACTGCAAACTACATCAAAATCTGTAGCCCTATTGGGGGCTGCGCTTTGCAACACCAGATGCCTACGTGGCTCTCGCGTGACTATTTGGCGTGGATAGATCCAGACACGGGCAAGCAAGGCGTTGTAGAGGCAGACGACGGCAGCAAGCTGCTCCTGTTCAGGATCAATGAACACAGGGCGCGAGATCCCACGCCTGGAGAAGTTTGTCTGGGTGGTCTTAATGGTGTCCCGTCCACGAATCCAATCCACAACTACATTGTCATCGTTGCCAGCCCTAAGCGCAGCACTGCCTTTAATGGACCGCTTGCATGGGATGGAACACCTACCCTCTCACTTACTTTTGACCACTCGCCAGGCAAATGGTTCCCTATCACAAGCCGGAGTGACGATGGAGATACGATCCGTGTTGCGGCCAAGGGGCTTAAAGATGGTTTCAGTGCCCCCCTTGACCCTGGGGTCCAGAGCCCTGGCCCCGAGGACGGTTCCGCTGGGTTTGACGCCATGGATGATGTACTCACACACGAAGACGACCTCGGGCTTGTGATGATTAAAGCGTGCGACTCGGTGGAGGCGCCCTACACGATCCTAAGGATGAAGCCAATGGCGGCCGACGAGAATCAGGGCGCTGGTATCGAACTGACGGTTGGCCCTGGCCTCTCGTTCCCACCATGTGTATCCTATTGCCGGCCATATTTCGATTCCGTCGATGGCCCACCTGGCGAGGCCTTTGTTCCACCCAAGCCGTCTTCTGAACGACATGGGCGTGTTGAATTTGCAATGTCCACTTCGCACGTGCCTGTGGGGGCGTGGACAGCTACGGTGGCAGTTGTGCGTCAAGATGGAAGCATGGGCCCTGTATCTGTTCGCTACACCACCTCGGATGGCACAGCCAAAAAGGCGATGGATTACAAGCGGTCGAGCGGATGGCTGGTCTGGAAGGACGGAGAAGACGGCCCAAAAGAGATTGCGGTGTCTCTCGCGGCGCATGCTCCGTCTCCGCAAGGTTCCGGGAAGTGGCTTCGATTCTTTACCCTGATGCTGTCAGATCCAACGGGAGGCGTGAGTCTTGGTCATCCTACCATCGTTTCTGTACAGATCGACTCGCATGGCCCAATTGGCGCAACGCGGCTCCCTCGCAACGCCTCGGATGCATTGGTATTTCCTTTCGACGAGTACAAGGCAGAAACCACTAGTGCTGAAGCTTGGAAGTACCCTGTGATCCAGGTGACTGCCGCTGGTACCTTCATGAAAGTTGTCGGGTCCCAACTCTCGCCGTTCGCATCGCGCGGTGCAATGAAGCTTGAGTGTGCAGATGGTAGGATGGAGACCCTCAATTACAAATCTGTCGCCCCTGCATCGTCTGTCGAAATGCAGGTCGTCGACGTGTCGCAAGAAGGATACGTCATGGTTGTCATCGCCAACAAAGCATCAGTGCCTCCGGGACCAGGCCTCTTGAATCTCCGAGACAAGGGTGGTAACTTGGCTGAGGTTGTCTATACTTCAGCAGTGCAATCCGTTGGTTCTCACGTGGTGATTCGTGCGCCCACAGGCTTCCCCTTCCCCGCCGGTGCCAAGTGGGCCTGGGCTGATTCAGCGCTGCTGCTGGAAGCTCCGGACTATCAGCCTTTTCCGACGTTTGTAGCGCAAGCGCCAGTAACGGATTGCTCAGTGACGCCTGCACCGCTGGCTGCGACCTCGGATGGAGCCTTCCCAGTCACCTTCGTGTCGTTGGACGGCACAATTGTGCGCATGGAGGCGCCTTCCGACTCACCCTTCCCTCCCAATGGGCGCCTGGACTTTTTGAAGAAGGATGGTTCTCGGCAGGTATTGAAGTACGGTGCTGTTCAGGTGGTTCCGACAGCGACGTACCGGGTGGTATCGCAGTCGGCCACTGGTGACCGTATGGTCGTTGACGTTGTCCCGCAAGATGGCTCCGAGCCCGGCACACACGTTCCTGCTTTCCCAGAGGGACCTGGCGAGCTGATTGCATCTGTTGGAAGCAAACGTGTTTTGGTAACCTACGCATACGCCACCCCGTATCCCGGTAGCAAGACAAGTGCCCTGCTATTTGCACCTCGAACCGCGCCATTTCCCGCCAAATTGCAAAGGGTGTCGCTGACAACAACAGGCCTCCTCTTCTCCCACGTTGTTGGCCTTGAGGGGCCGACGACGGCAGCAGCTGTGGGGATTGGTGGACAAGTGAGCATGAATAGCTATCCCGTGTCGGGGCAGCTAGGACTCCCAGTCGATTACAACACGAAGATGGACGAGGCAGACTCTGATGATGAACGTGTCAACTGGTTCCCCGTTGTCGACATGGCTGCGGACGGCTCGCACGTGCGGATACAGGCGCCAGCAGAGGCTGTTGGGTCAGGGCGCGGCACTATCCGTCTTCAAGAAGCAAACGGTCACGTGCAAGATGTTGGGTATTCGAGTGCCACTGTGGAAGCTGCTCTGCCGTTCCGCGTTTATGCAATCGCAGGCAACGGCTCGCAATGCCTTGTACGTGCTCATCCCTATGCCTTCCCGCCCGGCCCAGGAACGCTCCTTGTTACCCGTGCTGGCAAAAGGACGATCAAAATCGAATACGAATCAGCAACTCCCTTGTCGGTGGGCTCGGGCCTACTGCGCGTCACAGCTAAGGGTTCTCGTGTGTTCCCTGCTGATAGTATCTCTGTGACATCAACCATCAGTCTGGTGAGGCTGCAGGCCCGAGTGGGCGACTCGTTCCCGCCCTCGATCCAAAACGCCGCGTCGCAAGCCGTCGCCATTGGTCTTGCGCGCTTCCTGCACGCTGGTGCTGAATCCGACGGTTTCTACATTGTTGCCGTCACCAGCCAAGGATCCGTGTTGCACTTGTCAGCGCCTACTAATGCACCGTTTCCGCCTGCTGGGGTTGTCTCGATTCTCGACACCAAGGGTATTGTATCTATGTTCCCGTATGACAAAGTGAGCATTGCCCCTGAGGTCCAGTTTGTGATTGAGGATCAACAAGAAGTGGGCAGCCGCTACTTCCAAGTCAAGACAGATGGTTATGCGTTGCCCCCACACGGTCTACTTCTTGCCCTAGTGCCCGGCCAAGATTCTACGCCAATTGCATACGAAGCTGTGAGGCCAGTGGATAACAAGGCCAGTCGTGAGGGCTGGGCAGAGGTCACGCTCGTGCGGGGGGTGGTGTTGCCCAAAGACACAGTCAAGGTGTCGGCCCTTCCTCGGGGGCTGCTTCTGGAGGCTCCACATGATATGTCCCTCTACGGAGATGACAAAGGCATTTTCTCGCCCTCTCTGGCTGTGGGCATTGTAGCGATTTCCAAGGCCTGGCCCGTGGGATTTGGCCCTAAACGCTTTCCGGTGACAGCATTGGGCGAAGGCGACAGCACGCTGCGTGTTGAAGCCCCGGCAGCCCAACATGCTTGGTCTAAGGGTGATCAATGGGGCGTCATGCTGTCATTGCCTGATGGTTCTCAGGAAGTTTGGCCCTATCAGCTCGCGCTCCCTGTTGAGGAGGCCACGTTCCCTGTAACGTGGGTGGCCTCGGACGGCAGCGCTGCGACAGTGAGCGTCAAGGACATTGCCCTTCCTGCTGCTCCGTGTCTTTACGAGGTCTCGACAAGGTTGGGATTTGTTCGGCGTGTGCACATTCTCGCCGCACAGTATGCTGAAACAGGTGTGGTACGCATGCGGGCGGTTCCAGGGCATTTGTGGCCGGTAGATGCAGTCTCAGCCAGCCCTGTGGGTGCCCTTGAGCTTATCAGCTATCCCGGCCTGCCCTTCCCATCAGGACTAGTCCGGCGCGAGTCCATTGCGGAGTCGTGGGCAGAACCGATCCCAGAGCATCTTACCAAAATGTCTGTAGTAGCTGTAAATGGCAAAGGACTCAACATGACTGTCGCCTGCCCGAGTTACGTGCACGCCTTCATGGGCCAGGCTGATGGCCGTCTCGAAATCGATGTTGGCACTGAGAATGGGGGTTCGTCGGTGCAGCAATTGTCTTACGAAGGCTCTGCAAAGAGTGGAGTGTGCTCCTTCCAAGTCGCCTGGGTTAAGGAAGACGGAGGAGTGCTCGCCCTCTTCCCTTCGAACGAATTGGCTTTCCCTGAGGGATTCAGAACCATCAATGTCTTTGATCAAGACGGCAAATCAACACCTGTACGTGTCACTCAAGCTGCACTAGCGAGCGAGAATCTTATCCATGTTACAGCTGCACCTGGAGATGTGTTCCCGCGCAAGGCGAAAGATGTCGAATTCGACTGCGTCACACTCATATCAAGACATGCCCACCGGTTCCCGGAGCTGGCAGTGGATGGACCTGTAGCAATCTCGAAGGCCTGCCCGCCTCCTTCCGACAGCGACCGTCCTATCCGGCAGCGTCGCTCGCAAGAGGAGGCTGAGCGCTCAGGCCACGAATGGAATCGTCCCAACGGCAACCAAAACGAGGCCGATGATGCTGCGGGTGGGGTCGGACCGGGCGGCGTCTTTCCGTTCCAATACACAATCACAAATGTGGCACCCAACGGCAAATACGTAGATGTATTTGTGCCCGATGGTCTGCCAGTGCCCGAGTTTGTTAGCACCTTTGAGCTCACATGCGATATCCGGAGTCAAGAGCCTCGCCTCTTGTGGACAGCATCCGAGCAACACCTTTCAGCTCAAACTCTGCGCGCCTCCGTCAAGAGCGTCGCTGACGACGGGACTGATATGGTGCTGGCGTTGACCGGTGCAAGCGCATTCCCTGCGGGACCTGGTCTCTTGCAGTTGACACTTGCCCATGGATCCACAGTGGTGGCGCCCTATCAGAGTGTGGTGCCAGTGGCGCGGGATTCCGCGTCTGCGTCAGCGTCAACGTCTGCAGATTCCAAGTCGAGCAGTGTCAAGGACAAGCGTGTTCTTGTGCTTGCGCCGTGGGGTATCCCGTTCCCATCTTCACTGGAAACGGCCCTGCCACTCGGCGAGACGTTGCGTCTCTTCACAGCTGCTGGAAGAATTGCCCCGGCTAGTGCCACTGGATGCATGGCACGTCCTACTAAGTCTTCTAGATTCCACAAGGAGCCCAAATCTATCTTCGCGGCTCCAGTTCCGACATCGAGAGGAGAATCTGTGGAGCAAGCTACTGTGCAGGTGCACGCTGTGGGCAAAGTGCGAAAAAGTCATCACCCCAAGGGCGGTCCGTTCTTGAAGCCCCACCCCACCGTATCAGCACTCGAGTGCGCAAGCAGCCTTCAGTACACCGTGGGAACTCTTGGGGAGGGCAAGAGGGCCTATGTCGATGATGATTCCACGTGGAAGCACGTGCCGACATTTTTGCTCGGTCGACCTGTCATCGTGACTGCGGTGGAGGATCAGGATTCGAAGGGAACCTTCATCTCTTTGTTCGTGGATGAGCCGTCGGACGTTTACGTCTTGTTACCCGCTGCTCAAGAGACGCGTAAGGCGAAAGCTGCTGCGCACACACAGACGCTATCATGGCTGCCCTTTAAACTGCCATCGTTGCTCGGCGACGATAACAAGGAAACGGCTGAAGAGAAGGACGACATTCCGTCATGGATGGAGGACCAGTATCACGTCGTGCCAGACTTTACTGGTATTTTGAGCGATGGGGAGAAGTTTGACGTCTGGCGCAAGAATCTTCCGGTTCTCGGCTTCCTCGAGCTCGGTGGAAATGAGGGCAAAACCAAGGGTGCTACGAGGGGTATGTATGTTGCGGTTCTTGTACCGGCCGCTGGCTCTATGACCAACATTACAGTCCAAGAGAGCCTTCCCATTGGCTTCCCACGTAACTTGGGTGGCGTGGAAGAAGAGGGGGGTCTGGACAACGGGGGACCAGAAACTGGGGAAGGGGGCAATGGCCCCCTGGATTGGAGAGGGGACGGTGCGCATCAAGGCAGGCAGCTGAGGCTACGACATTCCTTGGCGCATGCCAAAGTATGGCATTCCAGAGAGCCAGCAGGCTCGCGGGGACGCTTCCTTGCTCGGCATGGCAAGGCTGTGGTTGCTGGGGGAGGGAGGCACACACTTAAGGGGCGTCAAGCAATATTCAAGGCACTAACGGCATTGAAGCAACGTCTTGCCCAGAGCCGCAAGCAAACGCTGTCTTTGCAAAAAACGCCTGATGTTACTAGGGGGGGGGCATCTAGCCGGCGGCGAGTTGCCTCTGGAGCCAAAACAGTACCGGCTTTCGAGAACTCGGAGGCGCCAGCGCGGCTCTCTGTGAGCCGCCAGCAGACGGCAGGGCACGCAACACAAAGAATACGTGCAACCGACTTGGTGGACATGGTGAAGAGATGTGGGAGCAAGAACGAGGCTGGCCGGTGTTTGGTGCGCGCTCAGGCGTGCATGTCTGCGCGTACGATGGCCGACCCAGCGAATTGTAAATGCTTTGCCGACGCTGTAGAGTCCTTCTCCATCGAAGCTCCTGCAGCCTTGTGCCGCGCCTCTTGTATGTCTGCCGTTCAAGAGGCATATGATAGCCACGTCAAGCTTGTAACCGGAAAGCCCTCGCCATGCATTTAATTCACTTGCACTTGCTGCACTCCTCAGAGGGGTGTTTGTGTGGGCTCTTTACATAGATTGTAGACATTCTTTCGGGTACTAACTTACATTTCAGATGCATGCGCGGGAGGAAGAGCGGCAGACAACCAGTTTAAAACAGACAATTTAGGATAGAGTGGCGGGTGGCATTTCGAATCTCTGTGAAATAAAACAAGTAAGTA
>Ga0138262_1384117_pt1 | contig 19828 bp, 19 predicted proteins | sample RNAB_720151113_FD_105265 | JGI IMG/M metagenome (GOLD analysis project Ga0138262, IMG submission 105265) | Metatranscriptomics of polar marine prokaryotic and eukaryotic communities from Palmer Station, Antarctica after 72hr light incubation -... | ecosystem: Environmental > Aquatic > Marine >...
ATTTTTTAAGTACGAATATTAATTGGTTTTTTTTATTAAAAATTGATACAATTAATACTGTAGTTAATTTTACTATTTTTAGTTTTTATTTATAATAAAACGGAATTAGAAATGACAAGTTCATTAGCAAATTTTATATCAAGTTTAGCAGCAGGTGGCTTCGTTGTAAGCGCTATTGCTATCGCATTAGTTATTATTAGTCAAAGTGATCGTCTAACACGTTCGTAAGCTTTAAATATACTATCCATAGTTAATATAAGGAAAAATTAATTTATGATAAATGTTGGTTTTGGACCAAATATTATACTAGGTTTTATTTTAGGATTTGGGGTAATATTATTGTATTTATTAAGAATTGTTAAACCTGAAGTCGCTCGAGATGAAGATATTTTTTTTGCAACTATAGGTTTACTTTATAGTTGTATACTAGTTATTCATGGCTGGCGTCTTGATCCTATTCTTTTATTCAGTCAAGTTTTAATTATTGGATCGTTATTAGTGGCTGGCTGGGAAAATATTAGATTACGAGGTCTTCTTTCAAACATTGCAAAAATCAAAAACAGCAAACAAGACAAAAATTAGTAAATAATTTTTCATTTTCTTGGTTTCAACTTTGTAAAAGATTTTTCTAATAATTATGTTAAAAAAATATTCTATCTTATTCACGGTATTATTTTTCTGTATTTTTAATTTGTTTATTACAAGTGCGTCAGCAATTGAATTAGATGAAGCAACTCGTACGGTTACAGTTACTGCCGATGTTAGTACAACTGTTTTAACACCAGAACAAGTTAAACGAGGAAAACGTTTATTTAACGCTACTTGTGGTGCATGTCATGTTGGTGGTATTACAAAAACAAATCCTAATGTAGGATTAGATCCTGAAGGATTAAGTTTAGCAACACCTCGACGTGATAATATTGAAAGTTTAGTAGATTTTTTAAAAAATCCAACAACTTACGATGGATTAGACTCTATTGCTGAAACTCATCCAAGTATTAAGAGTGCAGATATTTATCCTCGTATGCGATCTTTAACAGATGATGATTTATATACAATTGCAGGTCATATTATGTTACAACCTAAAGTTGTTACAGAGAAATGGGGTGGTGGTAAAATTTATTACTAAATGTAATAAATGATTACCTTAACGTAATTAGTGATAATTTGTATTAATTGCGTTAAAATTAGTAATAGTAAGATTAAAAATATAATTTAAAGCATGTAGCTCAGTGGATAGAGCATCAGATTCCGATTCTGAAAGCCGGGGGTTCGATTCCCTTCATGCTTAATTGTTTAGGGGCTGTTTTGGTTTCGACATTTAAAAAGAATGAAAGTATGATTCAGGTCGAAGTTTGTAATCTTCGTAAAAAATTACAAAATTAAAAACAAATGCAAATAATATTATTAAATTTAATCGTATAGCATTAGCTTAATAAAATATTTTTTTAATATATTTATTAATCTTAAAAAATAAATTTATTCGCTAGAACTAGATTTTTATTGTTTTATAGTTTAGAGTAATAATTAATGATTTTGTTCAGAATTCTGAACTAAACCTGTGAACGAGTACTTTGATGAAGTTTAGATGGACGTGGGTTCAATTCCCATCAGCTCCATACATCGCATCCGTGGCCGAGTGGTTGAAGGCACCGGACTCATAATCCGTTTTCCTATGGAACATCACTGGTTCGAACCCAGTCGGATGCATTGAAAATATTTTTAATCTTGTTTTTTTTTTTTAACAGCTGTACTATTATAAATAATATATTATTAACATATTTCAATAAAATTAGATGGTTAATTTCCCCAACCAAAAAATAATAGAAAATTTTCAACAAGATTTTCTAAAAAAAGATTTTCCAAACGTTCAAATTGGTGACAGTATTAAAGTTGGTGTTAAAATTATTGAAGGTAATAAAGAAAGAGTACAATATTATGAAGGAACTGTAATTGCCAAAAAAAATAGTTCTATCAACACAACTATAACTGTAAGAAAAGTTTTACAAGGCATAGGTATTGAAAGAATTTTTTTAATTCATTCGCCGAAAATTGATTCAATTAATATTTTGCGATCATCAAAAGTTAGACGTTCAAAGCTATATTACTTGAGAAATTTAAAAGGTAAAGCTAGTCGTTTAAAACAACGTTTCAATTAAAATTAAAAATTTTTTTAATTCTAATAAAAATTTTTATTTGTATTTAATTTAAGTAGTATAATAATTATTAGTAAAGTAATAATAGAAATTCTTTTTCAATCTTTACTTTACATTTATTTAAACTCAAGGAGTTATATGGCTACTTATAAAGTAACATTACTAAGCGAAGAGCATGATATCGATACTACAATTGATTGTGCTGACGATGTATTTGTTTTAGATGCTGCTGAAGAACAAGGCATTGAATTACCTTATTCATGTCGTGCTGGTGCTTGTTCAACTTGTGCAGGTAAAGTTTCTGCTGGTGAAATTGATCAATCTGAACAAACATTTTTAGACGATGATCAAATAGAAAATGGTTTCGTATTAACTTGTATTGCGTATCCTAAATCTGATTGTACTATCTTAGTTCATCAAGAAGATGAATTATATTAATTAAAATAAAAAAGGAATAGCCGAATTGCACGGTATTATTCCTTTTTTATTTTAACATTATTAGAAATTTAATTCAGCAGCCTGAACTTTTTCAAATTGTTTTTTCTTTAAAATTAAAAAAACTTGTGTTAATAATACACAGAAACAAAATGCTAAGTAACCAATAATACGTAGAGGATCTTGAAGTACGATTTCAGTTTCTTCTTGCCCAAAACCACCAACATTAGGATCCATATTTAACGGTTGTTCGATTTTAACTGAATCACCTTGCTTAACAAGTAAGATTAGTCCAGCAGGTATAACTTGAGACGTTTTTGTACCATTTGGATTAGTAATCGTAATGTTTGATTCACCTTTCTCTAACAATGCTATTTCAGAAATTTGTCCGTTTTGAACTGCTCCAAAACTATTCATATTACTTTTTTCACCTGTAGGATAAACTTGACCACGACCTCGGTTTCCACCAGCGTAAACTGGGTATGTTAAATATTTAACATCTGAATCTTTCTCAGGATCAGGTGATACTACTGGGAATATAAGTTCTTGATGTTTTTTACCAGCAATAGGTCCAACTACTAAAATATTATCATATTCAGTACTGTAAGGAGAAATGAATACGCCTTTATTTTTTTGCCTTAACTTCTGGTGAAATTTGACTTTTAGAAGCTAATTTAAAACCTTTTGGTAAAATTAAAATACCACCAACATTTAAATCCGCTTTTTTCCCATTTGCTCCTATTTGTTTACGACTTGTGTCATAAGGAACTTTTATTTCTACCTCAAAAACCGAATTCGGTAATACAGCTTGAGGTGCTTCAATTTCAATTGATTTTTGATTTAAATGACAATTAGCACAAGCTAATTTACCATTTGCTGCACGAGGATTAGCATAACCTTGTTGTGCAAATACAGGATACGCAAAAGAATTTTCAACACAAAAACCAAATAAACTTATAGCAATTGTTAAAGTAAATAAAAGACTTTTAAAAAACTTGTTAGTTGCCATGAATTAAATACTTTTTAAGTATATGTAATAAATAGACATAAATATCTATATTAATTTTTTATTAAAAACAGGATTCCAACGCCTGAAAAATATAATAACAAAATTGCTGCCGATAGCAATAATTGCGTTAATGGATCAGTCGAAGGAGTTAAAATTGCTGCAATAATTGTTGAAACAAGTATGACATATCGCCATGCATCTAACATTTGTTTAGCAGATACAATATTCAGTAAGCCTAATAAAATCTGAATGATTGGGATTTGAAATGCTAACCCAGTACTATAAAAAAGAACGAGAATAAATTCGAAATATTGGTCAAAAGACCAAAGGGGTTCAATAACTTCATCGCTGTAATCTAAAAAAAATTTTAAAGCCGCTGGTATTAAAGCATAATATGAAAAAAGTAACCCTATACCAAATAGAAATACAGAGCTTACAAGCAGTGGTAAAATTATTTTAGTTTCTTTTTCTGTCAAACCAGGTAACAAAAATAAAATTAGTTGTCCAATAGCAAATGGACTTCCAAATAATAAACCAGTATAAAAAGATATCTTTACTGTCGAAACAAAATATTCACCAGGAGATAATTGAAAAAACTTTACATTATCTACAGGAAGCTCTAATATTTTAACTAAAAACTTTACATCTAAGAATGCTAAACATGTTAAACATAAAATAATCCAAACTATATGAAAAAAGCGTTGTCGTAATTCTTCAATATGTTCTGAAAATGGTAATTCTAAGGTTAAAGTTTTATTCGTTTTAAAATTAAAATCAGAATTTGTTACCATAAGTTTAAATTTTTTATTTTTTATGTTTTATATTGCTCAAAAATATAGAACATAGGATTAGACTATTAATTTCAAATCAATAAATAAATTTTCTTAAGTTAAAAAAAATTCTTAGTATGTATCCTAAGAATTTTTTCTATATTTATGTTAAATAATTAACTGCTTCAACACGTGCTGTTGCTTTTTTTAATTCAATTGAAGCATCAAGTATTGCTTTACTTGTTTCCGCATTTTCTACTGCGACAGTTGCTTCTTCTAATGCTTTAGTAACTTCACGTAATTCTAAAGCAACTAATTCTTCCACATCGTTAACTAAAACAGTAACACAATTTCTATCTATTTCAGCTAATCCACCACATAAGATAATAGGTGTCCATTTTTCATTTAATTTAATTCGTAGTAACCCCGTATCTAAAGCTGTAATCAAAGAGGCATGACCATCTAGTACACCAATTTGACCTGTTAAGCCAGGTAAAACAACTTCATCGGCGGTTGTTGAACAAATAACTCTATCCGGAGTCAGAACTCTAATGTCCATTGCCATATATATTTACTCCTTATTTTAGAGTTTCTGCTTTTGCAATTGCTTCATCAATATCACCTACAAGGTAGAAAGCTTGTTCTGGTAAATCGTCTAATTCCCCTTTTAATACCATCGTAAAACCTTTGATCGTATTTTCTAAGCTTACATATTTACCTGGCGAACCTGTAAAGATTTCAGCAACAAAGAATGGTTGTGATAAGAATCTTTCAACTTTTCGTGCTCGAGCAACAGTTAAACGATCTTCTTCAGATAATTCATCAATACCTAAAATAGCGATAATATCTTGTAATTCTTTGTAACGTTGTAATGTTTCTTTAACTTCTTCGGCAATTTCATAATGTGTTTCAGTAACAATACCTACTTGTAACATTGTAGAAGTTGAATCTAAAGGATCTACTGCAGGATAAATACCTTTAGCAGCTAAATTACGTGATAACACAGTTGTTGCATCTAAATGAGCAAATGTTGTTGCTGGAGCTGGATCTGTTAAATCATCTGCAGGTACGTATACTGCTTGAATTGATGTAATTGAACCTTGAGTTGTTGAAGTAATACGTTCTTGTAGTGCACCCATTTCAGTAGCTAAGGTTGGTTGGTAACCTACCGCTGATGGCATACGTCCTAATAAAGCAGATACTTCTGATCCAGCTTGAGTGAAACGGAAAATATTATCGATAAATAATAAAACATCTTGTTTATTAACATCACGGAAATATTCTGCCATAGTTAAAGCAGTTAAACCTACTCGCATACGTGCACCAGGTGGTTCATTCATTTGACCATACACTAGTGCTACTTTTGATTCTGGTAAATTCTTCTCATTAATTACACCAGATTCTTTCATTTCTTCATACAAATCATTACCTTCACGAGTTCGTTCACCTACACCACCAAAAACAGATACACCACCATGGGCTTTAGCAATATTATTAATTAATTCCATAATTAATACTGTTTTACCTACACCTGCACCACCAAATAAACCAATTTTACCACCACGACGATATGGTGCTAGTAAATCCACAACTTTGATTCCTGTTTCAAAGATTGATGGTTTTGTTTCTAACTCAGTAAAAATAGGCGCTTCTCTGTGAATTGGTAAAGTTTCATCATATGAAACATCACCTTGTTCATCTACAGGTTCACCAATTACATTAAAGATTCGTCCTAATGTTGTTGTACCTACTGGAACATTAATAGGAGAACCTAAATCAACTGCTTCAGTTCCACGCTTTAGTCCATCCGTAGAGCGCATTGATACTGCTCGTATCTTATTATCGCCTAAAAGTTGTTGAACTTCAACGATATTACCTTGACCATCTTCAGTTTCAATTTTAATTGCAGAATAAATTGGTGGTAAGTTTCCGTCAGGAAATACGATATCTAATACCGGACCAATGATTTGAGTAATATAACCTTTATTTACAGTAGTTTTTACCATTTTGAATTAACATATTTTAATATTTAAGAATAAATATACTTTCGTGATTTACTAGACTATCCAAAATACTAACAAATTTCAAATTTATCAACTACTTATTATTGTACAACAAAATAGTTTCAATTCTTGAATTAAATATCTTTTAGTTTTGATTAGTTTAAGGTTTAAAAATAATTTTCAGATGTAACTCGCCCTGTTGTTTTTAGCCAATTTTGAGCCTCAATATAATTATTTGGTGCTAATTTTATTGCTTGGCGCCAATATTCGGCAGCTTTGTCAAACAACCCTTTAGCAATTTCTAGGTTCTGATTTTTTGAAGCTTTAACCCCTTGATAATGATAGATTACAGCAATATTATTCAATGCTTGTGGAAGATTTAAATTTAATTCAAGTGCTTGATGGTAATATTCTAACGCTTGAATATATTCTCCATTACTTGAGTAAATTAATCCAATATTATAAAGAATATAACTTCTATCATATGGATCTTCTTCTAATTGAAGAGCCTCATAGTAATTTTCTAATGCTTCTGCATACTCCCCTTCAGATTGGGCAGACATTCCATCTCTGTAGTAAAAAAAAAGCTTGTTTTTCTTGTTTACTAGCAGGTAAGATTTTTAAAAGAATATCTGCTACAATAGTAAATGTTTTATCAATAAAATTATCATTTCGTTGACTTCGGCCCATGAATTGTTCCTCAACGTAGCATTAAATAAATCATTATTAACAAATATTAATTTTTATTTTCTCACCTTAAATTTTCCTGTCTAGGTATAAATTAAAGATAAGAAAATAAAAAGTATTATTTTACTTAAACACTATTTGATCCTACAAATGGTAATAGTGATAAAATTCTTGCTCTTTTTATTGCTTTTGCTAATTGACGTTGTTGCTGAACAGTTACTCCCGTTGCTCGACGTGGAAGGATTTTTCCCTGTTCTGTTATGAATAATTTTAATAAATCAATGTCTTTATAGTCAATTTTTTGATTTAAACTAATTGTAGATGTTTTTTGTTTTTGTGATAACATATTTTATTTGATTTCTTTATGTATAGTTGGCTTATTACAATGCGGACAATATTTTTTCAATTCAATCCGTTCTGGATTATTGCGTCGATTCTTCTGAGTTGTATATCTTGAAACACCTGGAGAACGTTTGTTTATATTTGAACGACATTCTGTACATTCTAACGTGATTAATATTCGAGTTCCTTTACTTTTTGCCATGAAATTTGAATAAGATAATAAATTATTAATAATATTATAAGTTACTATATTGCATTAAACTTTTTATCTTTTCAAGGTTTTATGAAAATATTCTTAAAGAGTGATTCTTTGAGATTTTTTGGACAAAAACTTCAAATTATTGTAAAAATTTGTTATACTAGACTATCCTAATAGATCTTTCATTAAAATTATTAAATAAAAAAAGGAATGTTAAATATTTTATGGCTAATACTAAATCTGCAATAAAACGTATTAGAATAAACAAACGAAATCGTTTGGAAAACCGTTTTTATAAAAGTTCTGTTAGAACATTAATTAAAATGTTTGTAAAACGTTTAGAAACTTATAAAATATCGAACGATCCTCAAGATAAATTTCAAGCTCAAATATTATTAAGTACCTTATATAGTTTAATTGATAAAGCTTCTAAAAAACATATTTTTCATAAAAACATGGCTGCTCGCAAAAAATCACAGTTAGCAGCAAAATTAAAAACTTATTAATTAATATAACTAGATTCGTATAGATCTACTTGTATATCTACATCGATACTTTTTGTTAAGAAAATTGTAATCTAGAGTATTATATTTTCTTAACATTTTTTAATTTGTGAATATCTAAACTTACAAGCTTTTTTTAAAGTACTTACAATTTATTAATAACATAGATTATGCAAAAAAAAATTTAAACTATATTACCACGTTACCCGATTTTATCGAAATGCAAAGGTTAAGTTTTTGTTGGTTCATTTCTCAAGGTTTAACGGATGAACTATCTAATTTCTCTTCAATTTTGGATTTTAGCGGTAATATTGAATATATTTTCTTTGGCCAAGAATATAAATTAGTGAAACCAATTTATAATTCGTTAAGTGCAAAACGGTATATGACTAATTATGTTGCTCAATTAATAATGCCGATTGAAATGCGGAATAGACGTACTAATACGATTATGAGACAAGGAAAGCTTCCTATTGCAAATTTACCTTTAATGACAACATCAGCTACTTTTATAATTAATGGTTGTGAGCGAATTATAGTAAGTCAAATCATTAGAAGCCCAGGAATCTATTTTGAAAAGAATAAAAAACAAAAAAAACGTAAAATTACTAAGTTAACGTTATCAAATGATTTTCATAAGATAAGACCCTTCACTCAAACATGTTTTGGTCTTCTAAAATCTTCTGAACTTTCTTCCATATCTCTAATAACTAAAAAATCTAAAATTTTAAAAAAAATTGGTAGAAATGAGAAATTAAATCAAAACTTAAATTTTTTAAAAATTTTTAAAATATATAAAATAATCTCAAAAACCTCTGATCCTAAATTAAAAACCCAAAAAGTTAAATATTTCTTAAAGTGGTTAAAACTATATACAGCTTCATTAAATTTTAGTGAAAATATTACACAAAAATCTATTATTAAATTTTTAAAATATTCAAATATTCTTTTAGATTCTGTTACTAAATATGAAATTCTAAAAATTATCATCAACACAAACCCAACAAATGTTTTTCAAGAAAATTTATTACCAGATAATGAAATAAATAATTATTTAAATAGAATAAAAACAAAGAATAGTATTAATGAAAAAATAATTTTAACAACAAAAACTCCAAAATTTAACAAAATAATACAATTCTATCAAGATAATATATTGCCTAATTATGTACCACATTCCAATAAAATTTATAACTTGTACAAAGAAGAAATAGATAAGAAATATATTAAACTTTGGAATAAAAGAGTTCAAAATTATGACGAAATAATTACCTCTTACAAAGAAAAAAGCACTCTAATTTTACAAACACAATTAATTGATATTTTTCCAGAAACAAGCTTAAACTTCGAAAAAAGTATTAATTTTGACTTCTTAAAATTTATAACTAAACAGAATTTACCAAAAATAAATTCACTAATAAGTCTATTTGAAGAAAGTAAAAATTTAAAGCCGATTCTTTATTTTCCATTAATTAAAAAATACCGTCGAAGTGATATTAGCAAGAATAAAAATTATTTTGAAAAACAAGATTTTTATCGAACTAAATATGAAAAAAAAGATTCTTATACCGCTACTTTAATTCCTGAATATGGCTCATGGGTTAGATTTAGTTTTCAAAGAGATAAAAAAGTAGATATCTATAAATATCCAATAACTGACAGATTTGAAGATGATATTATTATTCAAATCGATAAAATAACAAAAAAACCCATTGTACATTTATTAAGAGAAATGGGATTAACCGATGTTGAAATTTCTCAAAGTTTACAACATGCTGAGTTTTTTTATTTCAACTTACCATTTCTAACAACTTCAATTAACCAAAAAGCTTCTTTAGTCAGATTTAATATTAAAAATTTTTATAAAAATATCTCAGAATTTGCAAGACTTTTTGATTCTCGATATTATCGTCTTGGAAAAATTGGACGTTATAAACTTAACAATCGTCTTAATTTAAAAATTGTTGAACAAATAGACACAATTACATACGAAGATATTTTTGCAATCATAGATTATTTGATTACTTTGTCTATTTCAAAAACTCCAGGTGATGATATAGATCACTTAAAAAACCGTAGAGTTCGTTCCGTTGGTGAACTTATGCAACAATTATTCAGAATTGGATTCCAAAGATTATCTAGAAAAATACTTAGTCAAGTATATAAATCGGAATCTCCTCTAATTTTAAGTTCAAATATTATCTCTGCCACTGTCAAAGAATTTTTTGGATCAAGCCAATTATCCCAATATATGGATCAAACTAATCCATTATCGGCATTAACACACAAACGACGTATTAGTGGGCTAGGACCTGGAGGCTTTGACCGTGATCGAATTAGTTTTACCGTAAGAGATATTCACCCAAGTCATTATGGTCGAATTTGTCCAATTGAAACTCCTGAAGGACAAAATGTTGGCTTAATTGCATCTTTAACTACATGTGCTCGTGTTAATAAATCAGGTTTTCTTCAAACACCTTTCTGGCGTGTTATTAACGGAAAAGTTATTAAAACTGGAAATCCTATTTATTTAACAGCTGATATCGAAGATTTTTATAAAATAGCACCAGCTGATATTGCAACAAATGATATAAATTATTTGAGTAAAAGTTCTATTCCTGTTCGTTATAAACAAGACTTTATTAATGTTACTCCATCAGAAGTCGATTTTATAGCGATTTCAACTGTACAAGTAGTATCTGCTGCGGCTTCTTTAATACCTTTCTTCGAGCACGATGATGCTAATCGCGCACTAATGGGTTCTAACATGCAACGACAATCAGTTCCTTTATTATTGTCACAAAAACCAATTGTTGGTACCGGTTTAGAAAATCAAATTGCAATTGATTCAGGAATGTCTGTAAACGCAATAAAATCTGGTATTGTTGAATACGTTAGTTCTAAAAAAATTATCATTTTAGAAAAATCAGGAAAAAAATTAGAATATAGATTACAAAAATATCAGCGGTCAAACCAGGAAACTTGTATTAATCAACGGCCAATTGTTTGGAAAGGAGAAAGTATTAGTTCAGGTCAAATGATTGGTGATGGTCCTAGTATAAATGATGGAGAATTAGCTTTAGGACAAAATGTGTTAGTGGCTTATATGCCTTGGCATGGATATAATTTTGAAGATGCTATTTTAATTAATGAACGATTAGTCTATGAAGATGTTTTTACATCAATTCATATAGAAAGATATGAAATTGAAATTAGTTTAACGAATGAAGGTCGTGAACAAACAACAAAACATATTCCTAATTTAAGTCCAAACGAAGTTCAAAATTTAAGCGAAGATGGTATTATTCTGATTGGTACTTTTGTTAAACCAGGAGATATTTTAGTTGGTAAAGTAACACCTAAAGATGATTCTGAACAATTACCTGAAGCTAAACTACTGAGAGCTATTTTCGGTGCAAAAGCAAAAGGGGTAAGAGATAGTTCTTTTAGAATGCCTAGTGGAGAGTATGGAAGAGTAATTAGAACAATTATTTTCCGTCGTAAAAATAAATTAGCATACGAATTTGAGAAGATACAAATTTTTATTGCTCAGATCCGCAAAATTCAAGTTGGAGATAAAATCGCAGGTAGACACGGAAATAAAGGAATTATTTCGCGAATCTTACCAAGACAAGATATGCCTTTTTTACCGGATGGAACACCTATTGATATAATTTTAAACCCATTAGGCGTACCCTCAAGAATGAATGTAGGACAATTATACGAATGTCTTTTGGGATTAGCAGGTCACAAACTAAACCGTCGATTTAAAATCTTACCTTTTGACGAAATGTATGGACAAGAAGTTTCTCGAATTTTAATAAATAAGAAATTACGCCAAGCTTCACTTAAAAATAATGCAGCATGGTTATTTAATCCTTATGCTCCAGGAAAAATGGTTCTTATAGATGGACGGACAGGTAAAGAATTTGAAAATCCCATTACAGTTGGAAATGCTTATATGTTGAAATTAATTCATTTAGTTGATGATAAAATGCATGCTAGGGCAACAGGTCCTTATTCTTTAGTTACTCAACAACCTTTAGGTGGTAAAGCACAACATGGGGGACAAAGATTTGGAGAAATGGAAGTTTGGGCATTAGAAGGTTTTGGTGCTGCATATACATTGAAAGAACTTTTAACAATAAAATCAGACGATATGCAAGGAAGAAATGATACACTGAATGCTATCGTAAAAGGACAACCTATACCTACATCAGGTATACCTGAATCTTTTAAGGTTTTATTGCAAGAATTACGGTCAATTGGTTTAGATATTAGTACATATAAATTAGCGAAATTTGGTGCTACAAAAATATGTGAGATTGAAGTAAATTTAATGGAAAACTACGATCCAATTTTTAAAACATTCCCACCTACATCGAACATAAATAAGATTTTATTTTAATAATTTCAATTTAACAGTATCTAATGATTACATCTGAAAAAGAGTTTGACTATATAAAAATTAAGTTAGCTTCTCCTACTCGCATTAAAAAATGGGGACAAAGAATTTTACCTAATGGACAAATTATTGGTGAAGTCCAAAAATCAGAAACGATTAATTATCGAACATTTAAACCTGAAATGGATGGTTTATTTTGTGAAAGAATTTTCGGGCCAAATAAAAATTTAGAATGTGCTTGCGGTAAGTATAAACGTGTACGTTATGAGGGGTTAATTTGCGACCGTTGTGGTGTCGAGTTAACCGAATCTAGAGTAAGACGTCATAGAATGGGTCATATAAATCTAATTTATCCAGTTACTCATATCTGGTATATAAATAGTCGACCTAATTACATGGCTCTATTATTAGAAGTAGAGCAATCCGAAAAAAAACTTGATACGGGTATTGCGATTGACACAAAACCACTTAAATCAAGTCAAGTGAATGCTATGGATGAACGAATCCAAAGAATAAAATTAGCGTCTCTTGCATATTTTATAGCAGACGACGAAATAAGTTTTTACGGTCTTCATTGGGATTTTCAGCTTTATCGACGTAGTCGACGTTTAGGGTTCACAGGATATCCAAGAAAACCTGAACCAAAACCAAACAAATTGGTTCCTTATCATAATACACCTAAATATTTAGTTCGAACTACGCCTAATTATTTAATTGGTAGTATTATTATTAAAAAAGAATTAGAAAAATTAAATCTCGGTTCTGAAATAACAGATACAAGAAGTTTTATCAATTACTGTAGTCGTATTTTATCTAAAGAAAGTCCTTTTTATTTAAGTTCTCAATGGTTTCGTAAGTGGGAACAACAAAGAATTTATAAATTACGAGATCAAGCAATTAAAAGAATTCGCATTTTAGAAAATCTATTAGCAACAGGTTCTAACCCGGCTTGGATGATTATTTCAATTTTACCAGTAATTCCTCCAGCATTAAGACCTATGATTCAGTTAGAGGGAGGTCGATTTGCTACTTCAGATTTAAATGAATTATATCGCCGTGTAATTACTAGAAATAATAGACTTTTAAGATTATTAGAAATTGACGCTCCTCAATTGATTATTAGAAATGAGAAAAGAATGTTACAAGAAGCTGTCGATACTTTAATAGATAATGGAAAAAGGGGGAAAATAGCTTTAAGTGCTAATAACCGACCATTGAAATCCTTATCTGATATTATTAAAGGAAAACATGGTAGGTTCCGACAAAATTTATTAGGTAAACGTGTAGATTATTCTGGTCGCTCTGTTATTGTTGTTGGCCCAAGTTTAAAAATGAATCAATGTGGTTTACCTTATGAAATGGCTATAGAATTATTTCAGCCATTTATCATTCGTGAATTGATAAACCAAGGTTTAGCAAGTAATATGAAAGTTGCAAAAAACTTAATTCAACAAAATGAGCCAATAATTGAACCTGTTTTGAAAGAAGTTTTAACAAATCATCCTATTTTTTTAAATCGAGCTCCAACTTTACATCGTTTAGGGATACAAGCTTTTGAACCCATATTAGTTCAAGGACGTGCTATTAAACTTCACCCATTAGTATGTTCTGCTTTTAATGCTGATTTTGATGGAGATCAAATGGCTGTTCATATACCTCTTTCAATTCAGGCTCAGACTGAATGTTATATGTTAATGTTAGCCCCATATAATTTTTTATCGCCTGCGAATGGTGAACCTATCGTTATGCCAAGTCAAGACATGGTTTTAGGTTGTTATTATTTAACATTAAATAATGTTTCGAATTTATTAGGATCTACTAATTATTTTGCAAGCTTAGAAGATGTCTTGCTAGCATATAATCAAGAATTAATTGAATTACACTCATCTATTTGGGTTAGATATAATAATCTGGTACCAGATTCAGGGAACTTGATCCAAAAAATTCAATTAAAAGATGAAAGTTATATTGAGTATTATAATGATCTACAGATTCGAAAATCTAAAGATGGAAATCCAATAGTACAATATTTAAAAACAACGACAGGTCGAGTTATTTTTAATAACACGGTTCAAACAACATTAAATATTCTCTAATTTTAGAGTTTATTTAATTAATAATTTTTTATAGATATAAAATCAAAACTTTATGAACAATTATATATATCAAAATAGTTTAGTTAGTAAAAAACAATTAAAAGAATTGTTGTCTTGGAGTTTTACAAAATATGGGTCTATTAAAGCTTGTTTATTAGCAGATAAATTAAAATACTTAGGTTTTAAGTATGCGACACAAGCCGGTATCTCAATTAGTATTGAAGATCTTAGAGTTCCTTACATTAAAAACTCTATGTTGAAAAATGCTAACCAAGAAATATTGAAAGCAGAAAAAATCTGTGCCAAAGGTAAAATTACTGATGTTGAACGGTTTCAAAAAATTATTGATACTTGGAATATTGCAAGTGAATCTTTAAAAGACGAATTAGTATCTTATTTTAAAAAATATGATCCGTTGAATTCTGTATATATTATGGCTTTTTCTGGGGCACGTGGAAACTTATCGCAAGTACGACAACTTGTGGGTATGCGAGGGTTAATGTCAGATCCGAACGGTGAAATTATGAATTTACCAATCAAAAAAAATTTCAGAGAAGGGCTGACAATAACTGATTATTTAATGTCTGGTTATGGTGCCAGAAAAGGAATTGTTGATACCGCTTTGAAAACGGCTAATTCAGGTTATTTAACCCGTCGTTTAATTGATGTGGCACAAGATATTATTATTCGTGAAAAAGATTGTTTAACAAGCCATTCGTTTTTATTTATTACCGACCAAACAAAAAAAGATACGAATATCGCTTTTTATGAAAAAATTTTAGGTCGTTTACTGAATAAACCTGTTTATGATTTGAAAACTAAAGAATTAATTGCAGAAATTAACACACAGATAACTCCAAATATTATTAGATTATTTAAAAGTCGAGATGTTGAAAATTTTTATATAAGATCACCCTTAACTTGTTGTTTATATAGATCAATTTGTCAAAAATGTTACGGGTGGGATTTATCAAATGAAAATTTAGTTGATATGGGAGAAGCTATTGGAATTATTGCTGGTCAATCAATTGGTGAGCCTGGTACTCAACTAACAATGCGAACTTTTCATACAGGTGGGATTTTTACCGGTGAGGCAAGTAAACAATTGATTAGTTCAATTAGTGGCACAATAGAATTCTCTAAAGTTTTAAAAACAGTGAAATTGCGTACAAATCGTGGTGAGAATGTACTACTAACAGAAAGTTCAGGATCATTAATTATAATTTCTAATACTAAAAATATAGAAAATATTCAACTTGAATTACCACGAAATACTATTTTATTTATTAATAACAATCAATTTATTGAAGAAAATACTATTATCGGACAATTAACTGGAAATACAAAACAAACAAAAACCGAAACTAAATACATTGTAAGTGAAGCTTCGGGTGAGATTTTTATACCAAAATTAAAAAATGAAATTAACTTAACTACCAGAAATAAACTTTTATGGATCCTGTCAGGTCAAGTCTATCAAGCTCCGATGAATTCGTTTTTAAATTTTTACTTGGATCATAAAATTAATAAAAATAGTTATGTTTTTCGAAGTAAGTTATTAAATATACAACCGGGTTATATTAAAATAATAGAGAGTGACGAAACTAAATTTCAACAAATCCTTGAAATTTCTAATATTTATGATTCACTAATAAATTCGAAAATACACAAACTATCAAATGCTGTTATTAATAAAAATCATCTTCTAGAAATAAATTCCGTTAAATATTTAGTAGATTTACAGATAAAAAATAATAAATTATATATTCCTTCTTTACCAATTAAGAATTTTGCGGATTTAATTACTAATAAATTTCTTACCTTGACTGGAGGCACAAGTTATTATAATTTGAAACTTTATAGGAAAAATCAATTATACTTAAACAAATTAGTTTGTTATCTTAAAAATATTCAAAAAAGTTATTCTCGTAGTTTAATCTGGTTAGCAGAAGAAACTTATGAATTAAATTGTAATACGAATCTCTTAATTGCTAAAAATGATACTTTTATTCAAGAGAATTCTCAATTAATACCAGATATTTTTTCAAAAACAGCCGGATTCCTTAATGTAAACAAAAAAAACAGCCTTATTCAAGATATCTCAATTAAATCAGGGTTGTTTTATGATATTGAAGAAATCCATCATTTAAATACTTTAGACCAACAAATATTTTATCCAGGCGAACTAATATTGAATAGTATTAAGATTACTCAACCTTCAATTTGTGAGGTAATTAAAAATAATTCATCTTATCAATTATTAGTTCGACCATTGTATATTTACGAAGTACCTATTTCAAAATCTTTAACTACAAATTTTGTAGAAAATCAAAAAAAGGATTCTGTATTTAACACAACTAACCGCTATAGGTATTCGTATAACTCAGGTGAATTAATTAAAGGTGAAAAAAATTTACAACTTATAAATCAATGTGTTGATTTAAATATCAAAAATTCAAGTGAAAAAAAAAGAAAATCTTCAAATCGAAATTATTAATGATCGAATAAATAATTGTTTAAATTTTCATGTATCTGAAAAAATATTTTTAAATCATTACATACCTGCACATTTAAAATACACAAACATCCAACCCTGTCTAATAATCGAAAATAATCAATATGTAGATTCGTACACAACTTTAGGTTATTTAGAAGCAATTACTGATCAAGCATTAGAATTAGTAAAACTTAAATTAAAACGAAAACAAAACAAACAAATTTTTTTAATTTCGAATAATGATTGTATAACTGTTGATAAAAAAAGAGCAAAAAATAAAACAATTAATGATTTATTGGTAGAGAATATAAATATAACTCAAACAGGTAAAGTTTTAATTGACAATAACAAAATTTTAACTGTCCAAAAAGGTCGCCCATATTTTTTCCCAAACTGTAAAAATGATGACTTTGTTGATGAAACTAATTTAAAATATCGGTTTATTTCATCAAGCACTCCAACCTTAAAACGTAAGTTTGATAATGTTCATATTAATTATTATGATATAACAACAAGATTACCTCAATATAAAGTTTCTCAAAATGATTATGAAAAGATTGAGTTTTCAAGAATTTTCATGAAAAAAAGAGGAAAGTCTTACACATCAGGAGTTCCTATATTCGTTCGGGAATTTTTAATAAATAAAATTACTGATTCTAAGAGTAAACTTGCAAACTTAGATTACAAACCCTGGTTCGGGTATTTAGACTATAAGGATAAAATTCATAAAACTAAACGCCAATATCTGTTACCCTATTTAGATAGAGTTAGATTAGATAATGTTTTTATAATGTTTATGAAAAGTTCAGAATTAATTACAAACAAATCAAAAAAGATAAATAAGTCGAATTGTGAATTTGCTTCTGTATCATTACTAGAACATCCTTTCAGAACTATAGGAATTCATTCAATAACAGAAGATTATTTAGATCAGGAAAATAATAGTGTTTATGGCAAGAATGGGGAATTCGTAGAGAAAGGCCAAATTATTGGACTAGTCAACTTTGAAAAAGAAATAACCGGTGATATTGTTCAGGGTTTGCCAAGAATCGAAGAGTTATTAGAAGCTCGAAAAAAGAAACGACTAAGTAAACATATTTCGAAAAGTAATAAAAAAGGCTTATTAATAAGAAAAACCAGTATTGATCCCAATTTTGAATTTAGAAAATTAGGTAGTCAAATTAAAGAAAATGAAAAAATAAACCCACATAATTTAATAAAAATCTATTTTAATTATTATGCAAAAGTAAAATATTTTAGTTCATCAAACAACAGTAAAGTTAAATTATGTAGGTTAACGAATAATTACGAAGCTAGTTATAGAAGTTTTAAAAAAGTTCAATTATTAATTTTAAATTCTGTTCAATCTGTTTATTGTTCTCAAGGTGTTACAATCGCAGATAAACATTTAGAAGTAATTATTAAACAAATGACTACAAAAGTTTTAATTACTCATGAAGGCGATACGCCTCTATTACCTCGTGAAGTTATCGACTTATATCATATTAAATATATTAATCAAATTGTTAAAGCACAGGGTAAAAGATTGGCTTATTATGTTCCATTACTTTTAGGAATAACAAAGGCTGCTTTAAACAACCCTAGTTTTATTTCTGCGGCAAGTTTCCAGGAAACAACAAAAGTATTAACAAAAGCCGCTATTGAAGGACGTCTTGATTGGTTAAGAGGATTAAAAGAAAATATTATTATAGGACATTTAATTCCAGCAGGAACAGGTTCAAAAACTTATATTAATAGTTTTAAAAACAATTCTCCGACTAATTTTAAAGGAATCATGCCTTTAGAAGATTCTAAAAAAATTAACATAAAAAATTAAAAAAGCTAGACTATTTTCTTTAAAATTTGTAATCTTAGTAATATTATAATTGTTCATTAAAATAAGGAGTTTAAAATATTATGGCTGATATAAGTTTAGCCCAATTACTTGATGCTGGCGTTCATTTCGGACATAAGGCTTATCGTTGGAATCCAAAAATGTTTCCTTATATTTATACGGAACGAAATAATATTCATATTTTAGATCTAATTCAATCTGCTCAATTGTTAAAAGAAGCAAATTTTTATGCTGAATCTGCAGCAGAACAAAAACAAACATTTTTATTCGTTGGAACTAAACGTCAAGCAAGTGCTTTAATAGCACAGGAAGCTAAACGCTGTAATTCTTATTATGTAAACCATCGCTGGTTAGGTGGTATGCTTACAAATTGGGTTACATTAGAGAGTAGAATTAAACGTTTAAAAGATTTGGAACAACAAGAAGCTAATAATGAATTTAATTTAATACCTAAAAAAGAAGCATCTTCGCTTATAACTGAATTAGAAAAATTACGTCGCCATTTAAATGGGGTCAAAAATATGGATAGAATACCTGATATAGCTATTATTATTGATCAAAAACGTGAAATGACAGCTATTCGTGAATGTCGAAAATTAGGGATTCCTATTATTTCGATTTTAGATACTAATTGTGATCCTGATCTAATTGATATTCCTATTCCAGGAAATGATGACGCTGTTCGATCTATTAAGTTAATATTACAATCATTAACAGATAGTATCAATTTAGGTAAATCAAAAATAAATTAACTGTTCTCAACTCACTTTGGAATAATAAAATAATTAAAGTTTTGAATAAACGATAATTCTGAAGAATAAAACGTTTATTAACTTTACAACTAATTTATTATTAAAAAACGTTGTGGTCG
>Ga0138262_1135004_pt1 | contig 19270 bp, 32 predicted proteins | sample RNAB_720151113_FD_105265 | JGI IMG/M metagenome (GOLD analysis project Ga0138262, IMG submission 105265) | Metatranscriptomics of polar marine prokaryotic and eukaryotic communities from Palmer Station, Antarctica after 72hr light incubation -... | ecosystem: Environmental > Aquatic > Marine >...
GTTTTATTTAATTTTGAAAATTCATTAATGTTTTTCAGCTTAGTTTTAGAAATATAGAAAGTAAAAGTTAAAAGTATAATAATCTGATTTATTAGTGGTTCTTCATTCAGCCTCCAGGATCAGAGCGACTGACCTCTTGATCCATTTGCTGGCGGGGCCTCTGATGGGCAGTGGCAGATATGCCACAGGAGCGTTGTCCTTGGAGATTAGGCCGGTTGATAGACGGAGAGTTGTGATGTACATGGGACAGTTGTATTCGCCTGGTATTTCAGAAATAGGAGGTCCTTTCTTCTTCTTCTTGGGCTTCTTCGTCACTGCATTCGCGTTGAAGTTGGCTGTTTGCTCCTCTGGGGGCGCGATGCCGGCGGTAGTATTAGTTTCGGTGTCGGCAACTCTTACTGTCCGGGCGCGGAGGGCTGGGAAGGCGGTGAACCTGGAGGTGGTGGTCGAGTCGACGACTAGGTTACGATCTGCATCCCAGGCTGCGCCTTCGAGCGAGACGCCATGCAGATATGTCACGTGCTTTTCATTAGCTGGTGCCTCATTTCGTGCGATGTCCAAGATGTCGAATTCATTCTTCAGGTCGTGCATCGGGATGCCTTCGTCGCGAGCTCTTGCCTGGATCAGGGCTCCCAAGAAAGACCTAGGGTCAAAGAACGCTGGCAACCAGTAAGAAGGCAGCTCCTTTGCCTCTGCCTCCACAATCTTCTTCCAGAACTCCAGTTTGAGGCCCAGTTCGATAATGTAGTCCGCAAGAGACCGACGGGCTGTCTGGAAGCTGACCTACAGCCACTTGTCAGGCACTCTGTTCTGCTAAATGCTATTCCAGAGCGCCTCTATTTCGAAAGGTCGAGGATATTTGCCGTCAATGGTGGCCAGCAGGTCCTCAACCGACCCTCTTATTGCTACCAGTAGGCCCTAGAAAGCGGTGAGCTCTCTGTTGATGGTGTTGTTCAGCGGAGCTTTGTATTGGATTGGGAACTTCTCCTGGATCACCTGCCAGTCGAACTAAGCATCGATGCATTTGAGGAGAACTTGGGCCACCTCTGACACTTTTTAGTCGTTCAAATCTCGCTTTGGCAGGCTCTCTTGGTCGGTGAAGTGGTCATACCTCTTACCGCCTTGTGATGCCGTCCCGTCGAGGGAGGAGGTGCTTAGCAACTTCTGTAGCGCTATGAAGAGGTTGAGGAGGCTGTCATCAGCTTTGAGTATCCTCTCTATCTGGAAGCCTGAGTCAGTATTGGAGGAGCGAAGGCTAGTTTTGAGCGAGTTCATCTCCATGCTGGCCTTGAGGCCAGCTTGTGTTGCTGCATCACCAGAGCTCTTGTGGTTGAGGGCGTACACCTTGTCAAGTATGGCAAATACCTCTTTCGCCTTGAGGCTGCTCTCGACATTCCAATCAAATCCAAAGAGCTCGCAGGTATCAATCTGGTCGACCGAGCGCGCACAGAAAGCCAAGTAATCTACACCTTCACCTGGGAACCCATAGTGCGATGACGCTGGATTACGTGCTGTCTCTGGAGCAAAGCTTATCGTCTCATTGAAGAGGTCGTCGAGGATGGCATTGAGCGTGACTTGGTCCTCAACCCTCTGAACTTTTCCAGCATAGTTGATATGTGCGTAATGGTATTTGAGCATATCGAGTAAGGCGAGAGCATCTGTTGAGTTCTGTTTCATGGCGGCGGCCAATTGAGCATTGCTCACTTCGAAATCGCTATAATCGAACTTATATGGCAGGTTCCAGCCAAGTGTGCCATATCTCTTTCTACCCTCAAGGACGGAGTGGAAATAAGCCAGACCAAAGAATAGATTTTTGTGATAGTTGGCTTGCTTGCCAGATCTTCTGAAGAAGCCTTCTTTTTCTTGCTCCATAAGCATTCTCTCCATCTTGGCTTTGACAGTTCCAGGTGCTTGAAGCGCGACTTTGATCGATCTTTCCAGGATGTTGGCTGGGAAGCTATCCACAGGCACGCAGGTTATCCACACTCTGAATCTGGGATTGAGCTCAGCGCCCTTCCACTTTGATATTTTCTCCTCGAACACAGGTAGCCAATCTTCAACCAGATGGAGGTTTTCGAGAATGATCCAATCGCCATTCTGAGCAGCCTTCGTCATCTTCTCCTCAACAATTTCTTCAAGGCCCTTACCGAGCGAGAAGTACTGCAGCTTCAAGGAGCTGCTGCCTGACATCTTCTTCTGGTGGAACTCTGTGACGATATCAAGGATGTTGACCGAATGCGTGATCAGGAAGAATATAGGCGACCGTGCATCTGAATCATCGTATGCTTCACTGATCAGATTCTTGATGTTGTTGAGGCCACCTCGGTTCTCTTGGACCTGAACCTGCTTTGCTTGCTCCTCATTGTTGGCTCGCTTGGCAGAGGAGTTGGTGTACTGGGTGCCAGTCATCATGCCCGATTGCTTCGTGTCGTTCATTTGGCCACTTGCACCTGCTGGATGCAATTTACTGCCAGCTGTTGCGTTCTGCTGCAGTGCTGATGGGTTCATAGCACTCTGCGACTCGTTGGTGTCGGACATCTTCGATAAATTCATTTTTGACTAATCGAGAGCCTTCTTGGCCGGATCAGCAGCGCTGAAGCCATCTTTATGAGGTTCCTTGTGCATGTTCTTTTTGTTCTTGTCGGCAAATAGTTTGGCAAGGATGTCCTCCTCGAAGTCGAAATAGTTGGGGTCGAGCACATTCAGGACAAACCTGTCCATACTCTCGATGAGATGGTCGGGGCGGATGCAACGCAGGATGCAGAGCTCACAGAGGCCTTTAACAGCCTTCTCTCTCTTCAAAATCAAATTTCTTTCGCCAGCAGTCTTCCTCCACAGCGAATTGATGTTACTCCCGGTATGTCTTGGTCCACCAAGAGATGGTGCTTGTTCTACGAGATACCTCGCCATGTCCTCTTCCTCGCCGTCAGAGTTGTCTAGCTTGCCTTCATCGTCTGAATTCTTCTTGGAGTTGGCACCAGCCTCTGAGTGCTGGTCAGAATGGTTTGCTCCCTCTGGGAACTCATCATCGCTCTCAGACACATTCCAAATGTCTGGATCGTTGAGGATCGCAGACTCGGTCCTCTTCATATGTCCTCGGGAGCCAGCTCTCGAGTTGGTGTCGCCGGCAGTCCGAGCCGCCATCGAAGCTGCATCGGTGCCTCTGAGGTGCTGCTGGGATTGGTTGCCTTGACCTGATCGACTTGCAGAGAGAAGCCGGCCTTAATCTGTATCCAGCTCACCATCGTCAAGCTGTGAGAAGAATCTGAGGTCCAGCTGATCCTTGTTGGGCAAATCCTAGAAAGTCAACGGCTTATCATGCTTGCTATGGAATCTATCCCACCTCTCCTGATTCTGGGCGATGTGCCCAAGGAGATTCGATGCGTTGAAGGGCTTCACGCCCGAGAGATTAACGAGGTCCGCCCACATCATGTTGCTCAACCAGGGCAAGGCGTCAAGATCTCGAGGCGCTTGAGAGTTGGCAGAGATGCTCTGAGCTCCACACATCAAGAAATCACAGAGGCTTTGGTCGATGAAGTTTTCGGCCTGCATGACTCTCATCACGAGCATGTAGGTGATGACATGTCGGTCGACTTCAAAAACTGCCATCGATATCTTTTTAAACAGCTCCTAGGTGAAGGTCCTCATCAAGAGGTCGATCCTTTCCTCGACTGAGAAAGCATTATTGTTAGGCTTTGATGACCGATCCGTATTGCCTCCCTCAGGCTCGCTCTCGTCAGCCTTACCTGCATCATCTCTTACGACATTTGTCAGCTCGAGGGACTTGGTGAAGATCTGTTTGAACCATTTCAACGAGAATTGGTACATATTGTTGACCTTCTGCAAATCTTGCACCACAAAGTATAAGATGGCTGCACGATAAGCCACTGGGGCGTAGGTGTCTCGCGCTTTCTAAATGAATTGGCTGGTTTATCCGATATTTCGAAGCCTCGCAGCAACATACTCAGCTGTGTTCTTTGACTCGTTCAATGTGCGGATGAGATTCTCATCGCCCAGTAAGTCGCTCACCTTCATTTCAAGCTGAGAAAGAATCGCCTTCTCGATATCTTTCAGTGACTTGATTGAGTCGAACGCTTCCTTCGAGTTCTCGCTGTATGTGTCCTCGAGATCCTTTCTCTCGTTCAGGACAACGAGGCCAAGCATTTGAGCTTGCAAGCTCTCAACATTTACGCTAAAGTTCAAGAGCGTGACATGATTTGTGATATTCACATCAAAATGAGGTCTAGGATGAGACGATATCACAAAGAGCTTGAAGTTTTGGTCATACTTGTAAGACTTGCGACAGAACTGGATCATCCGCTGGCCTCCATATTTGGAGACTTGCTGCTTCATCAGCGACTGCAGGTTGGAGCCAATCTGCTCTTCGATGTGCTCTACAATGACTGTTTGACCCATGTCGATGGCCAATTCAATCTATTTCTTGAACTGGTTGTCGGTCTACGTGGTAATCTCAAGTTACCCAGCGCCATCAAATTGATTCTTCAGCCAGGTGATACCCTGCATCTGTGGGTCAATCAGCAAGCAAAACCGCTTTGTCTTTTCCACGACCAGAGCATTATTGATTGAAACATTGTCGTGTGGTAGCTGGTTCTGGTGCCATTTTCTGATCGAGTAACTGTCACCAAATAGCTCAGTGAAGATAAACTCCTTGCTGCATTAAAAGCCTTCCTCGGTTAAGGCTTTTGCCCATTTCTGCAGAAGGCGCATTCTGAATCTTTGACTGAATCCACCAATGAGTGTGATATAGCCAGCAGAGAGGAGCACATCACCAGTCACTGTGGTATATTTTGAGGCGAGCATCCTCGTGCACACGATCCATTTTTGCTTTTCGGCACTCAGTCCTTTGAGGAGAATATCAGCACGCTTCTTCCTGATGCTGCAGTCTTGGATCTCAGCTCGCAACTCCTCGATGATCTCATCTTTGGATTTCTGGTGCTCCTTGAGTCCTTGGAGAGCAGAATCCAAATGGCCGATCTTCTCTGTTTTTTCTTGCAATTATTTCTTCTTTTCCTCATACTGCTTTTGAGAAAGCATGAATGCATCCCTCCTTGGTTCAATCTCTTTGAAGATATAGAAGTAATCTCTTGTGGCTTTCACCCATTTGAATATGCCTGTTGCTGCCACTGATGCAGTATGAGCTCTTTCGTAGCTATAATGGCCATTCGTAAGCACATCTTCCACCTCCATCATCACATCAGGAGTTACTTTGTTTCTGTCAAACTCTACAAGAACTTCTGGGAGTCTGGGGTTGCCCAAGATATGCTTTCCTTGTGCTGCTTTCCAATAAGATAGCTTGAGCTTGCCTGTCTTTTTGCTTTTCTTCTCTTATGGAGGGACACCCAAGAGCATGCAGACAGTCTACAGCACGAGCTTCACGATCTTTGGTGGCTTCTTCATGGACCTCAACTCTGCGATGTCATATTTGCTGAGCGACTGGACTGAGTTCATTGCCTCATTGAGCGATGGGATGATCTTGTTTAGAGTTTCCTCACACTGCTCTTTGATTTTGAGAGCCTATTCAGTTTACTCTTCAGCCTCAAACTCGTCTCTCTGCAGTTGGTCCCTCTGGCTCTTGACCTTGTCGAATTCCTCTTCGATGTCATTGATGACCTTCACCAAAGCTTCATGTTTATCCTGCAAGATCGGTGACTTTTTCTCAAGCTCTTGATGGTAGCTATAAATCGCATCTTGAGTCTGTCTGATCTTGTCCAGACCAGCCTCATACCTGGAAGAAATTTCCTTGACAACCACTTATCTTTCTTTAAGAAGCTTTTTGTAGCAGTTGAAAACTCTCAAGAACATGGTGGGAGCCATGTAGAGAATCTGGTTTTGCTCTTCAGCATATGTCTTGGTCATCTCCAAGGCCTGCTGATACATTTTGGTAATGCATCTCAGGACTCTATCTTGAGAATCTTTGTCGTTTGTCACTGAGTACTGATTCAATTTTGGGGCACCAGTTCCATCGACGATTGCCTTATTCAGCGCTTTCTCGTGCTCAAGCTTGAAGAAACCTCTACCGAGAGCCTCGAGCTCTGGAGTTGGCAAATCATTCATGAAGATCATTTGAGAAAGATATAGCAGTTCTTTGTGCTCTGTTATTTTCTGGCGGAAGTTGGTGCCAGTTGGAGAGTACTGGAGCACAAGATGGAAGTTGTCTTTGACTCTGTTCAAGAATACTTGGTACAGCTCAGCTTGGATGTGTGGCCATCTTTACAGCATCTTCTTGTTATCTGTGAGGAAATCTGCTTGCTATTCTTCTCCTTACCTTTCTCTCTCTTCTCTTTGTTCTTTTGTGAGCTCACCATCTGGGCTTTAGGCACCTTCACCAGCAAGTCCAAACTTCGATGCTTTCTTTTCAGCTTCAGCTTGCTGATAAAGCTCCGCCAGACACAATGTGATGTCCGACTTCCTTGTGATTTCGCTGGCCACATGGTTTTTGAGGAGGCACTCAAGATCTGTATACATCTGGTCTCTGATCATTTTGTATTCATCGACGAAGAAGGTGAGCGGCTTACCTTCGTTGGCGCAGTAGATGACTGCCCGCCTCAACTCAGCATGCCATTCATCATGTTGGAAGCCCTCGAACACCTCAAGCTCTCTCAGTTGGTGACCAGCGGCAAAGGCGACCAGCTTGACGATGCTGTTCATCCCAAAACCTTTCATGGCCACATTTATCAAGTGGCCGCTGGGCGTGGTAACCACTCTGAGTATTTTGAGCATCAATTTGTTCAGTTGGTTGAATAGAATGAGATCGAGGCGCACTCTCTCGTTGGAGTCATTATATCTTTCAAGATTGGCCTCGATGACTTTTTCGATTTCGTCAACCCTGTCAACTTCCATGTAGAAGCCTTCAACCTCTTGATTCCATTTTGAAAAGAACAGCTGATCTGGATCTGCGATGGGCCACAAGAACTGGTCTTTTCGTTTTGGATCGATGTCGTCTGCCGCTGCTTGTTCTGCTTTTTTGCCTCCTTCTTCGTTCTCTGGAGGCTAGCCACCCTTGCTTGCCTTCTTTGGGCCCTCTGCGGACCCGAACACTTCCAGCTCATCAACGATGTAGAAATGCTTTTTGCAAACCTCCTTCAGGCAATCCGTGAACCACTTCCTGTCATGGACCATAAGAATCCTGTCGCCGAAATTGCGATAGCACTCATGATATAGCAGCTTCATTACGTTGACTTGCTTCTTCAGGGAATTTGACTCAATCATCTGCATTGCCATGAGTATTTTGCGAGTATCTCGCCAACTGAAAGTATAATGGGCTTTCATGGGTGTTGGCTTCAAGTGCTCGAATACTTTATGACTGATGTCCATCAAGGCACCGACAATGTCCTCTGCATACATCAGGATCGCAGATGGCCAGTTGGCAGTCATCAACTGGGTCAGCTGGCTAAACATACTCTTCTAGGTGTCGGCTTCGGGCTCGTCAAGCGATATCAGATTGAATTGATGAAGGACTCTTTCGCTCACCCGCGCTGTTTCCGGTGCGTTGGAGGCCATGCACGCAAAGAAAGACAAATCTTCAATTTCTCTCCACCTTCTCTTGCGAGAGCTGTACCAAGCTTGCTGAGTCAAATAGTCTCGCACCGCCTCAATGGCTGGCTGGTCTCCGTATTGATCTGTCCAGCTCATGTGTATGTCCTCCACATAGCAAATGAGCTTATTGTCCAGATGGGGTCTCAACCTCCTCTGCCCAGTTTGCTTGTTGAGCCTCCACTCCAGCAGCCGTTCGACGCTGTCCTTGAAGACCTTTGAGTCACATTGCGCAGACATCGTGACGTGGTCAGCAACCAGTTGCTTGGTGAAGGCGAAGACTTGGGAGAAAAGCATTTCTCGCAGAAGAGCACTCCTTCCACTGCAACATGGACCGGTCACAAGAGTAGACACCTGCTTCGTCACAAGGCACTCCAGGATGTGGGCATATCGGATTGAGGCGTGGGAGGGCACATAGAAGTGCTGGAGTTTCTTCTGGCTGGGCATACGATCGTTGTAGTCGATGTTCGTCTCGTTGATTACCTGCTCCAGACTGAAAGGGACCCAACCTGAAGTTTCCAAGTTGAACCAACAATCAAAGAACGATGCGCCTTCTGGGTAATCGGAAACCAGCATCGGCTTTTCTTCGAGCTCATCAGTCCAAAATGGTGTGAAACCATCATGATTTGGTTGAGAGTCTCTCTCTTTGGATGGAAATGCGGTGCTTTTATCAATTGCAGATTTGTCTGACTGAGATTGATTATTAATAGATTTCTTTGACAGGATAGCTGACGCTCTTCCGACAGACTTATTTTTATCGATGGACTGCTTGTTGCTCTAGCTCTTCTCCCTATTCTTCTCAGCCATCTTCCGTTTCTTTTCTTTCTGGTAGGTAGAGTATTCAGTTCTGGCTGTGGCGTACTTGGCCTGGAGCCTCTCATCCAGTTGCTTCCTGCCTCGCTCGCTCAACACCGGATAAAACGTCCACACCAGTCCGAAAACGACAAATGATTCGAGCCAGATGGGCGTGAACTTGAGAGCGTTCTCAAATCTGACTTCCTTATCGATGAAGTTGCACACTGGAAGTCTTTTCCTCTTGTCCATTTCTCTCTCGCGGGCGTCAGGAGTCTTCACTCTCTACTGTGAGTGCTGAGAGCCCAGCCTAGATTATTGAGCCGATTGTGGAGCCTCAGATGCTGAATAGACTGTCATGTTTGGATCTGGCACCGTATCGAGCCACGAATTGTTCAAAGTCATGTTCTGCAGAGATTTGCCGAGCTCGTTGGGATTCTGTGTGGCGGCGTTCATGGTATTGCTCTTTTCATATTCGAGGTGAAAATCGAAAATGAAGGTACTAAGAAGTCGAGTGAAGTTCTACATGAGCCAGTGCAAATCAACACTATTGAGGCGAACTCTTCCTGCTTTCTTCTCCTCCTCGAACACCGCAATGGCTTCAACCATCAAGAAATTTGTGGCGCATTCCAAGTCTCGTGCATACTCGGTGAGGTTTGGAGGCAGCTTCCTGAGCCACTGATTGAAAATTGCCTTGGGGTTGCAAGTCTCTGTTCTGTGCAAGTAGATGAGACCACAGCGTGATACTGTGGCAGGCGTCACGTTCCTCATGTGATTTGTCTCCAGCAGGATGCACATGCCATCAGACATCTTGATGGACTCTCCATTTGGCAAGCTCATTTTCTTGTTGTCATCTAAAATTGAATTGAGGTTCTCAACCCACATGAAATCGATGGGACCATCAAGCAGGATCCACTTCTTCTTGTCGTCTTTAGCGTTCGCATACTCTCTGAACTGCGATGTGAAGAGCCCTTCGTACCACTCGTGCGATTCCTTGTCGAAGGTGCCAAACAGCTCGTCAATGGATAGACCTTTGGGATTCATCCTCCTCATGCTGACTCCCTTGATGTTGAGATTTGCTCGTATTTCGTCCAGCTCTTCATCGGTGAGCTTCGTTCTTTTATACATATCCTGCCATTGCTGCAAAAGTTTCTTGGCTTGGGCCTCCTTGTCATTCTTCTTGCTCTTTTTCTTGACCGTTCCACCCATCATGTCGTTATCTATGGTACCAGATTTGACGCTGGTCTGGGTTTGCTGGAGGGCGGTCTGCAAAACCTGCTCCTCGTATTCTTTGGCCAGCTCAATCAATCGTTCTCTCCTCTTCTCCGAAACAGTGAGCATGTACTCGTTCATGGCTGCCTTGTTGAGCGCACTCTACAATAAGTGAACCAGTGTTGACTTTCCTGATTGCGGCTCACCGACTATTACACAGCCATGCTTGGATCTTTGAATTTCATAGAACTGCAGAGCTTTGATTTTCAAATTCTTGGAATAGTCAATTTTGCATGCTTCGAAGCTTTGATGAATGGCTTCTTTCAGGTTGCCATAATCCTAGATTGGCTTGTCAAGGTCGGGTACTGCCCCTTGGAATATATCTTTGATGATTCCTTCGATGATGATATGCTCTTCGGTGGCGAATTTCGAATGATTGAAATCTCGAACAGCTTTTAAAATGATATATTCTTCAAGCTCTTCTTCTTCGTAGTGCTGCTCTGGGTCGATTCCAATCTATCTATAAACTGTCCGGCGTTGCCTCTCTGTGAACCTGGTTTGGCCCCAAAGACGATTATATAGTTCACCACTTTGTTTGTCTTCGCCACCTTCTTGGTCTCCAGCTGGCATCGATTGCATGCTATCTCTGAATCCTCCATCTTCTTTCTCTACTCCTTGGACCTGCTCGTCAATGTTCTTAAGATCTTATCTCTTATTGATGTCTTTGACAGTGCCTCCAAGCTTATCTCCTCTGAGCATGGGCGAAGCACCACTTTCGAAGCCATCTTCAGCAGCCTCGTCGATTTTGACCAGTTCTTCACCTCCAGCATAAAAGCTGCCATCTTGTGCTTTTGATTTGCTCTTTCCTGACTTTCCAGTTTTATTCATTGTGCCATCGGCATTCTTTTTGCCATCTGTTGCTTTGGTGATGGCTGCCTAGGTGGTAGTCATGATCTCCTTGATGACTTGGTCAGTCTTGTACGCCACCTGGCCCAAGGAGAAGTCATCGATGATTTCTGCGAGGTCACTATCCACGATGTTTTGGGCTTGCAATTTCAAGGTCTCGGCGATGCCGACGATTGCTTTGATCGACCGGAGGCCGAAGTCGTGAGCAATCTCAGTTTTCTTCATGATCACGTTGGCCAAATTCTACACAGATACGATCTTCTTCGCAAGCTGCTGAGCTCCCACGAAGCCTGAGCTGTACAACAGAATTTCTGTGATGAACACTGCGTCAGGGACTACCATGGAAATAGATCTGAACAAGGTTTTGAGATTCATTGGTAATTCCGACCTGCCAGCATATCCTGGGTTCAGGGTAATGAAAATTGCACAGTCTTATTTCAAAGCAATTTTTGCTTCGTCAAGCTGGAGATGGGCAGCCTGATTTCTGATGGCACCTTGAATCGCAATTATGACTTGGGAGATCAATGAGAGAATGTGGGTCTCCATTCTGTTGAACTCATCGAAGCATACCCAAGCACCACTCGAAGCAAGACCTTTGAAGAATCTGCATACGCCAGCATACTCATAGTTGGCAGAGCAATTCAGCACAAAGCAAAGTTTGGCAACGTGCCTGCTCAAGTCTTTGGTGGTCTCTGTTTTTCCTGTTCCAAAAGGTCCTTCTGGTGCACCGCCGTAATGATACTGCAGGGCCACGAGAAGACTTCGCTGACATCTCTCTGTCAACGGTGTCACGACAAGTCTTTGACAATTTCCTAGATACTCGAAGCCATAGCTCCTGATGTTGCCGAAGACTTCGCAATCAACTTCAGCCTTGTGGGTCTCCAGCCTCCGCTTGCCTCCGCTATCGTTGGCTGACTTGGCCACGACCTCGAGCATGTTTCGCATCTCGAACTTGAATTACATTTGCCATTTGAACTCGTCGACTTTGTGAACTCTATCTCGTATCAAGCCGTTTAGGATGTCCCGAAAATGAACATAGCCTGTCAAAAGGGCGACAGTTGACTATCGAACATGATTTTTCAACTTCTTTCTGACCATGCCAGTGAATAAAATGACAGTATTGGCAATATCTTGGTACAATTCGTTCATTTGTTCGGTGATTGGTCTTATTTTATTGATTCTAAATCTTCTCTTTAACCTCAAGACCTTCTCGAGCTGTACCTGCTCGGGCTCATCTTCCACTGCACTGGCCATCCATCTCTCGACCTCCTACATGTAGGCCCGTTCATCATCCTCAGCTGTTTGTTGTTGTGCAGGTTCATCAGTACCGTTCTCTTCCTCGGCTCCAGCGGGTTGTTTTTGTTGTTGTTATACTTCCACGCCAGTCACTGGAAACCTATTGCTATCAAGATTGTCGGCCTCATCTTCATCTTCGCTCTCCTCCTCATCCTCCTCTTCTTCTGCTGGAGCTCCTGTGTATTTCAGAGTTCTCTCTCGGTCTGCTCGCTCTGCAGAGCCAGCGAAGATGGCATGCACTTTCATTGTGAACCAGAGCTGGCTCGAAAGGAAGGTGGCTTGACCAGGCCAAGATGAAATCCACTGCTCGACCTCCTGCAAACCCATCTGCTCAAACGTCAGGAAGACAGCGTCCTTCATCGTGATCACCATGGACGCCTCGAGCATTTTGAGCCACGAGTCAGGGCCCTGAGTATTGCGCGTCATTACCTCTTTGACCAGATGGACTTCTTCGCCCTCCTTGGAAAGCATGTGGGTGATTTCCTGTGTAATTTCGTGGAATTGAACTACATCCACACCCTCAAAGAGATTGCTCACGAATCCTTGTGAGGCACCTTCAATCATCGACTCGACGAGCTGTGGACCCTTACCAAAAATGTCGATGAGCTCCTCGTTGGACAAGAAGAAGAGTCTCGGGAACTTGCCTCTTCTCCTTTCCAAGAAGTCCACGAGGCCTCCTCTGATGTGCTCACATTCTTGAGTATTCTTCATCAGGATAGTCAGGAAGTTTTCTCTGGTATTGATTCTGTAGACTTGGGGTGCAGCTTGGAACGACTGCGTGGTTGTGTTGTACAGAGTTTGAACTTGCATGAAAGATTTGGCATATGTGACAAGCTATTTTGTTATTTCCTCAAGCACGAATATGCCATTCAGGTAGATGAAATTCCTTTGGAATACGGCCCACTCATTGATGAGCTCCACCACTTACTTAATGATTTTCTCGATTTCGAGCAGCTTCTCGTAAAAGTTTCTGATGTGAGGATTTGTTTTCAAAACGCTCACTCTCAGGAAGAATTCTTCAAACATGTTGATGAGCTCAGGTAATTTTGTTATTATGACTGTCTCACCGTCTGATTGGATTTAAAATTCGAACTCAACTGCTCTCATTTCTTTGTCCAAAGTCTCCAGAGCCAATTGAAGGGCATACTCTTTGGTGGCTATTTCACAAATCTGTTTTATGGTTTTCAATTTCTCCTCATCATATAGCTCGAGCATTATCAGCCTGTACAGCGTGATGTTTGCGGGATCGATCACAAACTCCAGCTTCTGGCCAATCATGCGCCAATGACGAGCTACGAGACCTTTGGTCCTCAAGGTGCGCAGCATGGGCCCATACCTCTTGAAGTGAAGCAAAGAATCATACATGAATTTTTGAAGTTCTTGTTGTTTATCGTTTTCGGTCACGAGATTGGTCTTTTGGAGCCTCTTGAGCTCATTTATCCACTCATCAACTTTGGCTTCGATCAGTCCAGCATCAAGTCCATCAAATCTTCCCTCAACCCATTGTGGGAGAGTTCTACAGAATTTTGATGCCACAAGCCAGAGCTCATACAGTGGCTTCAGATCATCTTGAATCGTTCTCAGCTCTGTAAATTGAGTTTTTGCTACTCCAAGTAGAGTCTCTCGCTTGTTGATCAACGCCGTTGCTCGTTCAACCTCATCATAGTTCTGTTTCAGCTGCTCAATTTTGGCATACTATTTGTCGACGTGCTCAATATCAAATTTCATATGATCCATTACAATCTCTTTGGCCAACCATGAGAAAGTCTTGCCATCAGCACTCTCAGCACGCCTTTGCTGCTCCGCTCTCTTGGCTTCTTCCTCTTCTGCTGTAACAGGAGCAGCTTTCTTGTCTCCACTGGCCATTGAATCAAAGCTTTCATTATCTTCTGCATCATAGCTCAATTCTTGTTCCAGAAGACCTTGAATGAGCACCTCTGCGATCGTTTCTTTAAATCCTGCTATTTTGTCAAAGACTTCGTCAATTTCTTTGCTCATTTCCTTGTATAGTTCATCTTTTTGTGCAAGAAGTGCCTGCCTTCTCTCCTCGATGTACTGCTTGAAAGTTCTTGGCCAGTTTCTTATCGTGAGGAACTCAGAGTATTGGGCATCAGGAAAGCGAATCTCGACGCCATCAATATAGTCCATCCTCTTTGCAAGGTCATCGATCATGAGACTGATGTCACCAATCTTGTTGTCTTGCTTCTTCAGTGAGTCGATGTAGTCCAGCAGGAAGATGACGTCGTCGATGCTTTGCGCCTCCATGTCGAGTTGGCCTCTCACTCCCACGATCTCTGCCTGGATGGCTCGTTGCTTGTTGGTGAAATCGCTTCGTATGTAATGCTCCAAGTGAGCGATGAGATCCCTGATGTGCGCCAGAGTTCTCTCCTTGAACTTGACGCAGTCCAGATAAACCATACCGAAGTCATACTGGTTGTGAATATTCTCAAGCACCTTCCAGATGAGATCTCTCAGGAAGAAGAGCTCGTCCTTCAAAAGACCATCATCAATTTCAACGGACTTGTATGCCATATCATTGCCTTGATAGCCTTCCTCTCCTTCATTACCTTCGTCGTCCTCGTCTCCATATGAATCATCGTCTTCGTCGCTTTCACCTTCCTCTTTGGCTGCTGCTTCTGCAGGAGCATCTCCTTCTTGACTGCCTTTGTCTTCATCTTTACCACCATCACTGAGATCCTACGCCAGCGAGAAACTTCTTTTCTTCAAATCGAGGATGATGTTGTCAACCCGCTTTTCAAAGATGTACATGTACGAGTTGATGTTCTGGAGCTCTCTCTTAGTAGATTTGAGGCACTGATCAATGAGCTTCTCGATCACTCTCACATAGTGGGAGAGCTTCTCGTTGTTCTTCACGTCTGGCACCATCAAATATGGGTCCTCCAACTTCAGGAGCGGGAACACGATTCCATCGATCCTATCAATCTATTGTAATGAGCCATGCATGTTCAAGATTATTGAGAACAAGTCCTTGTGTACGGTCTCCAGTTCGGGTCGAGTCACCACCTTCTGCTTCTTTACGAGTTTCCCAGGCACCTCCAGGTCGTCGATCTGACTGGCAATCAGTATCATGGGCTTGCCATGCATAGGAATCAGGTCAATATCGTTGACGATTTCGCCTTTCCTGAATTGCATTTTCAGATTCTCTTTGAGGCTCAATCTGATCCAAGGATTGTACTTGACATCTTCAATGATTTTCGATTCTCGTATTTCAGGGTCTCTCAGAATAAAACTGAGCAAGAATCGCATATAATCTCTCAATGCTGATTCAAAATGATCAAATATTACAGTTTGCATGTACAATTTGAGCTGATAGAACAGCCTCAAGAGCACTGGGTCGATCTGATCTTCTTGCAGCTCTTTGCCTTGGTCAAAGTGGAAATCGTCTTTGACGAAGCTCCAAATCTCTTTTTGAATGGCCTCAGCCCAACGATATTTGGCAATCTGGTGGAAGTATCTGGACATCAGCTTCTGAGCGAGTACGAACTTGTCGTGATGCAGAGGGAATGTGTTGACTTGAGCTTCCAAGTCTTGCTTGCTCAGCTTCTTGAGCTCTTTGCTGTTCTAGGCCAGCAGCAAATTGATGTCAAACGGATACCGAAATAAATGGTGCGCACCGATGGTTTCTTGAGTCAGTGAATTCAAGAACTGTGGCAGCTTGATATACTTCTCATCCATGAGCAGAAGAGAGTTGTGATCCAACTCCACCTTGATACCTTTCATGTTGTAGTCCTCGATGCCCTACAGGTCTCCTTTCTCTTTGTGCTTGGGATTGAAATATGTCAGGGCTGGTGAGTTGAGAGGCACCTTGTACTTCAGGAGCAGACCTTTGATGAAGGGGTCATTTCTCTGACTGCCCAAAGCTGATTTGAGAACAGCAAAGACGTAGAGGGCCTCAATCTAGAGAATGAGTTTTCGAACTGAATCTGGATTGTATTTGAAGAGATCAATATATATTCTGTCCTGTATCTTTCGAAGAACATCATTGGAGAGCCTCAGATAATTATACCGTTTCGTCATTTCTTCATTGATGAGCCTCTGCAACCTCAGGTAGTGAAGCGCGTCGACCTTCCTCTGCACGACCTCTGCCTTGTGTGCTTCCAATTCTTCTTTTTAGTCGTCTTCACGTCTAATGAACAAACGTGACCTCCAAGCCAGAACTCCCATCTCTTCATTTCTCACCAGGAACCTCGCCTGAATGGGATCATAATCGTGAACAAATACGTCAATGGACGTTTTTGATCCATCTCTGAGATAGTAGTCGGTAGTTGCTGGTATTCCTGGCTGCTCATGCTCCTCTCTGAGCTCATTGTCTGCCCTCAAGTCCCTGATCTCTCTGGCGAACGATTTGATCCACCGATCATAGTCCAAGAACAGCTCTAGAGGAAGGTTGTCGTCCCTGAAGACGACAGGGTCAAGGTGGGTCAGATGATGTCGTGCGAAGTCGATAGCTACCTTACAGTCGGCAAACTTCATCGACTGCAGGTCGTGGTGCGCGATTTGGCTGTAGGTCTTGACGCTCTATGTCTTCAGGACGAATTTGGAATACCACTCTCGGATATCCTGGTTGACAACCAACATTTGAAGATGCCTGTACGGCGTATCGTCATAGAATGATCGTCCAGTGAGCATTTCAAGTGGGACTGGCTTCTCCTTGATGATGCTGCCACCGTCAACGGCTATTTACCAGTTGATGTCCAGGATGCTTGGAGCAGCCATCTGACCATTTTGAAGTGTTGGTCGGCAAGGCGTTGCCAGAGCAGCTGACTTTTGTGACATGATGTTTCTGAGCCAGCGGTCGAAGATCTTATTGGTTTGCTTGATGGCTTCGAGCTCGACCATATCGGCAGCCGTGAATGGCCGACTGGAGATGCCATCATCGACGTTGCTGGCGAAGGCCTGCTCTCCAACATCTATATCTGTAGTCAATGGCTATTCTGCAGAATGCTCATCCATCATTCTTCTTCTTGACTCGCGGGAGGCCCGGGCACCATCCTGCTGTGACTGTTAGGACTGCTCCTCCACCAGTGCTGCAAGCCGTTCTGTTCTGTGTGTTTGTTCGTCTTCTGCTCCCTGGCTCTCCAGCTCGTCCTTCAGCAAGTATGCTCCCTCCACACGGAGCTTGTTAAGCTACTCCGCGATAGGTAAACCGGTCGTTGCGCTTACTCCACTTGGAAGTGGGGCATACAAAGACTGAGATCTTCGCTGGAAAGCTCCCTGCCCAGCTCCTCGGTGTGGTTTCTATGGCGGCAGAGTTATCTCCTCAAGCAGGAACGGGTAGACGTGGCCAAGCCTGTCTGAGACCTCAGTCCCGAACTTGTGAATCTCCGGCTTGATGATGGAATTGCTTACGTGAATCGTGGTTCCTTTATTCAATGAGAGCAGAGCCCGGATATTTGGGCTGAGCTCTGTATCCACGTCTTTGACGACGTGCAGTCGATAGTTGCGGATCATGATCTCTCGTCTTGCGCCAAGCTCCTTGTCGCCCTTGACTGATCTTTTATAGAGCTCAATGATTTACCTCAGCTTGCTTTGTTCTCGCTCTTTGGCGCCCAGAATGAGAGACCGCTCCAGAAGATCTGTGATGTGGAAGTTCGAGAGGCGCGGCGATGGAGCCACACCCAGGCTAGGGCCCTGATGCGCAAAACTAGGCAGACTAGGGCTCATATTGAGGCTTCGTATCGCGCTAGGATGGCTGTTATCGAAGATGTTATTGCTGTCGTAGGCTGTTGGTTGGTTATCTGTACCTTATCCTCTATCGAAGATGCTGCCTGGCTTTGGTTCTATTGTGTTCAATGATTTCTCAGCTCCAGGAGCCAAAGCATGTTGCTCCGAAACGCTCTAAGACTCGACTCCACCATATCCGTGATGTTGTGCTTGACTCTTGGCCTCTTGCGCTGCAGTACTCTCCAGAAAGTCTAAAAATGGTCGGTCTCCTCTGGGGTTCCTCGAGGATCCTGGCTGAGCGCCGTGAGCTGGAGTTGCCAACTAACTTATGATACTATTCTCAAGCAATGACGCGTCCACATTCTTCGACAGCTGGTAAAGAATGAGCTGTTTTGGCACATGGATCTATCTTTTTGGACCAACTGCCCCCGGATACTCTGGATGCTCAGTTGCTTTCGTCGAAGCTCCTGCAATTTCGGACTTCACCTTTTGGCTCTCGCCGGTCTGGAACGTGTTCTTGATGCTTCTGTTTCTCTGTTGGGTTACCCTGCCAGTGACAGTCGTAGAATTGTTCTTGCCTATCATAAATTGGTCCATTATTCTTGACACTTTCATAAAGTTATTCTTTCGTACTTCCTCTATGAGAGGTGAATGCCCAAGTTATGTTAGGCCTGTCATGTTACTCTATTCGTGTGATGGTCGATGTTGAGTGAAAATGTTTGAAGTATCCTGTGGTGGACCCCTTCTCAAACCAGCGACGTCCACTGATTGATGACGGACGCCAAAGTGCCCACTGGCACCAACGTGCCCTGCAAGGATTTGGTCTTCATTTGTTCGACTCTATGATGATTACATATTCACCCCAGGCATATTATTTGGAGGAAGTCCTAGAACTCTATCAACGTATGACTGGTTCAGATTCGTAGAGTCATCTTCATTATAATTGAATGCTCTAATACCTCGAGGCTCTCCTGGTCTCCATCCTCCTGATCCGGTTCGGCTTCCTGGTATGCTCACTTACTGAGCCTGGTTGCGACCTGATATAGCTTCAAGAGTCCTTTTGCTTGGTTATCCTTGGATACCTGCTCCATTCACGTTCCTTTTTGAGCCACTAGTCTCTGCAGCGGCAATCATTTGTGATATTCCTTGATCATGGTTGCTTCCTCCTGGACGAGCTCTGAGGCCAGCGCTTCCCTGTCGCACTCCAGCAAGTCGTTAAGCAATCACGGCTGCACTCTCTGTGGCTTCGGCAGCTGAATCTGTAGTTCCTGGACCTTATCCGGTTCTTGAAGACCGCCTCCTGCTCGACTTTCGTGATCCTTATATTGGCACAAGCGTCCTTTAAGTCCTGCCCATTAGACTTGCGTTTACATTATCCCCTCCTTAGAGGTTTGGATCAGCTATAGGGGTCAAAACATTCTCTCTTGTCGTTTCTGTAACAGGATCCATGTTATCTTTTGAGGCGCTTTGAATCAATTCTTTCTCTTGTAGCTCCTCTTTGCTTGCCCTCTTCGATTTTTTACTTCCGGGCTCTCTCTTCTGGCTTTCCCGGCTTGGCGGGTCCTCTGTCCTTGGCGGCCTTGCGAGAACCTGCCCGGTCAGAGCTTGAATATTCTGTGGCGTTATCCCGCCGTCAGCCATCTCTGCTGGTGGTGGTGTTGGAGGCACGCCTCCTGCTGCTGGAGAGGCACCTGCCGTTTGTGGTCCTCCCTCGAGAACTGACGCATCTCCCTCTTGATTTTGTAACTCTCGTGATTTATCGTCTCCTTCCATTGTGTTAATTTTAAGTTTAGTTTGAATTACTTATTATACAATTTAAACTAAA
>Ga0138262_1341048_pt1 | contig 18494 bp, 26 predicted proteins | sample RNAB_720151113_FD_105265 | JGI IMG/M metagenome (GOLD analysis project Ga0138262, IMG submission 105265) | Metatranscriptomics of polar marine prokaryotic and eukaryotic communities from Palmer Station, Antarctica after 72hr light incubation -... | ecosystem: Environmental > Aquatic > Marine >...
CCCGTAATCACTTATTCATATTTGAGTTGTATATTAATGCAAGAAAATAGAGTGCAAGCCAATTCGGACGCGTCAAACCAAGGCGTCCAAGGGTTGGGAGCGAAAGCTCAAGAAGCACCTGTGAATGATCTGAAGAGCAAAATACTTTCATCGCTGAGTCCGATTGAGGTACCAAATCTCATACACTCGGAGCTCAAGAGCAGCGAGAAGTTGGGCTTTGACCATATCAACCGCAAGTACTTCACCACAGACCTGGATGGTGTACACGTGAAAGACCAGATGCTCACCGTGCAGGAATAGCAGTCGATGGACAACTCTGTCATGCTCTCCTTCTATGACCAGGCAGGCCAACTCATCTCGTCCTCCAATGTGTCGGACATCATCAGTCCCAAGGTAGGTCTAGATGCCGAAAACTCCAGCAGCTCTGGCAAAGGATCAATACCTGGATCTCAAGTTGAGAGCAAGCTCCAGAACCTCCCAAGCGTCTGGAGCTTTGAGGACAACATGAGCATCCTGAGGTTCAAGGCAAGTGTTCAAGGTCCTTAACAGCAGTCCTTCACAGTGATATCAAATTGTGGCTTCGAAGTCACAGTCGTCAAATAGAAATAAAAGAGCAAAAATGATACCAAGGAGAAGAAATCTGAAAATGAGCAATAGCTCGTCTTGACGAATATGACCTTCAGTTCTGGCGTCCACTTTTGGGAGATAATCTGCCCCATCAGCTGTCAGGATATCCATGTTGGAGCATATAATCCAGTCAGCGAGAAGGAAATGATGGAGTCATTCTATACCACTACGCCCAGGTCCATTTTCGTATGCCTTGATTTGAATCACGGACAAATCAAGTTCTGGCTAAATGAGCACAAGATTCAACATAAAATATTGAAGATTGGCCACACTCCAGGCCAGCAATGGATTCCTTCGATCAAGATAGGTCGTGAGAGAAACAAAGCTATTTTGAATCCATATCCTTACATTCCTCTTGACTTCATCGAATCGGTGAGTGAGAGGAACTTCGATTTCTCAAAGCTTCTAATTCCTCATCTATTCAATACCATTTGTGTAACTGGGCTGCCCAAGGTGAGCACCGAGTCAAAGCAAGCAGTGGACCAGCTGAAGAATTTGCTACATCTGAGCAACAACCAATTGAGCAAGATCACTCTCTTCAAGACTCAGGGCAACAAGCCTTTGCCTGACAATGAAATGCTTTGCTTCTTGAAGTTCCATAATTACGAAATGATGCAGGATTTCATCGTCTATCACAAAACCCATTCCAATAACTTCAGCGGTTATAAAAGCAGTGGATACAAGAGCTCGACCAGAGCAGACAAAACAGATGACGATCTCGCAGCAAAGAAGAGAAGCGCGAGTGGCTCGAACTCCAATGAGAACGAAGGAGGCACCAAGAAGAAGCAGCAGAGTCCACCAATAACAGCACAGAAAGAAGCAGTCGAGAGCAGTGACAAAAAAGAAGAGCAAACTCACAAGCAAGAGGATGATAGGAAAACGTCTGACGAGATGGCTCACCTCAAGAAGTCTGGTCACAAAGTCGAGTTCAAGCTCGATTCAGAAGGTGAGAAAGATGACCAAAAGATAACAATTTTGGAGCCGCAAGAAATCATCGCCTTGCTCATGCTCTTGGATAGAGAGGACCAAGAAAGTAAGGATAAGATCTAGGAGTTGAAGACTCCACTTAGACTGATCAAAAATGAAATGAAAATATCGGAAGCGCAAAGTCTCAAAGAGGTGAGATAGTCCATCGAGTCAGCCTATAAAGTATTGATGGAGCTGCCAGAGAAGAAAGATCTGGATGGAAAGTATTACAGCCCATCTCAGCTGAAGCTGGTGCAGCAAACCTTCACTGACAAGTTGATATGCGTTAAGGATTCGTACTATCTCAAACTGATCCACAGAAACCAGTTCTCGCTCGAGTTTGAGCTTGGTCAGCAGGCATGCTTCAGTGATCCACCAAGGACCCTGGAATCGAGGGTAACATTGCAAATTCTGTACCAATTTGTCCCAAGTTTGTTCAAATTCATGTGTTGGTAGTCAATGTTCATAGAAAATAATGACCATCTACATTACCTCGGCATCATAAAAAAGGTCTTTGATGACATGTAGACAAAATGTAAGCTCATCGAGGTCTCCCAAGGGCAAAATTTCATCCAGTTTCAAGTCAAATTGTTTGACATGAAGTACTTTCTGGACTCTGCCAAGCAGCACGTCCTCCTCGCTCTCAAGAAGCAATCATAAGATTGGTAGCAATAGGACTAAAATATGATCAACAGATAAATTGAATGGTAAACTTAGAAATTCAGCTTTCAATCAAATCAAATTCCAAATTTGGATGATTTGAATATCGTTTTGAATATTTTACTTGATCTTGAGGAGCAGATTTGGATTCAGACTAGGAGTAGCTAGTGCCCTAGTGATGTCAAGAACTTTATGAATTCCGTTTCGAGGCCATATTCTGCCTACAACAGACTTGGTAGCTTCGTTGCTTGGGGTGTCTCAGCGATCGACGATTCTCACAACTCCTGCTTCAGCTCTGAAGAAAAAGACTCACCCATCTTGCTGGCTGAGATGGGCTACATCTTGAAAAAGTCTCATCAAATAACCCACTCAAAGCCTGGGAATTCCCGAGCCTAAATAAGCTCCTTGAACTTTGCTTCCTTAAAGGAATAAGAGAATTTGCACAAATACTTTGGATAATAAAATAGAATGCTCAACGGATATCTCACAGACAACATCCAGCTTTCAAAGTCACTTAATTATCAAGTACCATCAGTCTCTGGTCAGCAAATCCTTGACATCATTCCATCTCAGAATTCAGAGTTCAGCTTGATCTCGAAGCCAAATGGCGTGGTGTAGCTCTACTCTTGCTCCATCAACTTGAGCGACGTCAAGCAAATAATAATGTTCAGCAACGACGGCGATAAGATATAAAATATGCACAACCAGGACCTCAAGAAGCTCAAGTCTAAAGAGCAAGGACAAATCAAGCAGAATGAATCAGCGATGGAAGCAAGCCCAGAGATCAAGTTCGTCACACAAAATTCAATAATGGACAAAACGAAGAAGAAGACCAAAGCAAAGGAGAAGGACGCAGGGCAGTCGAAGTCAGGCACCAGCAAAAAGAAGAAGGCCAAGAATATTGCTTCATTTGTTGAGCCCACAGATCCAAGCGATGGCTTTGGGGCCGAGAATGAGGAGGTTGGCTTGACCATGAGCATCAAGAAGCACAAGCACAAGAAGCAATACAAGGAAGATGATGCCAAGTTCGACCTGATCATGGAGGCTGACGAACTGGAGGAAAGCGACGTCAAAGATATTGAGAATCAGCCAAGAAAATCAGAGGAGGCCAAGAAGGTTGACCCAGAAGAGAAGAAACAGGAAAACGTAGAAGCTCAACAAGAGTTCAAAGAGCAAACCAAAGTGCCTTCATATCAGAAGTTTGATGTCTAGCAGTGCGAGATCTATGGATACTTCTTCCTGACCCAGCCTGCTCACAAGAAAGCTCTCGATCCAATCGTGGTAGGTTGCATCTTCAAAAACCTGCTGAACAGCAAAACATTCATCCGTGTCAAAAAGTTAGCCTACAAAATTAATTACCTGACTCAATTTATCGAGCTGGATCAAGATACAGGCTTCTTTGTGAACAAGCTGACCAACAATCAAATGACATTTGGCAACAAATCCAAACAATAGAACATTTTGGAGATCTTGAACTAGATCGTGGCTTAGCATTAAGACCAAATTGTCGACATGAACGCCATCTTTTTGAGAAACTTGGCTTCCAAGGTATCCAAAAACAAATTGGATTCTCGATTTTAAATCTTCCAAGAAATTTGTGAGGCAGATATCGAGATCGAAGATTGTGAAAAATTGGTTGACTTTACCAGATGCTCATACTCAATCGGGAGGCAGGATGTGGTGCATGTTTTGACTCAGAGTAAGGGTAAGCTCTCTTTGAAGCAGTTTGAAATCGTTGAAGACGTTGTCAATCCTGATTGTTCGTTCCCGAATGCCCCAAGAAGAATCCACATCATGAAGAAGAAAGATCTGATCATTGAGCCGCAGCTCTCAGGATCAATCTAAAAGGTCTTTGAAGTCGAAGATAAAGTCTTGGTAGTCGATGAGGCCTCTGCATTGGTGTTTGACTAATCTGATCTTTCAAAAATGAGCTCAAATAGTCCAAAGTATTAGAAACTTGACCTCAAGGCTTCCCCGAATATGAAAACGCTCTCCATCGTCAACAGAACTCCACGAAGCAAGCTCTATTGCAAAGGCAATATTGACTCATAAAATGGGCAGGAGTGGCATCTCATATTCCGAACATCAGAAGAGGAGAAGCTGCAGTCAATCCAACTGACGGATACTGACTCTGGCACCCAACATAGTCAAGAAGACGAATTCAACGTCCAATTGCTTTCTCAAGACCAGCTAAATATGATTATCAAAGACCAGTAACCAAGAGCAATACCCTTTAAATGCAGCATAAACGACGACTCCAGGGTCCATTGTTAGGGCTTTGGAACCACCAATGACAGCCATACGCTGACCTTATTGCAAAATATTCCAATAAAGCAGGCTCAAGCTGGTCTTCTTGAGATCAATTGTATTCCGACTGACTGTGATGCCAAAATTGAAAGCCTCCAAGTGACATATAACCTCAAGAGGAGTGGCCAAAGCGAGCTGCTTGGAGCTCTGGAGCCACCTCTGCAAAGCATCAAGCCTGCAGACAATTTTCCATCAGCAATCCAATCTCATCCGCTGCCCTTGACTCTTGAGCAATTGAAGGGCGCCCAAACAAATGACAAGTTCCAACCCAGCATAATCACCAATAACTGCTAGACTATTTTCTGCAGCAACTATCCTCAGCCAGAGTTCATCTTCAGGCACCAGCACCACTAGAAATTCATCATGACTTCTTTCACTGTGAGCAGTCTCTTCAACCGTGACGGCCAGGGTATGCCAATCGGCAAAGGCTACGTCTTCGCCAGTGAGTACCTGGAGGACATCGTCAACACCAAAAAGTTGGTGAATCGGTTAAATCTGACCAAGTAGGAATGGGTGCCCAAGGACAAGTATCTGGCCACTGAGCCCATCGGGATGTTTGACCTTGACAAAACCCAAGGAGTCACGATCACGCTTGACAAGAAGTACCAGAGGGCATACAGATTCGTGAAGCTCGTCCCAGTCGGATTCAGGAAAGGGCCCATCAATTTCGCGAGGACGAAATTTCACAGTAAGCAAGCAGAGATCCAGTTCTTTGGCATCAATGGAGACGAAATTTCAAATCAGACCTCTTCAGACTATTCGAGCACTTCCCAGACCTGCAAACAAGGCGTGAAGATGACGTCTCTCCTGAGCTTTGGCAACAGCAATATCGAAGCCAAGGAAGAGACAATTGCTCCGCATCAGTTTTACAATAGCAGCACGACAACGTCATCAGAGCTTGAAACGATTTTGAAAAAAGAGAACAGCAATCAATATCAGCCCATTTTCAAAGCAAATCAAATCTTCGAGCTTCCAGCTGATTCAACCGCAGCTCCAGAGCGGCTTGGCCTCCGTGTTGATCTTGAGAAGCTTAGACAATAGGGTTTTTCAATTTCATCGTTGCGAATTCAGATTATAGGCAAGAAGAACTCTCACTTGATCCCGTCTGAGATTCTTTCGAACACAGCTGACAAATTCTACAGCGAGATTTTCAAGCCAATTTTCGACAATATCAAATGCGATTCAATTGGCATTTATCATCTGAGATTAGTCAAAGAGATATTTCAAATGTGGAAAACTCAGAAGCATGAGGCGCTCCAACAATTTATGATGAAGAATTTGAGCATCGGCTTCCTCAAGGATTTCTTCGAGAACAGCTTCTTGCAGATCCACGAAATTGAACAGAGTGAGGTGCTCAAAATCTTCTTCTGTTTGATCGATCCAATCGAGGTGAAGAACAAGGGCACCATATTCAACAAATTCTTCCAGGAGATGATCTTCGAGTTCGTATCGAAGTAGATCAAGCAATTCTTGGTAGAACGCACACAGGAATTGACGATGATGAATGTGTTGAAGTTGAGCAAGAGCTATCTCTCAGCAGAGAAGCTTGATACAATTTCATAGATTTTGATTGGTATCGTCTCCAAGGACATTTGCTAGAATCAGCTCATCGATGGAGCAGAGGATTTCATGGCTCAGAAGGATCTGAAACACGAATATGGCATCTTCAAGGACGTGCTCGATGGCAACCTCGTACACATGGGCAAAGTCAGGCAAGAGACAGCAAAAGGCCAGTTCAATCGCTACCGAGCCAATGTCCTGCTCGACCAAGAAAACGTTGGCCAGAGCTTGCTCATTACAAGGAGCCTGACCGAGGCATATAAGGTCAACAACCTCTATCATTTCAATATCGACTTTCAAAATCCATTCAGAGTGAACAAGCTGAAACTAACTTTTGACGAGAAAAGCAAAAAGCAGCTGAGCTTCAAAATGAGAGTGAACATCAGCATTCCAGATCACTCACATCTCACCAAGGAAGAGCTCAGCTCCTTGAGCATCAAGGGATAGCCAAGGATGAAACTGATCCATACTTAACTGTTCGATGAAAACCAAATCTATCACATCAATTAGCTCGCTTTCAAGAAGTCATGCATGAATTACTTCGAAGAGACGTCACAGCTGCACAAACTGACAATCAATCTCGATGATGCTGTGCAGAATGACTATGGAGGCTTCATAACCAGGTATATGACGGTGCAGGTCCAACTGCTGGAAACCATGAAGTCCACTAAAGATGCCTCAATCATGGCCAACTCTTGCCTGATGTTTCCACAATTTTACGGCTTCGAATCGGACAAGGTGCTGCCATTGTTTGATCTTCTCAAAATTAGACTTCCTGAGAAGAGATAGAGCACCAAGAGATTGATTGGCCTCGATAATCAGATTGTTTACAAGGTCTACGACATTGAAGGCCAATCGAACAAAAAGTGCGCTCTCTTCGTCCACCTTGATGAATCCAACAGCAGCTTCGAGAACGAAGAAGAATTCAACAAGATCCGAAAGGATCTAAAAGATAATCGAGCATAGATTAAGAACCTCATCTTGACGAAAGGAGACAAGCGCAAGATCTCAGTGTGTGCTGAAACCATACATCAAATTAAGCTCAAGCATCCGATGCATTTCAAAATGGACAAGGATGTCAACTATAGCTACCTGCTGTCGCTGTGTGAGCTTTTCACTGGCGAGATACTCGTGATATAGAAGATGTAGCAGGGCTAGCAGGACCTGATGCTAGACGCAGAAGCCAAGACCAAGCGTCAGTAGGATCTTGAATCTCTATTCTACAATTTGTTTGCTTGCTTTGTCATCGGAGAGAGCGAGGTGTAGAAAAATAAAGGACACTTCATGCAGAATTCCAAGAAGCTGATCGAGTTCATGATTTCCAACTTTGAGGACAAAATCGGTTTCGCTCAAGACATTTTGGACCAGTACATTTTCAATTCACAAACTGATTTACATGAGGTCGAATAAAGCAAGATACTGAAATTTCTTGTGAGTCATGTCTCGATGGAGATCAATGACCTTCTGACTTAGATGTCTTCATATTTTGCTTGTGTACCAATCCAGCAGAACGAGGAGAGCATCTAGCAAGAGATAACGCAGAGCTTGACGCTGTTCGAACCTGGCAGTGTGCGACGGAACCAGAAGCAAAAGCTGAGCTCGATCAAGAAGCTGATCAAAATGATTTAGGACATGATTGATATACAAAGTTAGGCAGCGAAAGGCGCCGAACAGGGTCAGCTCGATAAGTAGGGTGCTGTCTCAGTTGATGTCGGTGCGTTCTTGCACTTGATTACTGATCATCTCATCTTCTGTCCGAAGATCAAATTCATGGCGACGTGCCCAGACGATGGAGCACACCATGCTCGCTCCATTGCCAGCACAAATGAGATAATACAGCAGGCCATAGAGACCCTGTGCTCGCTCTTGGCCAACCCAATGGTGGACTCGGTGTTTGACTTCTCAAAGCACCGGGGAGACATACTCAGTCTATTGATCGTGATGAATCTGACTGGCAAGCAATGCTTGTTCTATGACCTCTTTCTCAGTTTCGCAAAAAAGGACGAAGAGGGCGTCATCACTGGCCTGGTTGGCAGCATGATACAGTTTTTGAGGAAGGAAGGGCACAAATATCATTTCCAAAAGACTCTTAAGAGAGATATCATGCATTTGCTGGACTGCAACTTCTTGATTCTGAGGAGCAAGAAGGAGATGAAGTCAAAAGCACCAGAGATGGAGGCGAAGCTTGCAAAGTCAATCGCAGCAGCAGCAGCAATTGGAGAAGAGATCATCTCAGATATTTTGGATGATCTCGAAAAACAAAAGAAAGAATATGGATATCAAACCAAGTTCTCTCAAATATGGCAAAAAGCATTTCAAATTGTCCTCCAGCTGGAATCGTTGAGACCTGATGCACAGACGCCCGGGTCTCCATCCCTTGTCCGAAGAATCCATGAAGTCTTCTTCAACCTGGACCAAGGCCACCAACTTGAACATCTTCAGGGCGAGTCACAAGGCCTCCAGCTGCTTCTCGTGCCCAAGTTTTTGGCTCAAGTCTAAGCAGAAATGATTGGGTCATAAAAATAATCCAGCTTACAACAGACAAGAGTGGTCGATATTTGCCTTGAGATCCTCGATCAGATCATCAATATCGAGATGCCTACTCAGTCTCACTGGGAGTTCAGCCGCATCCAATATAGCTATGCCTCAGGCATCTTGGGGCTGCTGCAGTCAGCAGGTAGATGCTTGCAAGCGATACAGGTTGACATCAAGGACAAGGAGCATTTGGATCAAGAGAGCTTCATCAACAAAATACGCGAAAGCAGAGCATCATTCAAGATCAAAGTTGGAGAGGAATAAATGTTCAAACTCTGCCAAGTCTTTTTGAAATTCATCAAAGCAAAGCTATATTCAAGAAATTTTGAGGGTGTGGCAGGAGGAAGCCTTGAGCTCATTGAAAAACTTGATGTGGCGAATTGGCTTGCTCAGATGATCGAATATGTCCAAAGCCCGATGCAAGAATAGGATGCCTTGAAGCTCAATCTGAATTCCTTTCAACGTATGGTCTTCTCTGATCAAATCCAGGATGTGTAGAAGCAAGAAGTTTTCAACCAGACCTTCGATTGGTTATTGAATCAGTACCTGGTGGCAAATACGACCAAGCAACTCTCCTTCAAGAAGTAGAAACTGCTCAAAAGTACCTTATTATCAATTTTGATTCAGTGCCTGCCTTGCCCAGGAATTTACTATGTCAACAAGAGCGAAGCTGACTGGATGAGTGGTCTTGATATTGCACTCGACTGCATGCTCAAGAAGATCTAATTGGTTGATAAACAGATCATGGAGAATGTTACAAATGACCAAATCAATCAATACAAAGCGCTGCTGCTCCAGAAGAACTCAAACGAGATAATGATGTCGCTGTTCAAAAGTTGGATAGTCACCGATGCAACAGCTCAAAACTTCCTCAGGAAGCATGATGGCTTCAACTTCATACTCAAGAGACTATTTCAGGAGGCAAAAGACCAACCAGATATGGAGAATGGCCCTGCTCAGTTAATCCATGACGAAGTCAGCAGCGATGAAAGTGAAACACAAGGTGGTGATCAAGAGGACCGAAAGCTCCAGTTCACGATGTCACGGAAGAGTACTGCATCGCTGTTCGACAAGAAGAATTTGCAGCAACCGATTCTGAAGAAGCAAACAAGCAGCCAAGAGTCAGTGAATACCGTCTTCTAAAACGAGCTCTGGACCAAGTCCATGAAGTCAGGAGTGCCAATTCCTTCAAAGCAGGTCGAAGAAGCTCCAGCCTTGGATCTCGGACAGCTCAAGAATCAGCCAGTGAAGGAAATCGCCGATATCCAAACCACGATCAAGGAGCAAGATTTTGCTGAATTTGCCAAGATAGTCCACGCCTCCGACGAGAAGGCCTCCTACTCAAAGGACGAGATGAACTTGGTAAAGCACAAAAAGAATCCACATAACGATAGGAGAATCATTTAGGTCACTCTAGCTCATGATCCAGCTCTCGAACAGGAGTTCAGCTTCATCGTTGAGCTCCAAAGGCCATCCATCTAGCTAAGCGAATTGCAAATTTCCATTTTCAACAAGGATTAGGGCTCTCAGGGTGACTTCTAGTCTTATTTGCCTCTCATTGTGATAGCTGAAGGTGGATCAAGCCACCAGAGCGGCTAGATTCAGGATTCTCAGTTCACTGTGCCGCTGAGGCTGTCAGATGATCACAGATTCCAATTTCAACAGCAAGCTGTCTTTGGATATCACTTTGAACAAGGTCAAGCTACCAAGATTCCTTCCATTAAGGTGATCAAGTTCATTTTCAAGCACCCAGTGACTTCAATTCTTGACCAGTCATGGTTTTATAATTACCTCCAAAGTGGAAAGAGATATTCTGTCAGCTTCATTTCAATAATTGGCTCTCAGAAATCCGAGTAATAGGACCTAGAGTGCATTCAAAATGTGTTCGGTGATATTCAGAAAGAGAGCTCTCTACAAATGCTGAGTCAGTTCTTCAAGGGGCAGTTTTCGAATACCTTCAAGTCAATTGCCCAAGAGCCTGAGATCGTCGAGAAAATCAAAGAAGTGCTCAGCCGTATTGGCATCTTGCTGGAGACGAAGCAGGAGCTGGTCAAGCCCATTTTCATATCCCTTTGTCAAGAGAATGATGAGCTCTGCAATTGGGTCGTTGTGGAGAAGCTCCTGCAGCCAAGTTTTGACCAGCTCACTCTCACAAAGGTGGAGTTCCTTGGCGAATTGGTAATGGCCATTAAGTCAGAGTCAAGCTTCTTCATGAAGCTGGAGCTGATCCGGAACTATATCTTTGATCAAATCACGATGATCGGCGCTGGCTTCTCGGAGGTGAGGTGCAAGCAGGACTAGATAATCTTGCACAAGCTCATGAGGATCTACGTGAAATCCATCCAGCAATTCAAGCACAAATTCGAAGATGCTTCTTTGTCGAGGGAGTTGAAGATGGGAGAGCGTGACATACAGGATCTGCTGGCATACGTCTCCAACTAGAAAGAGATGTTCAAAGATGACTTCCACTTTGGCCAGAGAATCGTCAAGTCGGCCTTGAAGCTGCTGATGCTTCATCTTAAGCCGCCATCACCATTCTTCAGCAATTCATGCGCGGTACAAGACGTGTGTAAGCTGGCTATAGGTCGATAGCTTGATGATATTGGCAAGCTGGCAAGTGGCTCCAAAGGTCCCATTTTCAGGATCTCGAAGCTAGATGACCTCGATATCCTGACCATCTTGGCAGTCAACGACCCTGGAGTTTATCAGAATTTGCAAAGGAATGAGGAGCTCGGAAAAGTTTTCGGAGTTGAACCAATTGATCTCATCCAGAGCATGGTCGATGCTCTGCTAGACCAAAATTCAATAACGGAAAATCAACAACAGAAGCTTGCTTTGAACTTCAGAATGAGCCAGAATATTTGCAACTTATGCAAAAGCAAATAATTTTTGGACAAATACGCAAAGTAATTACCTTTAGGACTGTACCAGAGAACCATAAAAGGCCAGTCTGACAGTTTGATTCTGAATCCGCAATTGAACGAAGAGACTATTTGTTGTTTGCTCAGGATCATAAGAGAAATGACGCTGCGAAATGGTGATGAAGATCAAACTTCACTGGAGGCCATCACCAAGCAGCTCAAGCTGGATCTCGAGAGCAGGTCAGCGCTCGGTGACGTAAACTTCATCAAAAAGATAATTGTTCCAATTCTGCATTTCGAGCGAAAGGTGCCAATCAAGTTCAGCTTGAGAGATGGTGACTCTATAAATCCAATTTTTGTATCAGATCTGAGAAAAGCAGACCAAGAGAAAAGCTTCAAGGAGGAGTATTTCATCGACTCCAATATCCTTGATGAGAAGATGAAGCAGAACCTCAAAACGAAGATGGTGGAAATTCGGCAAGACAAAATGCCAGAAGTCACTAAAATGGTGCAAAGCAGATGGAACCGAATCTACTTTTAGGAGAAAGATGCAAATATAGAAGCCAAGGCAGCGTGGAGCCCAAGTTACTGGGACAAATTCACAAAAGCCATCAAAGGGAAGTCAAAGCTGATGTTCATCTTCAAGGGTGCCAACTTGTCAGGCAATACGAATGATTTCAAGTCTTGGGGCTACAGCGAAAACTTCATAGAAGGCGTATATTGCCACTCCAAGCTCCCATCCCAAATCGACAAGAACATGAACGCTGACGAAGATATGTACATTGATATCGATTACCACGAAAACAATTTCGCCTTCATTTACAACGGCGATGACCATATCCACTTCCAGCCAAGAGACTTCACCTACGGTGGCTGTGAATGGTACATCATGCCTGACACCTACGGCCAAGGAGGACACATCTCGTTCTACAGCAGCTTTGCATAGATCTCAATGACGCCTGAATATGATCATTAATTTGGATATCTTGAATATTTATAATCCATTGAGGATTTCCCTTGCCAAAAGCGATCATTCTCTCCAGATTTGCTGGCAATTGAAGTTTGGGAATATGTTCAAGGCGCAGAGCTCATTCAGAATAAATTGAATCAGACTCTCAAGAATTCACTCAAGAAAAAGGCCTCTTTCAACTAGAATTCGGCTTTGAACTTCTTCTCGGAGAATCTCATCTTTGAAGAGAGCGCCAACAAGCAATTGGCTCAAGTCCGGCATGAATTCCAGCAATTTTTTGCTCAAATAAATCAAAACATTTTCTTTGTCGAGCCACAAAACGAAGAGATGACATTGGCATCGATCCAGTCCACGACGAACGCAGAGCTCTTGGAATTTGAAATTAGAATTGAAGCAGGAGATGGCAAAGGCATCTCCACTCCAAAGCCTGACCAATTCCACTCATGCATTTAGTTCCCAATCCTCCAGAAGTTCGAGGAGTAGAAGGGCATTTATGATATACTCCATGTTGCTCTTTCAGTCGTGCAAACCTACAAGAGCCAGAAGCAAAAGCATGTGTGGACGCTGTGGCTCGAAGAAATTAAATCGTTTTGTGAGCTGCCGCAGTTCTTCAATTATTTTTCATAGGATCATGAAAATTGTTAAAGCATCTACAAGTTGATTGATAGCGAATATGATATTGATGAGGCTGATGCCGAGGAAAACAAGCAGATTGAAGAGAAATTGAACAACGAGTACATCAAAAATGTTCAATATACCTACAAAATTATTGGAAAAGTTTTCCAAAATCATAGTGAATAGTCTTTAAGGGATTAATGCATCCAAAATGGTACATTTACAAAGTTCTTTGATAGACTTAGTCTGTTGACGGGTGAAAAGGCGAGGATCAAGAGTCCAGAAGGCGGTGCAGTGGCGCATGATGAGCAGATCTCCTTGACTACGAAGTCCAACACTTCGAAGAAGACGCCGAACTAAGGAAGGAAAGGCGTTGGCTACACCACAGGGTCAGGCTCGCTCTGGAATGTCCAGGAATATCTTGCTTCGAGGGAGCTTCGCAGCTCCTAGATCACAAACATCATCGAAATTCTGCTCCACAGCATCAAATTGTCAGATTCAAGTCAATTTCGTGATCTTATTCTAGAATCATCTCTCCTTCCGATCCTGGAGGCAGCCTTGCGATCAGGGTCGTTGCTGGAAATGGCCAAGGACACAGTCCTATAGAATGCTTATTTGGACTTGATAGCCGCAATGTCAGAACATCCTCAGTTCTCCTCCATGCTGATGGACATCGGTGAGAGATATATCCCAGTGCAGAAGCAATCGATTGCAGACTTGCTCGAGCAACTGGCAGAGCAAAGCCAGATATTCATGAATTGCCTGAACATAAAAGATGCTATATCAGAGGATTCAGATGAAGCAAAAAGAGATATCCATTTGAAATAGAAGCTACTCGCTGAGAAAATCAATGAAACGAACCAGAAAGTCAAATCCAGAATTGCTGTTCTTCAAAAACAGAAATCAAAGCACAAAATTCAAAATCTGGTCCAGTTGCCAATCGAATAGGCTTACCATGAGGTTTTGAACCCAATGAGATTCGATTACATGGTGATCAAAAGCACAAATCATGAATATTATTCAAATGCTTCGGATGATCCAAACCCTTCGTAGAGTAAGATTATCAGACTTGCCCAGGAAATTGCTGATATGTCTATCTCGCTGCCATGTGATCCCACGAACGCTCTCTTTTGCCGAGTTGATAGTCAGCGTGTCGATCTCATGAAAGTCATGATCATGGGAGCCCAAGGAACACCATATGCGCATGGTGCTTTCATTTATGACTTATACTTTCCTGCAAACTACCCAAATGCGCCACCACAGTGCATACTGAAGACCACAGGAGGTGGAGAAGTGAGGTTCAATCCCAATCTCTACGAGTGTGGGAAAGTTTGCTTGTCACTCCTCGGTACCTGGCGTGGAAGCTCAACAGAAAACTGGGACCCCAAGCTTTCAACAATCCTGTAGCTGCTGCTTTCAATTCAGGCCATCATCATGTCAAATGAGATATACTTCAATGAGCCAGGGTACGAGCACGAGATGAATACGGAAGAAGGCGAAAAGAAGAACACCGGATACGCCAACATCGTGAAGTATTGTAACATCAAGTATGCTATGATCGAAGCCATCAAGAACCCGATACCAGGCTTTGAATCCGTGATTAACAAGTCCTTCTATCTAAAGAAGGATATCATTCTTGAGGAGGTAGGCCAATGGTGTGAAGAAGCCAAAGATGACACAGCTGCTCGATACCATGACCTTGTAATGGACCACAATTACAATTGGGCCTCGAAGTTTGAGAAGCCAGGAGTATTCAGCCAGATGATGCAGGAGATCTACAAAGAGCTAGCAGAAGCGCTCAATTCAATCAAAGACCCATTTTTGGAGAAGGAGGAGCTGGCAGAAGAGTCAGTATCAAAATCAAATGAAGAATATGGACAACAGAAAGGGATGCAAGCCAAGTACTAAGATGAAAATTTGGACCAAGTCGATATGAGTTATGACAATGAGGTAACACGAAAGCCAACAGGCATTGATATCGAGAACGAGCAAGTCAAAGACCGATGGAGCCGATATATTGGAGCTATGGGCATTGAAGCAGTCGCCAAATAGGCTGAGAGCAGAATCTTGCTCTGTGAACTTGGATCTTTGGGAGTCGAAATCGCCAAGAATATTGTTCTCGCAGGCTGCAAAGAGCTGGTGATCTTCGAGAAGCACCAGACAGTTGCCAAGCATGACATCGAGCTGGAGAGAGCTTCTGGTCAATTCTTCCTCTCCGAAGAGGAGTTGGAGATTGAGAGCATTGCTCTGACTTGCAAACAGAAGCTGCAAGAGCTGAACCATTACGTGAAAGTGTCAGTTCATCGAGCACCTCCAGGCAAGACGATTCTGGATTATCTCAAGGATGAAAAACTACAAGACAAAGAGCCTTTCAAAGCCGTCGTTCTGACGAAGTCGCTGCAAAGGCATGACAAGAAAGAGGTCATCGAAATAGATCAATATTGCAGAGAAGAAGGCCTCCCTTTTATACAAGCCTTCGTACGTGGTTGCTCAGCCAGAATCATGACTGACTTTGGAGAACAGTTCAAGGTGCTGGAGCAAAACTCTGAAGAAATTCCAGATGTGATGATACAAAATGTCTTCTCAGAAGAAGGAAAGACTGTTGTGAAATTGGTTGAAGGCTTCAGACACCAATTCCAAGATGGAGATATCATCCAATTTGATGAAATAAAGGGGATGATGCTTACAGATATTGAAGAATCGAAGCTTGATTTTGGATCTAAATCCATCAATGGAACAAAACACAAAATCAAAAGAGTGATTGATAAGTCCAATTTTGAGCTGGAGACTGATATAGGTGAATATTCTCAATATGAGTCCTCAGGGCTGGCCAGGCATGTCAAAGTGCCCAAGATGCAGAAATTTAAGCCTCTCAAGGGATATTATGACACCTTTGAGCAGATGTTTAGCGACTTCATGCAAGGTAAATTGGAGGACCTCACAATTGAGAAGATCGAAAAGGCTCAAACTGAAGCTGGTTATTTTGATGAAGGCTTGATTTTGGCAGATTTTGATAAAATTTAAGAAATCAGGCTGACAGATTTCATTTATGCAGTTTTGAATGCGGAGGACTCTGAAGTAATTGAAATACTGGATTTGCTGCTAAAATCTGTGAAAGGGTAAAATGAAAAAGAGGAAATGTTTGCTTTGATCTTCAAGATCATATACATGCTTGACGAGGTCTCGATGCCAAATTTACCAGCTCTGGTGGCGCTCGTGGGAGGCATTGCTTCATAAGAGATTGTCAAGGCAGTCACTCAGAAGTTCATGCCAATAAAGTAGCTCGCATGCTTCAGCTGCTCTGAGTTGGTGGAGGGCATAGAAGCTTCTGAGAGAAAAGCAGACTTCACCATCAACCAAATATACATAGAGAAGATCAAAAGGCTGAAAGAAATTGAAGATCCAGACACGAGGCAGTAACATATGGCAGTTCTTTTCGGTGACAAGGAGCTCTACCAACGAATTCAAAAGTGCAAGCTCTTCATGGTTGGAGCAGGAGCAATTGGATGTGAGCTATTGAAGAACTACTCCATGCTTGGCATAGGAACGGGCACGGAAGGGCACATCATCATCACCGACCCAGATGTGATTGAAGTCAGCAATCTCAACAGGCAATTCTTGTTCAGAGAAAAGCATTTGAGGAAGCCAAAGTCTTCAACTGCAGCTGCAGCAGCTATATAGATGAACAAGCAGCTGCAAGGGCACATCTCAGCCAGGTTGGACAAAGTTCATGATGGTACAGCTGACATATATTCTGAGAAATTCTATTCAGAGCAGACCATTGTGACAAATGCGCTCGATAATGTCCAAGCAAGGCTCTATATTGACGACAAATGCGTGCAAGCGAGGGTACCGATGATAGACAGCGGAACCTTGGGACCAAAAGGGCATGTCCAAGTCGTCAAACCATTCAAGACTGAATCTTATTCTTCTCAAAAAGACCCAGAAGCTGAAACTGAAATCCCGCACTGCACCTTGAAAATGTTCCCAGAAGAAGTTCTCCACTGCGTTGAATGGGCCAAAGATTTGTTTGGCAACTGGTTCACTCTTGATGCACAGAGCTATAACAAGTTCCTACTTGCCGATGATCACAAGGACTTCAAAGATTCATAAGTGAGAGCCACAGCTCGTAAGGTGCTGAAGCTTCACGTCAAATAGCCAAAATCGTTTGATGACTGCCTCAAGAAGGCAAGGAAGAAGTTCCAAAACAATTTCTTCGATCAGATTCTGCAGCTGCTTCATGTCTATCCTCTCGATAAATTGACAAATGATGGCAGGCCATTCTGGTCGCTGCCAAAGAGAGCACCTCAGGAAGTTGAATTCGATCCTGAATCGGAACTGCATGCTTCTTTCACAGCAGCATATGCCTGTCTCTATGCCAATATGTATAGAATAGCTATTCCAGAAGAATATTCGAGCCCAAGAGCGCCATCCTCGAAGCTGAAAATGGCTCGGAGAGCGGCGACGTTTGAGGTCAAGAAGTTCGTGCCCAATGACCAGAAAGCCAAGGAGATTGAGGAGCAGATGGCCAAGCAAGGTAAATAAGAACAAGAAGCAACAAACAGTACTCTAGCTCCAGCAGAAAATGATGAAATAGCCCAACTGAAAGCAGGATTTGTAGCAGTGAAAGATGAGTTGCTGAGTGAGCTCGCAGTCGAAGAATTTGAAAAGGACAACGACGCAAATTTCCATGTCGATTTCGTTTATGCCATGGCCAATATTAGAGCATAGAATTACGGATTGGCTCCAATGGACTGGATCACGGTCAAGATCAAGGCAGGAAGGATTGTGCCAGCGTTGGCGACGACAACTGCCGCCATCGCAGGTCTGCAGACGATTGAGCTGCTCAAATTCTTGAAAGGCCTCCCAGTAGAGTCCCATCGCAACGCCTTCCTCAATTTGGCTGTTCCAAGTCTCATGATGGGTGAACCAGGTCCACCTCAAAGATATACGCTCTGCGGTTCTCTCTCAGCCTCCCTCTGGGACAGATGGGAATACCACAATGCCACCTCTTCGACGACGCTGGTGGATGTTCTCCAACACCTGGCTGCTGAGTATCACGATGGCCAGCTCCTGGCCAAAGACGTGCTCTATGGCTCGCGGCCTCTGTTCCTGCATTCTTTGGCCACCTTGCAGCACCCTGGTACCAAGACCTACGAGTTCCCTGAGCTCAACAGGCCATTGGTGGAGATGCTCCAACCCGATAAACTCTCCGAGTCCAAGCTTGCCAAGACACCTGACTTTGTCAACTTGGTGGTCACCTTTACGCTCAAAGGCGACGACAAGATCTTGGAGAACGTCCCTGAGCTGAGGATATACTTCGAGAAGTGAAATGCAAAAAGAAATTGAAAATTGAAAATAGAAAAAAGTTAATTATATATGATATATACGAG
>Ga0138262_1342029_pt1 | contig 17634 bp, 1 predicted proteins | sample RNAB_720151113_FD_105265 | JGI IMG/M metagenome (GOLD analysis project Ga0138262, IMG submission 105265) | Metatranscriptomics of polar marine prokaryotic and eukaryotic communities from Palmer Station, Antarctica after 72hr light incubation -... | ecosystem: Environmental > Aquatic > Marine >...
AATTGCCCAAGAAGCAAGCAGAAAGGATTGTATTACTACAAGCTAGCAATTATTATCTATACAGTAGTGCTGCTACCTACTGAGCAAGATCATCGATCTAATTATAATCTCAAAAAGACAAGCTATAGTAGGAGGAATCTGAACGTAGCTTCCAGGAAAAACCTCGTGTCAGTCCACCATTTTGCTGCAGAGAAAGAAGTATAATATAATAATACACACAAATTGTACTTGAATTTCAACATGACATCACAGAGCAAGCATGATGATGAGAAGGTACTCACATACCTCAAACATGTTGCCAAATCCATTCATGAACTAGCACTGGTAGATAATGATAACACATCTGATCCTAATCTCCATCTAGATGATGATACCAGTAGCACGGAATACTACATGGACAAAATCACACGTATGCTCCTCGTCGCCTGTGATCCCATGGCACTTTCCAGAGCTGTACCGGATTCGCTCATTCCTACAAACTATGAAGAAGGAAAGCCAAAACACACCAGAGTCAAATCCAGGATTGATGCGTTGAGGAATATCTACAGAACCATGGCTCCCGTTGCTCTGGATGTTGCAGCGAGGATTTCCATTCTCGTTTCGAGCAGTGATGGTGAAAGTGAAAGTGATGGTGATGGTGATGGAGATAATTTTAATTACAAGGCATCAATGGATATTATGTGCACAAGGGCCTTTTGTTTATTCGCAGTCTGGTTGCCGATTGCACCACAGATGGCGCAGATTGTCATGGACTTATTTCAATGGGAAACATTTGTCTGTCCTCTCAAATATTTGGAAGAATGCAGCGATGAGAATGATATGGAGGTGGATGCAACTACAAGTAGCAATGATGCAGATAAGAATAGATTGAAAGCAATTGCGGCATTTAGTGAAGCGGCGTTCCTTCTCGTTAAATTCTTTGCCGAAAGAGGAGATCATGTGCCAATGAAAGGATGGTGGGATTGGACCAATCTATTCAGTCTCTTGGGATGTCACGATGATGATGATAGTCACCGAATGGATGTCGACATGAAACAGGATGACGACAGTGATGATGAAAATGATGAACAAATTCATTATGAGCCAAGCGGGTGGGCACAGCGTCCTTATAGCTATGCCCTGGCAACGAGATGGTTTACCGTGAGGGCTGTCGCTAATCTTTTGAATTTAACTCCTACGTCCAAAGGTGTTTACATTCAAGGTTTAGGATTGGAGGAAGAAATGGTACCTTGGGTTCTTCATCCGTGGATTATAATGGATGATGAAGTCAAGACTCAAAATAATCAGCTCAAGGGTGTCATTTCATTAATGCAAAGTGGTGAGGAACTGATCATTGATGTGCCAAATCCAGCAGAAATTCGACAGAATGTGTCTCTGCCAGCATCACTTGTTCATTTAGGACAAGGAATTATTATGCCACGTAAATGCACTTTGGAAAAGGCGTGTAACATTTCTGAGCAATCGGCAGAGATTGGAAATACTGATCGTCAAGGCTTGGTAATGACGGCAACAACATCTAGAAATCTATCATTGTTGGGCACAGCACTTTGCTCGGATCCCTATCCACCTCCCATTTTGGTTTGCGGACCACGAGGATCAGGAAAGTCGAGTTTAATCCGCGAACTAGCGCATTACTGTTCTGCACCTAATGATAATGATGCTTCAGCTATGGATGATTTGTTGGAGTTGCATGTAGATGAAGAAACTGATTCCAAGACGCTCCTTGGATCATATGCCGCAACCGATATCCCAGGAGAGTTCACATGGAGACCAGGAGCTTTAACAAATGCAGTTCGTCAAGGTAAATGGGTCCTGTTGGAAGATGTTGAATCTTGTCCATCTGAAATCCAAGCTGCTCTTGTGAAATTGTTTGAAGAGCGGGTCTTGCCTCTTGGAATTGGGAAAAGCGAAAAGTGCCATCCAAACTTTAGAATGTTTGGAACTTGTACAACCAGCAGTTTTGGCGATTTTGCTCGTCAAGGGGATAGGCGATTGAGGAAAGGTGTTACTTCAGCTGGTTCCGGTGGAAAGAGATTAATTCACCCAGGGCTGTGGAGAAAAGTGCATGTAGATCCCCTTCCCTATTCTGAGCTGCAAATGGTCAGTAGGGGTCTTTTTCCCAATTTACCAGAGGCTGTTTCTGATGCTGCATTAAATGTATTGCGAAAGCTTGATAAGAGTGGTAGATCAGACGGTACGAATAGCGAAGAAGATGACGATGAAGCCGATGACGAGGAAAAGAAAGAGCCCGGTGGTGGATTTAGTAGTCGAACTCCAATGTTGGGAAATGGTCGACACTCATCGGTACGCGACCTTGTGAAACTTCTCGCCCGAATATCTTCAACTATTCATTTTGAACCAGGTGCAACTTTTTGCACGGAATCTCAGAGAATACTATCCATGGCAGAATCCTTTGATATATTTGCTGGTTGGTGCCCACATGGACATTTGCGACAAATATTTGTCACTGAGATATTGGCGCCAATATGGGGGATAACTTCTACAGCAGCTATTAGATATATAGAAGACAGGCAGCCTCAAATACAGTCTACAAGTGAATATGTAGAAGTCGGTAGATCTACTATTCGTCGACCTCCCAGAACTCATGGGAATATGACAAATGATCAAAACAGTAACTTTGTCGATACAAATTATGCTCTGCGACTAATGGAATCTGCAGGGGTTTGTATTTCTCAGAATGAACCTACTCTTCTTGTTGGAGAAACTGGTTGTGGTAAGACAACTTTGATCCAACGATTGGCATTTCTCTCTGGTCATGAGTTGGTTGTACAAAATCTTTCATTGCAAACTGATTCAACGGATCTCCTGGGAGGCTACAGGCCGCTGGAGATTCGTCATATTGCGAGAAATGTCTATACTGACTTTGTGCAGTTGTTTTGCTCCAGTTTTTCCAAGTCTCAGAATGCACAATTTCTTGACTATGTAACCGCAGCATATGAAAAGGGCCAATGGAAGAGATTGTCTCAGTGTTTTCAAAGGGCGGCTAAAATGGGACTGGATAAAATGAAAAAGCAACAAAAGAAGGATAGTGATGTATGGTTCGAATTTAAAAGAACTAGTGAAAGGTTTGAAAAACAGAGGGTCGCTTGTGATACGGGTTTGGCATTCGTATTTACTGAGGGAGCCCTCGTTGAAGCTATTCGGGCTGGAAAATGGGTTTTGCTTGATGAAATAAATCTTGCTTCAAGTGAAACATTAGAAAGACTGTGTGGTCTTCTTGATGACGCAAAGGGCAGTGTTACATTGACTGAGAAGGGAGACTCAGAGACGGTTCGTCGACACCCTGATTTTCGGATTTTTGCGGCAATGAATCCAGCGACAGATGCGGGAAAGAAGGATCTACCATCAAGTTTGCGTTCGCGATTTACAGAGATTTATGTTGATGAGTTAATTGATGCTGTGGAGCTACGATCTGTTGCGGCTAGATATCTGAGTGGGGTCATTGCGCCCTCTGATACACCCTTAGAACATACTGAGAGCGTCGTCACTGCGGTTGATGTTTACATAAAATGCAGGCAACTATCAGAACAAAGCCTTGTTGACGGAGGAGGTCAAAGACCTCGATATACACTAAGAACAATGTGCAGGGCGCTTTCTGCAGCTCGCAATCTCATGCTTGAGCAGAAATTTAGTGTAAAGCGTGCGCTTCTCGAGGGATTTGAGCTTGGGTTTGAAGGTGCTCTAAATATGCCGTCAAGAGTAGCGTTGCAAAAGCTTTTAAATAGTACTCTAGGTAAAGATCTGTCGCCGAAACAGGTTGACCATCCAGGACGAAGGCCCGGAGGTAGAACCTCTGAGAATGAAGATTTTATTTTGTCAAAGCCATTTTGGTTGAAAGCGGGGCTAATAGAGAGAGTTGATTGGTCTCAAGCATCTCAAAAGTCAAAGCGTTCAAGATTTGTCCTCACTGAATCCATGACAAAGAACTTGCGACGATTAAGTCAGGCAGTTGCGGCAGGTCCATGGCCAGTGCTATTGGAAGGACCCACATCAGCTGGTAAGACTACTATGGTTGAATACTTAGCAGCCCGTTGTGGACATCGATGTGTTAGAATCAATAATCACGAACACACTGATGTGCAAGAATACACTGGAAGTTACGCGTCTGATTCCAATGGAAGGCTCTGCTTTCAAGAAGGTATATTAGTCCAAGCTCTGCGAAAGGGCCATTGGGTAATTTTGGATGAGTTGAACTTGGCTCCGAGTGAGGTTTTGGAAGCTCTTAATCGTTTGTTGGACGATAATCGTGAGCTATATTTAGCAGAGATCAATGAAGTTGTGAAACCCCACCCAAACTTCAGACTGTTTGCCACGCAGAATCCCTCTGGTGCATATGGAGGACGTAAGCCTTTATCTAGAGCTTTCCGAAACCGTTTTGTAGAATTGCACGTCGGCGATATTCCTGAGAAGGATATGATAACAATTCTTGAATTAAGATGTCATTGTCCCCCTTCGCATGCAAAGCTGTTGGTGAAAGTAATGTCTGCTTTACGAAAAAGGCGAAGTAAGAGTGGCGTTTTCCGTGGAAAAGATGGTCTCATTACCCCAAGAGATTTATTGAGATGGGCCGAGAGAAAGGCCGTCACCAAACAAGATCTTGCTGTGAATGGATATATGCTCCTAGCGGAAAGATTGAGAGATGAAGACGAGAAGACCTTGGTAAAAGAAATCATTGAAGAGCATATGAAAATTGAGATCAATTGTGACCAGTTGTACTATGGCGACGATTCTGAGTCCAGAAGGAAGTTAGCAATGATAGCTATGATGGAGGACAGTGCAAGAACGGCTGGTTTGACACTTCAAGCGATTGCACCAACCAAGTCACTTTTGCGTCTGCTGACACTTGTTGAGCGATGTGTAGAACAGAAAGAACCTGTATTGCTTGTTGGAGAAACTGGGTGCGGAAAGACGACTGTAGTCCAGTTAATGAGTGTGCTGCTTGATAGGGAATTGCAGATTGTAAATTGCCACGCAAGTACTGAAACGAGTGATCTTCTTGGTGGACTTCGACCTTTACGCGGACGTAAACTAATTATGGAAAAACTGGTCGAAAAGATGAGAATGGCTATAACTGATATTGAGGGAAATGATGTATTCGCATCAATATCAATACCTGACTACTTAAAGTCTGACAAGATGAAGGCGCCGGACAATACGTCAGCTTCTATTGCGGCGCTATGTAAAGAGGTGCGATCCGTTGCAATAACTTGTGCTGACACTTCTCAAAAGAGCAACAGTGATAGATCCAAGTCGAATCGCTGTGAAAAGAGGCGCAAGTTGGAACATGGCAGCACCAAAGAGATTGTAAACGGAACTATTGATATCACGCGATTAACAGAGATTTTGGACGAAGTTGATGTTCTTGCACAGCAGCACGCTTCGCTATTTGAATGGGTAGATGGTCCTCTCGTCGGTGCTATGAGAAAGGGAAATCTCTTTCTACTTGACGAAATGAGTCTTGCAGAAGATGCTGTGTTGGAAAGACTAAACTCAGTTCTTGAGCCCTCGAGAACTCTCGTCCTTGCAGAGAAGGGTGGTGATCTTTCATTGGATGAAGATTCCAATGAAAGTACAGAAGTCAAAGCACGCGATGACTTCCGAGTCTTTGCTACCATGAATCCTGGAGGTGACTTTGGAAAGCGTGAACTATCACCAGCTCTTCGGAGCCGTTTCACTGAAATTTGGGTTCCTTCAGTAACTGAATCGTCTGATATTGAGTTAGTTCTTTCACAAACTATAATGGCATCCGTAGAAAAGTACCAAGTGAAGCATATATCCGAATATCATCTGGTGAATGTGAAGCAAAGCATGCTCGACTATGTTAATTGGTTCAACAAAGAAATATGTTCCAAGCCAATGTCAACGTTTGCAGACTTTGTGCTGTCTCTCCGTGATGTCCTAGCTTGGGCGAGGTTCGTAATGGAAACATCCTGCAATGATACAGAGTTGAGCATTTGGTCTGCTTTTGCCCATGGCGCCTCATTGATGCATCTTGATGGTCTCGGTCTTGGAACTGGACTATCACGTGAAGAGGCTTCACAAACGAAGGCTGTGGCCAAGGCATTTCTTCGCGATGCTATCCCTAAAGAGGAGGAAAGAGTGGCTGGATTTGAAAATGAGTATGAAAGTATCGATGACAATGCTCTTTACACGGACGAGAATTTCGGTGTCCATCCTTTTGTGATCCCCACTGGAGAAATATCGATTCCTAACAAATTAGGATTCAAACTCAGTGCGCCTACAACAGGAATGAATCTAAGAAGAGTTCTGAGAGCTATGCAAATAGCAAAGCCCATATTATTGGAAGGTAGTCCTGGTGTTGGAAAGACAAGTCTTGTTTCAGCTCTTGCGGCTGCTTCTGGTCACCATTTGGTTCGAATTAACCTGTCTGAACAGACTGATATTTCTGACTTAATGGGAAGCGACTTACCGATGCCCGAGGAAACAACTGACGAAAACGGAAATATTTCTGCTGGAGGTTGTTTCAAGTGGTGTGATGGTGCATTGCTGAAAGCCATCAAAAATGGCGATTGGGTTCTTCTCGATGAGTTAAACTTGGCATCACAGTCCGTTTTAGAGGGTTTGAACAGTATTTTGGATCACCGTGCAAGCGTCTATATTCCAGAATTGGGTCAGACATTTGACTGTCCTCCAACATTTAGAATTTTCGCTGCGCAAAACCCGCTTGCCCAAGGTGGAGGAAGAAAGGGTCTCCCCAAATCCTTTTTGAATCGCTTTACCAAGGTTTATGTCGAAGCTTTGACAAAAGATGATCTTAAAGGCATTGTTAGTTCAAAATTTCCTATGTTGCCCTCAAATCTTGTTGAAAGTATTGTACGATTCAATAACTTTGTACAGGAAGATATTGAGAATCGGTTGTACGGACAGCAAGGAAGTCCGTGGGAGTTTAACTTGCGTGACGTCTTTAGATGGTGTGACTTGATCAGTAATCATTACAAATCTTCTGGAAAATTGGAGCTTGGCGCTTTCTCTGATACAATATACATGCAAAGACTCCGGAGTGACCGCGATCGTGCTCTCTTGGCAAAACGATATGAAAGTTGCTTCGGAAATTTAGACTGCATTCGTAGTGATCCTCGTTTCAAATGTAACGAAAGAGTTGTTGAGGTTGGTATTGCAAGACTAGGTAGAAATGTTGACATTTTGCCTCCTTCAGATGCTATCATACTCGGCAACGAGCCGTCTCTATTGCGACATTGTGTCCGGCCAATGGAGGCTGTTGCACTTTGTGTAGAGATGGGATGGGCCTGTCTAATGGTGGGGCCGCCAGCAAGTGGGAAGACTACTATCCTCAAGTGCCTTGCAGAATCCTGTAATAGACAGCTCGAGGAGATTGCGCTTACTCCTTCTTCTGATGTTAATGAACTCATTGGTACATTCGAACAGATTGATGCAGCAGAAGTTGAAGCCAGACTTTGTAACACTCTGAAGAACATATCAAATTTTGCATGCTTGACTTTGACTGCGGGTGAGCCACAACTGACGCTGCTAAAGGAGATGTCCTCAGCTTACCATAATTTAGTTGCCAGAATGACTGATCTTAGGAAGTCGCAAACATCTCCTGTGGTCATTAATGAGAAACAACCAAGGAAGCTTGTTGAGAAACTGCTTTCCAGTGCGCAAAAGGCATCAACAATTTGTGATTCGTTCAAGCAATCATGTGCCGACATGATACTGTCCGCGTCGACAGATTTCTCTAGCTTCAAGTCCGCCAGCAAAACTACAGATAGTAATGCTGTACATTTCCGTTGGTTCGACGGTGTTTTAGTGCAGGCTCTCGAAAATGGCTATTGGTTGCATCTTGAGAATGTGAACTTTTGTCCATCTTCTGTCCTTGATCGCCTAAATCCATTGATGGAAATTGGTGGAGAGCTTGTTTTGACGGAGTGCGGTATTGACGGCGATGAAAATGGAATTGGAGGAACCTCTCGTGTGATAAAGCCTCATCCAAATTTTCGTTTATTTCTGTCCATGAATCCAGCATTCGGTGAGGTATCGAGGGCTATGAGGAACCGATGTATTGAAGTGAGTTTACTTGCTCCATCCGTATCTAGCATTGGCAATGCATGTAACACTGAAACTCTAGATGCATTGGACACTCTATTTGGTGCTGGTGTACGATCTACACCGTTGGCAATGACAATGATCGAAATCCATCGAAAAGAATTTGAAGGAAACGATGTAACGCCTGATGATTGTCAACCTTCGAGGAATCTTGAGGACTTGGCTCGACTATCGATTGACTCACTGAATCGGGGATTAATTGGCAACGCCTGCTTCGATCTTTCTCGGCAAGTAGCATATGAAATTCATCACGAAGAACTGCTTCAAAATGATGATCTATCTCTTTACGATGGAAACCAATTCGAGCTGGTTCAAAAACTATTTCCCCGTACTATGCTAGAGAGACCAACAAGTTTCAACAGCGTTTCCACAGATGCTCGTCTTTTGAAGACTATGCATGATACAGGCATTAATCATCTCCCCTTAGGTGTGAACACTTTTAACGAGAAAGTTAATCATATTGACGAGAAAGCAATGCTCTTCGAGAAATTCGCTGCAGTCCTCGTTGCCAATGACCCAAGAATCCCAGCGGTAAGGTCTTATCTTGCAGCTAACTACGTCAAGAAATCAGACGAGTCAGATATGCATTCCAGAATGGCATACTTTGATGGTTACTCTCAGAAAATGGCATCTGTTATGAAGATGTTGGGCAACCAATTTCTCGACGCTCGATCAAGAGCAAGTTGTGAAACGACTCCTCTTGCAAGTCACTTTATAAGGACTGCTTATGATGATCGTCTTGCACAGATTCTTGATGAGTGCGCAACCCACATCAATTTAGACGAGTTTAATGCTGATGCGCATGACCCATCTAATCTGAGCATTGTGGAACTCTCGTTTTGCGTACACGAGAACAAAGTAGACAGGTCTCAAGTGAGCTGCCCAGTCACTCCTATTCTTCATCCATTTTTCATATCCTTAGATCTATACTTGGATAAAGTACAAGAATCTTCATTGGGCCAGTCAAGTATCACTTTAATTTTGGAGAAAAGCGCAGCTTTATTTGAAAGTAGAGATAGGATGTGGAAATTTTTGAAGCAGTCGTATACTATGCCAAATTCATCCTTCTTAGGATTCGATGAATCAGGCTTTCTAGTCCACTGGACATGGTTCAAAAAAAGGCTTGATGCATTTTCTGATGTCACTTCAAGTCTTGATAATCCAAAAATAGTAAGTATGAGGAGGGATGTAGATTTGATCATTGCTACAATTGATCAAGCCATCCATAACCGAAGTGGAGACATGAGGTTAGCAAATGCATTTTGGAAGAGGATTGGACATCCTTTGGTGCCCGCGAAAGCTGAAGATTCGGAAGCATTATACAAGCTCAAGAATGTTTCTAAGGACTCTGCTTTACTGAATGACGAGGACTTTGGGTACTTGCGCCTACTTTCAGGAACTAGTTCGAACATATCTATCAAAACTCTCTTTGAGTTGCAGCATGATACTCTCATCTTTAGCTCTGACATTAAGTCAGAGATATTAACAGCGCTATCTATGGCTTACTGGGCCACAACAGACGAGATGAATGCATCAACTAGAAACGAAAGAAGGAACTATAATATTGTTGAAGTGAGCCAAATGCTATCTAAAAAGCTCCTTTCTGTGAAGGATGAATTTCGCACAAAGATCCGTGCATGCACTATTGATACTGCAATCAATACCGTAGAAAACAAATTAGATCTTGAGGATATGGAAGCCCTGCAAGAAGAACAAACAAGAGAAGGGTCAGAAGATATTGTGCAGAATTTGCTCTCTACTTTTGGTGGTCTACAATTGTCTCAATTAGCCGAATTCGTTTGTATCCGAGAAGAAGAGTGGATCATTGACACTTTGGCAAGGCTTGTCAAGGAGCCTGATAATTTGGTGACACTCAACAAGTTGCGCAGTGAAGTACTACCAAGGATCAAAGCTTTCATCTCTTCTGTTATCCATGAAACAATTTGGCCTGTTTCTGATCTCAGGCCTTATCAGAGCATTGTTTGGGTTCTTGACTCTCTCACTGATAATGTGCATCCAATGCGCCGAATTTTTGGCTGTTGCTATTCGACCCTGATCGCAACATTGTCAAAGCATCACTGGTGTAATAGTTTCAATGATATGAACAGCATCACAGAAAGTATTGCGTCTCCATCGTTTTGGAGCATAAAGAGTAGTGAAGGCTACAAAGAGTCGGCCTCTAGCGACAAATCTGAAGCCATGGCTGGGCTCTTGTATTACTCAGGGGCACCACGCTCGAATCAAAATGTGGCCACAGAATTCTTATTACGCATCCAAGGGTTCAAACGAGTTGCAGACACTTCGTCGCAGACTATCCCCTATCTAACGTTAGAAAATCAAGAAGCAAGATTTAGCCAGTCTAGAAAATTGGCTCGCTTCTTATCAAAAGACCTCAGTATTTTAAGAACAGATACAAGCCAAGTCGGGACTCTTCAATATCTGCTGCGCAACATGGTTGAAGCCCTTCGCGATTCCTTTGATTGCGACACCGATTTTTCAACATTTCGTGACGCAATTTACTCTTGTGATAACAAAGGTGCTTCCTCCCAGCTTATCAATTGTAAGCACAGGACTTTCACACGAATTGCTGAAAATTTGCTTGCGCCTTTGTTGAACGCAATACAGAGAGTTGAGCAGTCAACTTCACTAGAGGCCCTTCCTGAGGCACTCGTATATGTTGGCATACTTCGATTCCATTTATCTATACCAGCCTCTCCGCTCGATCCTGGTAAAAAACCTGGTGCAAAAGTGGCGCAATGGGATCAACACCTTCAAGATTTAGGGTCTAGACTCGTTACGATAAGGATGGAATCTGGTCTGGATACAGGAAATTTTGAACCTGACAACAAGGAAGCTTCTCTCATTTTGGATGCCCTCTCTCATTGTAACAAGAAACGATCCACGCAAGATAAAAAGAGGGTAGAACGCCCTCGCGATGCCCCCCTATTTTATGATCTCTTTCGTGAAGTGCATCATTTTGCAGGTACTGTAGCTAGCGTCGATAATATTGCTGGATTGATCCAAGCTATATGTAATGATGTGACCGGCGAAAACTACCCGTCGAATAGGCAAAAGGAAGTGAATTGGCAAAGTTCTGCGGTTGCATTTCATAACCAAATTGCGATGAAGTATTCATGTTTTGATGATGTGACCAGTCCATGTCTTGCTGCTTTAGGAATGATTCAAAACGGACTTCGCTGTCTCGTTCATCTTAAAGGTAATCAAGAGAAGTCGTTCACTGTAACAACAATGAAGTTACAGGATCAACTTTTACAGTATCCTAATGTCAAATTTGCTACTTCGTTTGATCCTGCCACATTGCATGACGTATCCAAGTCATTCCGCGCCTCAACCGTGATCAATCAGGAAAAATTTCTCACAGAGAAAATGGAAAAGAACTGTCAATTATCATATCTACTTGCAACTCTTGCGAACATTTGTATACTCAAGGACAGACAAACAATAAGCGAGAATGAATTTATGCGCGTTTCCTCATGGATTTTTGAAGCAATAGCTGATGCATGGAAGTCATCAAAATCCAATTCCTCATTTGAAGATACGGATGATGAGACAGACGAGGAGAAGAAAGAAAGACAGTATCGAGAGCAATTCCCCGATCACGCGAAAGAATTTAATAAGATTATTGAAGCAGTGGAGACAATTGAGCTTGGTGGCGAGCACGACGCCGATGGAGAATACACCACGGAGGACTCTAAGGTCAATGATTTTTCAGTCTCTGAACAACAGCTTGGCTTCATTTGCGACATGCACAAAGAACTTTTCTCTCTTCAAACGAGAAGCAAAGGTGATTCTCTCCGTATCAAGTCTTTTGTTGCAACATATGCGGCTGCTGCTCAGTTGAATAATGCTATCGTTCTCGTGGATTCGCTTGAACCAGAAAACAAAAGATTTGGTGCTCATTGCTATGCCCTCGGAGTGAACACAAAGAATGATTCTGGATCTTCTCTCAACTTTCAGTCGTTTATGAGAAGTGATACGTCTGTTGACGTCGATTTTCATAAAGACCCAAACCCAGCTGAAGTTCTGAAAGCTGATTCACCTCTGCGCGGACTATTGCTTCGAATCTCCAAACTCATGAGGGCATTCCCTGGAAACTCTCTTTTGATTTCAATTGGCCAAGTTGCGGAAAATATGCGCCAGATGGATGTAAAGGATACTTCGCTTGGTAAGATGTTAACTGGTCTAGAGGTCATTCTTAAAAAAGCTCAGGAGTGGGAACAACACGCAAGTAAAAGAGTTGCGCTGGGAGAAAGCCTCCAGACAATTAGCCGTCTCGTTGCGCAGTGGAGAAAACTTGAGCTACAGAGTTGGTCAAGTCTTCTGAATGTACGTGATCAGACACATATCCTGCGAGCAAAACGTCACTGGATGCGCCTGTACAATGTGCTTGTATTAGATGGGGATAATCCACATCAAGATCAGGATGCTGTCGTTAATGGCAGTACTTGTTCGTCAAGATTCCCGAAGTGGTTGTGGATGGGTCAAGCAAAGAATCTTCATCAAGTTACGAAGTACAATTTGGGTACATCCCATAACGAAGAGCTTGTTGAAACGTTGAAGGTTCTGGACACATTTCTGCTCACTTCTGGCATTGGCCAATTTAACGAAAGATTGGAGCTTCTTAAAGCGTTCGCAGGACAACTTCACGCCGAATACAGTATTGCCCAAGTTAAGGACGATCGCAAATTAGCCAGGGCTATTACTGTTGACTCGCTTGTCAAGCATTACAGCAACTTTTCAACTATGATTGCAACAGCGAGAGAGATTCTTCAAAAGCCGATTGAAAAGAAATTAAAAGATGATGTAAAGCTTGCTAAATGGGACGAACAGTCATATTATGCCCTCACCGATTCTGCTGAGAAGAGTCACAGAAAGTTAATGATGATCGTCCATGAATACGAGGAGGTTCTTGACATGAGTGTTGGAAGGATTTTAGAAGAAAATTTCTTAAATGGAGTCAGATCTAACAGTGAAGTTGGTCCTGGAGCTACTAGTCAGGCTGTCACTGAAGTTCCTTCCAATTCATCAATCTTTTCAGAGCTGCAAGTCGAGAAGTCCAAGTCATCCAAGAATACGACTCTTGCCATCTTTGACAAAATCGTTAAACTACGCACAAGTAAGAGAGAATGGATTGCTCCTGATTTTGATCCATTTGCCGGTAACAAGATGATTGTCAGTCTTCCAAAGTATGCGAAAAAGATGGATAGACTCTTTTCATCATCTGGTGATTGTTATGCAATTGCAGGCCGAATTGGTGCCAATGAAATCTGTGATTCCATCTTTGGGAGGGTGAACATCCTTCGTGAAAAGGGAACAAAACCAATGAAAGAGAGAGCCCTAGTAGATTTGTTCAAATTATTGAAGAAGCAAGGCTACTCAAGCATGAAATGGTGTGTACCCAGGGAAATCAGAGAGATGGCTGCGCTTCTCCAGATTAAGTCTCCCGCACCTTCCATCCTGAATGTGCAAAATGCTGAAATTCTTGAAAGTGCTGAGTCATACTTTCGTAGATGCACTGTTGAAATCTCGAGACTTCGTTCAGAGGTTCAAATGTTGGGAAGTGCCTACATGAGCAAACGTGAAATGGACCTAATGGTTGGATTCAGTGAACATGGGCTTCTCATGCTCTGTCAACAAAGAGCGAACCTCACCAAGTCTATTGAAGACATCAAAAATGTGTTGACTCTCCTGGAAGTCATGGATAAAGTTAATGGAAAACTTCCTAGTGGACAAATATATTTGTCACAACAAGTGAAAAAGTTTGATTGTCAGTATAGTGTTGTCATGGAGACGATTCGCCAAACTTTCTTGATGACGAAGTCCATTGCAACCCTCGTCGAGGCGGATAAATCTCAATGCATTGACATGATAGGTACAATTGAAGGCGGCTACTCTCTGCTTAGCGACGCATACAACCCTTTGAATCCCAAAACTTTGGTTACTTTGGATGACATTTCCAATATCAAGAATGCAAAGAAACAACTTGGGATGACCATTGACAACATTTTATCCTGCAAAGAGACGAATCAACAGTACCGATGCTTCCCTCAAGAAGTATTCAACCCATGTCTCGACGAGCTTCACCTTGCCCTCGCAAATGCGGACGCTTGTGTGATGGACCAACCTGTTCTAGTTTCAACTTCGTCATCCCCATCGATCGCAAATCTTTCTGACAAAACATCTGAGATCATTAAGTCATCCCTGCTGGCTGCGCAAACGTTACACGATGGTTTTGTACAATCCAACGACCCAGAATCCGAAGAAGAATACGACGTGTCAGAGTCCAAGTCACTTTGGGAAAATCATTCCAATGTCCTTGTTGAATGGGATACGCTTAATCTTCCAAGGTTGGGCAATCTCATACAAGATCTTGTACAAGGTCTTCAATCAGTACCACAATCTAACGATATCAATTTCGAAGGAATCTGCACCGACTCATGTGTGTTGGTCCTCAAAATCATGGATATGTGCCAGCGTAGACTAATAGAAACGATGCAATTCTACCGCAGTGTTGCCAAATTTGAATACATCAAATTGCGCCTTTTCCGCGTTGTCATTGCCAAAGGTTATTGTGCAGATGATGTCGAAGACGGAGGTGATGCTGATGGCGAGGGAGGAGATGGAAATTGCACATTTGAAGACGATGTAGAGGGAACAGGAATGGGAGAGGGAGAAGGAAATAATGATATTACAGATCAAATCGAGAATGAGGAGCAGCTTCTTGGACTCAAGGGAGACGAAGAAAATGAGCAGCAGCAGGATCAGAAAGAGTTGAATGAAGATGAAGCTGAAACGGGCATGGAGATGGAAAATGAGTTTGATGGTGAAATGTTTGATGTACCTGATAAAAAGGATGACGAAAACCAGGATCAAGATGATGACGAAGAAGAAGAGCTCGATCGCGAAATGGGTGATGGAAATGATCCCAACGAACAAGTTGTCGATGAGAAGATGTGGGATGAAGATGAGGATGACGAAGAACAGAATGAGCAAGAAGAAGAAAAGTTTGAAAAGGACAGCAAAATGTCCGGAGAGGCTATGGAAGATGAATTGCGTACAAAGGAAGACGACGAAGAAGGCAAGGGCGAAGAAAGCAAGGAAGAGCCGAGTCCAGAGAATGCCGGAGACGACAAACACGACGATGAAGCGCCAAAAAATGATGAGGAAACCAAAGATGGAGATCAGGATGACAAGGACAACGCCAATGATACGGAAGAGGATCTGGTCAACAATGATTTTGAAGAGGACTACGAAGATAAGCACGGCGTAGACATCAGGGACGAAAACGAGGGTGAAGAGCCAGAGGACAACGAGGATGATGCCATGGATCTTAATGATGAAATGGACCTCGACGATGGAGAAGATGGATCTGATGTCGAAGGTGAAGATGCTGGGGCTCAAATTGGAGAAGAAGAAGAAAATGGTGAAGACCCCGACGAAGAAGACGACGCCGGGGGCAACGATGCCAACGAGAATCAAGAAGCGGAACCAGAAAATGACGAAGATGATACGGAGGATATGGATACCGATGCAGTTCAAAGCTCCCATCAAACTCTTGGCGATGATGATCAAATGAATGCTGACGATGAAGAAAAGGAGGAAGAACAACCTGAAGATCAGCAGCCCGAAGAAGATCCTCAAGATATAAATGCTTCCGAAGACCAACATGAAGAAGCTCACGGTGTCGCAGCCAAAAGTGGATCTGATACCGTCAAACGTCCAGAAGAAGACGACGACGACGAGAATCCCGAAGAAGGACAAGGAGAGGAAGAGGAACAAGATGATGGTGCGGGCGAAGGAGACGAAGATGATAAAACTTCTGGAGCAGGTCAGAGCGATGCTAATTCTGGTGAAATGCAAGATGGCGAACAAGGTTCTGGTACGAAACCAAGTTCTACCACAATGGATGCACCCAATCCTTTCCGCGATCCTGGCGATGCCGAAAAGTTTTGGCATAAAAAATTAAACGTCATTTCTGATGCACAGGACGATGAAGCAGAGGAGGCCAATAAGAATGAGGAGCAAGGTGATGACAATAACCAAGACGATTCCAATCCAGATGGTGAATTTGAATTCACTTCCAAGGAACAAGACAATTCGACTCAAGTCCTCGGTGGAGTCGCAGAAGAAGAGTCTACGAAATTGAATCAAGAGGAAGACCCCCAGTCTAAATCTCAAGATGCCGATGATAGCGAGACCAAGGAACCTGATGTCAAAGACGAAGAAATGATCAAACGGCAAACTAAGCAGGACAAATCTCGTACCAAGGAATCAAGTCAAGAACAAGATTTGCAAGATGAAGCCGATCTTCCAGCAGACGAAGACAATGCCGACAATCCTCAAGAAGAAGATGCAGAAATGGAAGATGTCTCGGACGATGACTCTGAGAATTTCCAGCCAAACACACAAGAAGAAGAACCCGAAAATAAGATTGTAACTGATCTCGACCAGCTCCAAGTCCGCGATACCCTTGAAAAGGATTACCAAACTGAAGAAATGGAAGAAGAAGAATTCCATTCCTCCATCACCCAATCAGAATTGAACGACGCTCGAGAGAAATGGTCCGAACTCAATGCTGAAACCAATACCCTCTCCCGTCGCCTCTGTGAAAAACTCCGTTTGGTAATGGAACCCCTCGTGGCCTCCAAACTACGCGGTGATTATAGAACAGGAAAGCGAATCAATATGAAACGTGTCATTGGCTACATTGCCAGTGGTTATCGAAAGGATAAGATCTGGCTACGAAGAACGAAACCTGGTAAAAGAGATTATAGGGTCTTATTGGCCGTAGACAATTCGGAAAGTATGAAAAATGGAGCTGGAGAAATGGCTTTGACAGCTTTGACAACATTAGCGAACGGAATGAGTCAATTGGAAATTGGTGAATTGGGAATTGCAAGTTTTGGAGAGGAAATGAAGCTTTTGCATCCCTTCCATGCTCCCTTTACGAGTGCTAGTGGAGTGGATTTAGTGAGTAACTTTCGATTTGGCGATAAGAGGACGAGAACTGCGTTATGCGTGGAGAGTGCAATGGCAGCATTGGAAAGTCAGAACAATGGTGGATCTTCTATGCAGTTGTTGTTCATCATTAGTGATGGAAGGATTGAACGCGATAGTCGAGAGAGACTTCGTCGCATCGTGAGAGAAATGTCTGAGAAGAACATTTTGGTCATTATGGTGGTGGTTGAAGGTGGCAATGATAAAAAAGGCAGTGCAAGCGGAGAAGGAAAAGACAAGCTTAGTAGAGCCAAGAAGGCCAAGGATAGCATTGTGAACATGAAGGAAGTATCGTTTGAGAATGGGAAACCAAAGGTGAAGCATTTCATTGATGACTACCCCTTTCCATACTATATGGTATTGGAAGATATGCACACACTTCCCGAAGTTCTTGGAGATGCATTGAAGCAATGGTTTGAAATGATGGCGCAGAATCAGAGTCAAGGCTGATTTTAAGTTTTATCTTGGATTCATTGCTTGTAATACAAATAACAGGGAACAAATGCGAAC
>Ga0138262_1075824_pt1 | contig 17592 bp, 13 predicted proteins | sample RNAB_720151113_FD_105265 | JGI IMG/M metagenome (GOLD analysis project Ga0138262, IMG submission 105265) | Metatranscriptomics of polar marine prokaryotic and eukaryotic communities from Palmer Station, Antarctica after 72hr light incubation -... | ecosystem: Environmental > Aquatic > Marine >...
ATTATTTAATTTAATTTAAATTAAATAATTTTTTATATCTTAACTTATAATATTATTATGGTTAACTATTTTTATAGTTTAATAGTAAGAAAGTCAAAACCCATTATTTATATTAAGGAATCTAATTACTATGGCACTTCCATGGTATCGTGTTCATACAGTAGTATTAAATGATCCTGGTCGCTTGATTGCGGTCCATTTAATGCATACAGCTTTAGTAGCCGGTTGGGCTGGCTCTATGGCTTTATACGAATTAGCAGTTTTTGATCCATCTGATCCAGTTTTAAACCCTATGTGGCGTCAAGGTATGTTTGTAATGCCTTTTATGACTCGTTTAGGAATTACCGATTCATGGGGTGGATGGAGTATTACAGGTGAAAGTGTTTCAAACCCAGGAATTTGGAGTTTTGAAGGTGTAGCGTTATCTCACATTATTTTATCAGGAATGTGTTTTTTAGCCGCAATTTGGCATTGGGTTTACTGGGATTTAGAATTATTCCGTGATCCAAGAACAGGTGAACCGGCATTAGATTTACCAAAGATTTTTGGTATTCATTTATTTTTATCTGGTTTATTATGTTTCGGTTTCGGAGCTTTCCATGTAACAGGTTTGTTTGGACCCGGTATTTGGGTTTCAGATGCTTATGGTGTTACGGGTAAAGTACAACCAGTAGCCCCAGCTTGGGGTGCAGATGGTTTTAATCCATTTAATCCTGGTGGTATTGCTGCCCACCATATTGCAGCTGGTATCTTTGGTATTTTTGCAGGTATCTTCCATTTAACGGTAAGACCTCCACAACGTTTATACCGTGCTTTAAGAATGGGTAACATTGAAACTGTATTATCTAGTAGTATTGCTGCAGTATTCTTTGCCGCATTTATAACATCAGGGACGATGTGGTATGGAGCTGCTGCTACACCAATCGAATTATTTGGTCCAACACGTTATCAATGGGATAGTGGTTATTTCCAACAAGAAATTGAACGTCAAGTTGAAACATCTGTTAGTGAAGGTTTATCAGAAAGTGCTGCGTGGTCACGTATTCCAGATAAATTAGCATTCTATGATTATATTGGAAACAATCCTGCAAAAGGTGGTTTATTCCGAGCAGGGCCTATGGATAAAGGTGATGGTATCGCAGAAGCATGGTTAGGCCATCCGATCTTCCGTGATAAAGAAGGACGAGAATTAACAGTCCGTCGAATGCCAGCATTCTTTGAAACTTTCCCAGTTATTCTAGTTGATAAAGATGGTATTATTCGTGCAGATATCCCATTCCGTCGTGCAGAATCCAAATTCAGTATTGAACAAGTAGGTGTTACCGTAGATTTTTATGGAGGTAAATTAAATGGTCAAACATTTAAAGATGCTCCTACAGTTAAAAAATTCGCACGTAAAGCACAATTAGGTGAAGTTTTCGAATTTGACCGTACAAGTTTAGAATCAGATGGTGTATTCCGTAGTAGCCCACGTGGATGGTATACTTTTGGTCATGCTAATTTTGCATTATTATTCTTCTTAGGCCATTTATGGCACGGTGGACGTACGATCTTCCGTGATGTATTTACTGGTATTGGTGCAGAAGTAACAGAACAAGTAGAATTTGGTGCATTCCAAAAACTTGGTGATAAATCAACTAAAAAACAAGGTGCTGTTTAAGCCTTTGTTTTAATTAATTATATTAATTAAAGGATTACAGAATGGAAGCTTTAGTATATACATTTTTACTAATTGGTACATTAATGGTAATTTTCTTTGCAGTTTTCTTCCGGGAAACTCCTCGTATTATTCGTAAATAAAAAAGATTAAATTTTAAACCACTTTCGTGGTTTAAAATTTAATCTTCATGTTCTTCAAATGGGTCACGTAAATTTTTTGCGGTAGGCCCAAAAGCAGTATAAATCGAATAAACAGTGATTCCTAACAGTAAACTTGCTAGGAAAATTACGATAATCGTAGCTGTTTCCATAATATAAATAATTAATAATAGAATAGTATTCTATTATTATATATTGTTATGTGAAACAAAACTTAATTTATTAAAAATATAGAATATTCTTATGGCATTAAGAACAAGATTGGGTGAAATTTTGCGCCCATTAAATGCAGAGTATGGAAAAGTAGCCCCCGGGTGGGGCACAACACCTATTATGGGTGGTGTAATGTTAGCATTTTTAGTATTTTTATTAATTATTTTACAAATTTACAATTCATCATTAATTATTGAAAATGTTGATGTAGATTGGACAAATGGATTAGTATAGAATATAAATTAGTATTAGAAAATAATTTGCGAAATTATTTTTTTAATGCTAGAATAATAAATATATACAATATATATATAAATATGGATATTATTAGTTTAGGCTGGGCAGGCGTAATGACAATGTTTACATTTTCATTATCTTTAGTTGTTTGGGCAAGAAATGGATTTTAATCTATTTCTTATTTTAATGTTTAAAAAAAGACTATTCTTATGTTAGTAGAATTATTATTAAAAATTATTCCTTTTGGAAACGCTGAAATTTTAACAGCAGCAATCACATGTTTTTTCATGACCTTATTTGGTTTATCTGTAGGGTTTGTTTTATTGAAAATTCAAGGTGAATAATACAATTTAATAATTCTTTTATTAAATTGTATTTAAAATACGGGACTGACGAGATTCGAACTCGCAACTTCCGCCGTGACAGGGCGGTGCTCTAACCAATTGAACTACAATCCCAAATATATTGCTATTTAATTATATTAATAATATAATTAAATTGTCAAATAATTTCAATGTTTTAAATTAAGGAGAAACAGGGATTCGAACCCTGGGTACAGTAAACTGTACGATAGATTAGCAATCTATTGCTTTCGACCACTCAGCCATTTCTCCAAAATTATGAAACAAATTTTTTAATAGTTTACTTTTTATGGCTCTGGTGGGATTTGAACCTACGGCCTTGGGCTTATGAGTCCCCTGCTCTAACCACTGAGCTACAGAGCCTTAAACTATTGAGTTATTATACATATACATTATAACATGATAATTCATTTTATAGTAATATATTTAATAATTTAATAAATTTTTTATGAATGATTTTTGGAATAATATTTTACGTTATCCGCGATTCTTTATAAGTAGTGTTTCTGGTTTAATTTTAGTTATTTTAACTCCTTTTATTAACTTAATTAAAACCCCTCAATCAAGAATAATTTTATTATTTTTTATTATTTTTTTATTTTTAACTCTATTTTTCATATTAAAAAATATGCTTGCTATTTAATTTTAACGATTAATATTTAAATAATTTAATTTATACATTATGGTTTTTAAAACAAAAATTTCAAATAAACAGACGGGTGCTTTTGCTTTAATTGATAGTTTAGTTCGAAATGGTGCTGAGGATATTTTTGGATATCCAGGAGGGGCTATTCTTCCAATTTATGATGAACTTTATTTTTGGGAACAACAGGGCTTAATCCGTCATATTTTGACACGTCACGAGCAAGGCGCTATTCATGCTGCAGATGCTTATGCAAGAGTAACAGGACGCGTAGGCGTGTGTTTTGCAACTTCTGGCCCAGGAGCAACCAATTTAGTAACAGGTATTGCTAATGCACAATTAGACTCAGTTCCTTTGGTGGTTATTACAGGACAAGTAGGACGAGCTTTTATTGGAACAGATGCGTTTCAAGAAACAGATATTTTTGGTATTACATTACCAATTGTTAAACATTCTTATGTCATTCGTGATCCAAAACAAATGAATAGGATTGTTTCTGAAGCCTTTTATATTGCCCAAAATGGACGTCCAGGACCTGTTTTGATTGATATTCCTAAAGATGTAGGTTTAGAAGAATTTACAAATTATTTACCCGTACAACAAAAAGAAATATTAAAAACAAAAGGTTACAGATTTCAATTTAAAACAACAAATAAACAAATTTTTGATGCATTAAAGATGATTCGTCAAGCCTCACAACCATTATTATACGTAGGTGGCGGTGCAGTCATTTCTAATAGTCATCAAGAATTATTAAAGCTAGCTGAATTATTTTCAATCCCTGTTACAACTACACTTATGGGGAAAGGCTCTTTTAATGAAAAACATTCTCTTTCATTAGGGATGTTAGGTATGCATGGTACAGCATATGCAAATTTCGCGGTAAGTGAATGTGATTTATTAATTGCTGTTGGTACTCGATTTGATGATAGGGTAACAGGAAAATTAGATGAATTTGCTTGTCACGCACAAGTGTTACATATTGATATTGACCCAGCTGAAGTTGGAAAAAATAGATTACCCCAATTAGCTCTTGTTGGAGATGTAAAACAAATTTTATCAGAACTTTTAAAAATTTCAGATAATGATTCAAATTATCAATTTGATTCAATCCAAACAGAAGCGTGGTTACAGCGAATTCAAAAGTGGCGTCAAACGTACCCCTTAATGATTTCTCAAATAAAAAATAAATTATCACCACAACAAGTAATTAATTCTGTTGGTAATTTTTATCCAAATGCAATTTTTACTACTGATGTTGGTCAACACCAAATGTGGTCTGCACAATTTATTAAATGTGGTCCACGAAAATGGGCTTCGAGTGCAGGTTTAGGAACCATGGGGTATGGATTACCTGCTGCTATAGGCGCACAAGTTGCTTTTCCTAAATTACCTGTTGTATGTATCTCAGGTGATTCAAGTATTCAAATGTGTATTCAAGAACTTGGTACTATAGTTCAATATAATTTACCAATTCGATTAGTTATTGTAAACAACCATTGGCAAGGTATGGTAAGACAATGGCAAGAATCTTTTTATGGTGAGCGCTATTCACATTCAAGTATGGAAGCCGGCCAGCCTGATTTTGTCAATTTAGCTAAGTCTTATGGCATTAAAGCTTATGATATTAGTAATGAAACGGAGATGGGACCATTTTATTAGAGTCTAAAGATTACAAAGGTCCTATCGTGTTCAATTTTGCTGTTGTAGAAGATGAAAATTGTTACCCAATGGTTGCACCAGGGAAAAGTAATTCACAAATGATGGGGATTACAAAACAAAATAAAATTGTTGTAAAACAAACTAATTAAAATGGGCGATACAGGATTTGAACCTGTGACCTTCTGCTTGTAAGGCAGACACTCTACCGCTGAGTTAATCGCCCAAAATATATACCACTACTATAATACACATACAACTAAATAAGGTCAATATATAACAGAATTTTATATTGACCTTATTTACTTCTTCTATTATAATAGTTGTACATAGGACGAGTGCCCGAGTGGTTAAAGGGGGCGGATTGTAAATCCGCTGCGTTACGCTACATTGGTTCAAATCCAATCTCGTTCAGACTACTTTATTATATGGTGAATTATAAGTAATTCATCATATCATCTATTAAAAAAAATAGTTTAACATCAATTAATATTACTAAAAATAGTAGTTTCATATGACTAAAATAATTTCACTACCTCTTTTGGCTGGCAGTTTAGTGTTAAAAATCTCGTTAGCAATAACATAAATACAAACGCGAGAAAAGAATGAGTAACTACTGATAAACTTAATGCTGTTTTAAAGTCAAAAAAGTTTTAGTTAGTATGATGTGATGGTCGGCATAGTATAGGTTCCATTATCTTAAGTATAAATAACCTTAATTTGACATCTCATTATTCGACAATAGTTATGGTCTCTACTGATAAAGCTCTAGAAACCCAATACACAAACAATCGTTCGTTTTTGGTTTACTTACTACACGCGATGTACTGGAGATACCATCGTAGTACAGAAATTACTCGCGAAAAATTTTACTGTTAAAAAACTGAGAAATTATTATTTATAATTTAATTCCAATGTTAGAGTTTCTTTGCGTAGTTTGAAATGTTTTGATTCTTCTAGCATAAGTATTAATTGTTAAAATCTTTTAATTTATGGTTTTATAACTAGTTCAAACAAATTAAATTATCCACATTAAGCTGATGAAGGGACTTGAACCCCCGACCTACTGATTACAAATCAGTTGCTCTACCAATTGAGCTACATCAGCAAATAATAATTTTTATATGATAATATTTATTAGTATGATTAGTATCATATAAAGATATCAAATTATTATAAATAACACAAGGATTTTTATAATATTATATTCTTATGGGTAATGAATCATTGGCTCTAAAAATTTAGTAGAAGCAGAAAGATGTCCAGAATCCTTAATATTAAAAATCTACAACGGATTAAAAAGAAAGGAAGTAACAGAATGACGAAGATTAAATTTTAGATAACGACAGTAATTCCGTCAGTTAGACTAACACTAATAATAATAACTATATTAATATACGTAAGAATTATTGACCCAATTCTTATTAATGGTCTAAACACTTTAAGATTTTACCGGCCTACGTTTGCACTTTACGATCATGAAACCGCCCTGCATATTAAATAAGTTTTACGTTACTACGATTTTTGAAGACTATTTAGACAATTCATTCCGTTAATCTTAGATCTCGATTATATGAAAAAACTCCGAGATTCCTCATATTAGAGGCTAGTTATCGTAATTTAAAAATAAAAACGGGGGACGAAATGAAGTCGTAGGTTCATTATTTAAATAATTTTAAAAGTAGCTGTTGTTTTAATACATAAATTTTATGCGATAAAAACAAAGATTTTAGTTTAAATCATCTTATGATAACATACGCGTTAGATCTTCAGATCTTATTGTATTTACGTGAAGGTGGTATCACAATATACGTCAAATTTGCTATTCACTAATATTTACTACTTCGAGTATTTTAATATTAGGTCCAGTAGGAATCGAACCTACATTAGAAACTTAGAAGGTTTCTGTCCTAATCCGTTAGACGATAGACCCAAAAATGATACCATTTTTTAAATGATACCATGCTTGTATAAGTAAAACAAGATTTTTTATTCTTTACCCAGAGTAAAACGTGAAAATCTCGCAATTTTAATATTTTCACCAAATAAACTAATTTTTTGTTTTAAATATTCATCAACAGTCAAATTGGAGTCTCTAATATAATCTTGTTCTAATAAAACTTTTGTTTTTAAACGTTTTGCAACTCGACCTTCAATAATTTTATTTTTAATTTCTTCAGGTTTATTAGCTAAATCATCTTTTGAACTCTCAAACTCCCATTCTTTTTGTTTTAATTCAGGTGAGATTTGCTCCAATGAAATAACTTCAATATCAGGGCAAGCTGCAATTTGCATTCCTAAATTTTGGGCTAATTCTTTAAATTCAGGTTTTCTTGATACAAAATCTGTTTCACAATTAACTTCTAATAAAATACCTAATTTACTTCCAGTATGAATATAAGCTTCAATTAAGCCTTCATTGGCACTGCGACTTGCTTTTTTATCTGCAATTGCTTCACCTTTTAAACGTAAAGCTTCCATTGCTTTATCAAAATCACCATTATTATCGGTTAAAGCTTTTTTGCAGTTCATCATACCTGCACCAGTTTTATCCCTTAATTCTTTTACAATTTTAGCACTAATTTCCATTGTCATAATGTTTTAATTAAATTTTAAATACTTTGTAAATTTTTTACTTTTTCTTGCCCTGTTGCAATATTATCATTTAATGATTGTAAAATTAACTTAATTGATCGAATTGCGTCATCGTTGCCTGGAACAGGAATATCAACTAAATCAGGGTCACAGTTTGTATCTAAAATTGAGATAACTGGAATACCTAATGTTCTACATTCTTTTATAGCTGTTAATTCTCTTTTTTGATCAACAATAATTGCAACATCTGGTAATTTAGTCATATTTTTAACACCATTTAGGTGTTTACGTAATTTTTCTAATTCTTTTTGTCGTTTAGCAGCTTCTTTTTTTGGTAAAAGTTCAAAAACATTATCTGATTCTTGTTGTTCTAGTGTTTTTAAATATTCAATTCTACTACGTAGTGTTACCCAATTAGTTAACATACCGCCTAACCAACGATGGTTGACATAAAAAGAATTTGTTTTTGTTGCTTCTTGAGCAATTACAGCACTCGCTTGACGTTTTGTCCCAATAAATAAAAATGTTTTTCCTTGTTCGGCAGCATTTAAACAATATGAATTTGCTTCTTTTAATAATTGAGCAGATTGGACTAAATCTAAAATATGAATATTATTCCGTTCTGTATAAATATATGGAAACATTTTTGGGTTCCATCTATAAGCTTTATGCCCAAAATGAACACCTGCTTCTAATAATTGGGCTAAATTTATTTCAGCCATAATTTTTAACTCCTAAGTTAAATAAAATAAGATACTTATAAGATAACAGATTTAAAACAATATAGTCTAGTTATTAGTTTTTAAAACTTGTTTTAATGTATCAAGATTTGAATTGATATTAGTCACTAATTTAACGTTAGTATCCGATAACTCACCATAACTATTGAAACCAGTACCAGCAGGTATTAAACGCCCAATGATAACATTCTCTTTTAATCCTCTTAACCAATCAACTTTTCCTTCAATTGCAGCTTTTGTTAAAACACGGGTTGTTTCTTGAAAACTTGCTGCAGAAATGAAACTATCAGTATTTAATGAAGCTCTTGTAATACCTAATAATACCGGGCGATAGAATGCTGGCTTCTTTTTATCAGTTTGAATTGACTCATTAATATATTTCATTTGTTGTAAATCAACGAGTTCATTTGCTAATAATGGAGTATCGCCTTCGTGTGCAACTTTTACTTTTGTTGTCATTTGTTTAATGATAACTTCAAGATGTTTATCCGAAATTGTAACACCTTGTGATTGGTAAACAGATTGAATTAAGTTTAAAATTACCCCCTGGACTTTTTTAACACTTCGATATGCTGCTTCATATAAAATTTCACGGTTATCGTTGTAATGTATAAAATATAAATGTAATAAGGCATGTAAATTAATATTTTCTTCACTTGTTAATGAGTGATCTAATTTAAAAAATTTAAAGGTTTTAGGACAAATCCAAGTTTTTGGCTTATAAGTTTTTTCCTTTTCTTTATCTTTATCTGTAATTTTTAATTTTCTGGCTTCTAAAATTTGCTCAACCCTTGGTAAACCTTGAACAATATCGCCAGTAATTTCTTTTTCAAAACTTAATTTTCCAATATTTTGATTAAGCTCAATTAAATCACCATTTTGACAAAATAATTCATCACCTTTAGGGAAAAAATAAGGACGTCCTTTTTGAATTAAAACATTATTTTTATTTATTGTAAGAATTTTACCAGTGTGTAATAAGTTTTCTGGGTCATTTATAAAATTATTATTAACCAACGTAGATTTGAAATTATCTTTTGATATTGATAAACAATCTTTATCACGAATACAGAGTAATTTTTTTGTATTTTTTTCTGTTCTAGTTTTAAGTTTTAAAAGATTGTAAGATTCCTCATTTTTCAATTCTAGATAACCTAACAATGTTGAGGAATTAATAAATTGATTATTTTGAACAATTAATGAAATATTTAAATTTGTAGTCCTTAATTCATTAGGGATATAATCATCTAAAGAAAGTTTTTCAGATGTTAAGAAATTTAACTCATTTTTAGTATTTAATTTAAGAAGAATTTCTAAATTTGTATTTTTAAAATTGGTTAAACCATCAAAAAAATTAAAATCTAAATGTTGCTCAAATAATTTTAATCCGTGGTTAATTTTAATTCTTTCTTTATGTTTGATATTGGAAACAATTGTATTTTTAAATTGAAATATATTTTTGATTACAAAATTATTTTTAAGTAATTTAGTATTAGTTTTTACTTTTGGTACTTTATATAAATAAACAGGTCTAATTAAAATTTCGGGACCTGTTTTTGTATTTACAATTTCCGAAAATGAAAGTTGAGAAATTTCTAAATTATCGAAAATTACTTCTCCGGGGTAAAAAAGTTTTTCATTAAAATTTTCATAATTTTTAACTTTATATAAAAACCCAGGTTTAATACTAATTTCTTGTAAGATATTGTTTTTTTCAACAATGTGAATAATTCCAGGAATTGTTGAAAATATATTACTGACAATTTCGTAATTTTCGGTTACAAATTCTGAATCTTCAACTTTTAAAATACTACTATCTCGATTAATAATATGAGTTTCTTCAGGAACCCATAAAACATTTGTTGTTAAAGCTGCTAGACTGTTATTATTTAATAAATAAGGGGTTCCACCCGTGTTAGTATCATATTTATTTGTAATTAATTTACCAAAAACTTCATTATGATTAAGAGCAATTAATTTATTTTTTTTAATATGTGTATTTGTAAATAAAAAATTGGTTTCTCTATTTAAAGTGAATGTATAAGCCGTTTCATTCCCATAATTAATTAATTTTTTAATTTCTCCACTACTAAATTGGGTTGTTGGACTTAAAATTTGAATAATATCTTTTGTTACATCAAGTTTATCTTTTAAAATTCTAACCGTTCCCGCATTTTTATTTATTAATTTAATTCGCGAAAGAGAATTTTGTTTTAAAAGTTTATAGTTCTCTTGAATATTTAAATAAGAGTTTTGAGGAACACTTAGAAGTTCTCCACTAAGAATCCAAGCTAATTTTGTTGACGAATTTTCATTTTTCAACTTATCTAAAACTAATTCACCAGACAATTGACTTAAAACATTTTTAGTTTCTGTTTTGGTTTGTTTATTGGTTTCAACAACTTGGCCTAATAAAGTTCCTTTTTTAATTTCATCACCATTTTTACTAAAAAGTAAGGTTTGTGCAGGTATTTCAATTTTAAGCTGTTCTTTATTTGTTAACGTTATTATTAATGAACCCGAGTTTTCTGTTTTTAAAACATTATCACCAAGCTTTGTTCGAAATTCTAGGGGTTTTAAAAATTCAGAAAATTCTAATACCCCATCAACAGAGCTAATAATTTGTTGATTTGACCCGGCTGTAAAAATACCTCCTGTATGAAATGTTCGCATCGTTAATTGAGTACCAGGTTCTCCAATAGATTGACCTGCAATAATTCCAATAGCTTCCCCTAAATCAACTAAATTTTCATTTGCTAAATTCCATCCATAACATTTTTGACAAACTGATCTATTTAATTCACATGTTAATGGGGAACGAACTAATATTTTTTTAATTTGATATTTTTTTAATAATTTAATAATAGTTGGCGTAATACAAGTATCTTTTTCTACGAGAATTGTATTATCTGAGGGACTATAAACAGTTTTATTTAATATACGCCCTAAAATACGATCATATAATGAACGTAGAATTGTTCCATCTTTTTCAATATTTACAAATAGAATAGAACGATTTGTTAAACAATCTTTTTCTCGAATAATAATATCTTGAGCAACATCAATTAACCGACGTGTTAAATAACCCGAGTTTGCTGTTTTTAAAGCTGTATCCACGATTCCTTTTCTTGCCCCGTAGCCAGACATTAAGTAATCAGTAATTGTTAAACCTTCTCGAAAATTTTGTTTAATTGGTAAGTCCATAATTTCACCATTTGGATCCGACATTAACCCTCGCATACCAACTAATTGACGAACTTGGGACAAATTTCCTCGAGCCCCTGAAAATGCCATCATATAAACAGAATTTAAAGGATCATAATTTCTAAAATAAGAAACTACTTCATCTTTTAATGTCTCACTTGTTACATTCCAAGTATCAATAACTTTTTGAAACCGTTCTACTTCAGTAATGTCACCTTTTAAACATGTTTTTTCTGTTTTAAAAATGTTATTTGTTGAGTTTTCAAGCATTACATTTTTAATTGGAGGGATTCGTAAATCTTCAATACTAATTGAAATACCTGCTTTTGTCGAATATTTAAAACCTAAATATTTTAATTCATCAGCTAAAAATGAACCTTGAACTGATCCATAATTGGTAAAAGTCCATGATAAAATTTGTTTTAATTGTTTTTTACTTACTAAAGTGTTTTGAAACGTATATTTTTTCATAAAAGTGTAACGTTACCTTTTTAAACAAGATTTAATGTTTTTTGAATTGTACTATTAAAAATAATACGGCCAGTTGTAGTTTGCAAATATTGGACAAGTAAATTTCCATTTGGATCTAAACGACGTTGTAAATTTGAATATTGGTTAATAATTGTTCCATCATTTAAATTGCTTGTGTTTAAAATTTCTTTAGGAATTTCCACTTCTCCTTCATAACGGACCCAAATTAATGCATGTAAATTAATTTTATTTTGTTCATACGCTAAAATAGCATCTTCAAAATCTGCAAAATAATGATTAGAACCCGTAAGACTTTTAACATTATTTACTGTTAAATAATAACATCCTAAAATCATATCTTGACTCGGCATAATTATAGGTTCACCAGTTGCTGGAGATAAAAAATTATAAGGGGTTAACATTAAAATATAAGCTTCCGCTTGAGCTTCTAAAGATAGCGGTACATGAACGGCCATCTGATCTCCATCAAAATCTGCATTAAATGCCGAACACACTAATGGGTGTAATTTAATTGCTCGACCTTCTACTAAAATAGGTTCAAAAGCTTGGATTCCTAACCTATGTAATGTGGGCGCTCGATTTAAAAAGATTGGGTGATTTACCAAAACTTTTGCTAAGACATTATCCACTAAGGGTTCATTTTGATGAATAAATTTTTTAGCAACTTTCATATTACTTGCGAGACCTTGAGTAATTAGTTCATGAATAATAAATGGTTGAAATAATTCAATTGCAATTTCATAGGGTAATCCACATTGATTTAATTTTAAACTTGGTCCAACTACAATTACAGAACGACCAGAGTAATCAACTCTTTTTCCTAATAAATTTTGACGGAAACGGCCTTGTTTACCTTTAATAATATCGGATAAGGAACGTAATGGTCTATTATTTGCTCCTAATGCTTTTTTTTCCACGTTTTCCATTATCGATTAAGGCATCAACTGCTTCTTGTAACATTCGTTTTTCATTTCGAATAATAATTTCTGGAGCATATATCTCAATTAAACGAATCAATCGATTATTTCTTGTAATAACACGACGATATAATTCATTTAAATCAGATGTTGCAAATCGGCCACCTTCTAATTGAACCATTGGTCTTAAACCAGGTGGGATAACTGGTAAAACAGAGAGAATCATCCAATCAGGATTTGCACCTGTAGAAATAAAATTTTCTAAAATTCGTACACGTTTAATCTCAGTTTCACGATCCTTTAATTTTAGTAACGTAAGTTTTTTCTTTGGATTCTTAAAAGTAGCTAAATAATCTCCTTCTTCGTTTATCTTCTCTACTATTGCTCGTGCAAGAGTACTTTCTTTCAATAAATCTAAATTTCTTAAAGCATTTTTAATAAATTCAGCACCACTGTTGTTCTCATTTAGTTCATTTTCATTTTCTGAAAAATTAGTGAAATAAACAATTGCTTCTAGAGTTTTTCGAGGTTTACCTAATAAAATTCCAATAAAACTTGGAACACTTTTTAAATACCAGATATGTGTAACAGGTGAAATTAGATTAATATGACCCATACGGTGTCTACGAACTCTTGACTCCGTAACTTCAACACCACAACGTTCACAAATTAAGCCACGATATCGGACTCTTTTATATTTACCACAATGGCATTCCCAATTTTTTTGTTGGACCAAAAATCCGTTCACAAAACAAACCATCCATTTCAGGTTTAAACGTTCGATAATTAATTGTTTCAGGTTTTGTTACTTCCCCAACAATTCGGCCATTTGGTAATAACCTTTCTCCCCATTCTCTAATTCGATCTGGTGAGGCTAATTTGATTTTTATATAATCAAAATCTTGTTCAGTTTTTGTCATACAGTTTTTAATATTAAATAAGTTATTTAAAAAATTGACATAGGTGAAAAACGTTTTGAATTAGGGTCATATTTTTCCATTAAATCTACTTCGGTGTTATAGTTTAGTTCGGAATTTAGTTCACCCATTTTATAAGTACTAATATCTAAACCAATAGCTTGTAATTCTCGAATTAAAACCTTAAATGATTCCGGAATTCCTGATTTTGGAATAGGTCGACCTTTAACAATTGCATTTAAGGCATCATTCCTCCCTTGCATATCATCTGATTTAACAGTTAACAATTCTTGTAAAGTATGTGCCGCTCCAAATGCTTCTAAAGCCCAAACTTCCATTTCACCAAACCGTTGACCACCATGTTGAGATTTACCACCCAATGGTTGTTGAGTTACTAATGAGTATGGACCTGTTGATCGAGCATGAATTTTATCATCAACTAAATGAACTAATTTTAACATATAAGCTTTCCCAACTGTAACAGGATTTTCAAAAGGTTCACCATTTCGTCCATCAATTAAAACAATTTTTCCGGGTGAATAAGGGTTAAAAATCCAGGCCTCATTTTTTTCTAAAGAAGCTTGTCGTAATTTTTTATTAATTAAAATTCTTGATGTGTCTGGACCATACATTTCATCAAATGGTAATATTTTAAACCGACGGTTTAATTTATGGCCTGCCAATCCCAATAAACATTCATATAATTGACCTACATTCATTCTTGAAGGAACACCTAAAGGGTTAAGAATAACATCAACTGGAGTTCCATCAGGTAAATAAGGCATATCTTGACGTGGTAAAATTCGCGAAATAATTCCTTTGTTACCATGTCTTCCCGCAATTTTATCACCTACTTGAATTTTTCGAATTTCTGCTAAAAAAATTCGAACAGACATATTTACACCAGCCGGGAGCTCATCACCTTTATCACGGTCAAAAATTTTAATATCTAGAACACGACCATGGTGACCGTTTGGTACACGTAAAGAAGTATCGCGAACATCTTTAGCTTTTTCTCCAAAAATAGCTCGTAATAATTTACCTTCTGGTAGCTGGTCAGATTCACCTTTTGGAGTAATTTTTCCAACTAAAATATCCCCTGGTTTAACAAAAGCACCTTTATAAATAATCCCATGTTCATCTAAATTCTGAATTGAATTAATATTTATATTTGGAATATCTCGAGTAATTTCTTCAGCCCCAACTTTTGTTTGACGAACTTCAATATCATATTTTTCAATATGAATAGATGTAAAAACATCTTCATAAACTAACCGTTCATTAATTAAAATAGCATCTTCAAAGTTATAGCCTTGCCATGGCATATAAGCAACAGTAATATTTTGTCCTAAGGATAATTCACCTCCATTCGTACTTGGTCCATCGGCTAACACTTGCCCGGATTCGACTTTTTCTCCAACCCAAACAATTGGTCTATGATTGATACAAGTATCTTGGTTTGACCGATTATATTTTTGAAGTTCATATAAAGTTTTTTTACCTGCTTTTTCTTTAACAGTAATATGTTTTGATGAAACATCGATGACAATACCTCTTCTAAAAGCTGTAATAACCATACCCGAATCAATTGCAACTTGGCTTTCTAAACCGGTACCAACAATTGGTTTTTGTGGTACTAATAATGGGACAGACTGTCTTTGCATATTTGATCCCATTAACGCACGGTTTGCATCATCGTGTTCAAAAAATGGAATTAATGCTGCTGCTGCTGATACAACCTGTACAGTTGATACAGCAATAAAATCGACATCTTGGGGGCTAACAGTAATAAAATCTTGTTGATAACGTACAGGAATTAATTGTTTTGTTAGGATACCCTCTGAATTAATATTAATATCCGCTGGAGCAATTTTAAAATTATCTTCAAGGTCAGCGGTTAAATAAATTGGCTTACCTGTTTTTTGAACTCTACCTTTAGTAACTTTCCAAAAGGGTGTTTCAATAAAACCATAACAATTAACACGTGCGCATGTCGTTAAAGATGCAATTAAACCTGCATTTTGGCCTTCTGGGGTTTCAATTGGACAAATTCTACCATAATGACTTGGATGAATATCTCGAACAGCAAAACTAATTCTATCTCGATTTAATCCGCCTGGTCCTAATCCACTAATCCGTCGTTTATGAGTTAAAGCCGATAAAGGGTTTGTTTGATCCATAAACTGAGATAATTGACTTGAACCAAAAAATTCTTTCATGGTAGCCATAACAGGTTTAGGATTAATTAAAGTGGCAGGTTTTAAAGTTAATGAATCGCAAATTGTCATACGTTCTTTAATAGTTCTTTCAAGACGATTTAACCCAACACGGAATTGGTTTTGTAATAATTCACCTACTGAACGTACTTTTCGATTTTTTAAATGATCAATATCATCGGCCACCCCTTTTTCGTTTGTTATTGTAATTAAATAATCTAAAATAGCGATAATATCTTGGTAAGTTAAAGTATTTGTTTTTTCTGAAATATTTAATTGTAATTTTTTATTAACTTTTAACCGGCCAACGTGACCTAAATCGTAATATCGACGATCGAAAATTTTTAAAAAAACAGAATTCGTTTCCGAAAAAATTTCAGTTTTATTTAGATTTTGTGTATCTCTTAGTAAATCATTAATTTCTAAAGCTGGCGCAAAATACAACGGGTATTTTACACTTTGACTAATTTCTTTTGTTGTTAGTCCCATTTCATGTAGTAATTCAACGGCACTTATCTTTGTTGATTTATCAATTTCAATTTCAATATCTCGATATTTCTCTTTGTGAGGCGAAGATAAGGGCGGTAAGGAATAGATCTTAAGAACCTCAGAAGGTATTTTTATGTCCCGGATATGAAATTTTAACCATGAACCACGATTAGAAATTAAGGTGCCTTTATACCGTTTTTTATTATTTTTTTCGTGTTCAAAATAAATCCCCGGACTTCTAATAATTTGACTGATAATAACTCGTTCACAACCATTAATGATAAAGGTTGCTTTATTAGTCATTAATGGTAATGTTCCAATAAATACCTTTTTACGATTAGTTACTGTTTTTAATTGTCGATCACGAATTTCAATTGGAATATAAATTCTTGCAGAATATGTACTGTCACGTTGTTTTGATTCAAATTCACTATATTTAGGTTTTTTTAATTTGTACTCATTTGCAAAAATACAAACTTCAATATTTCCTGTAAAATCTAAAATTGAAGAAAAATTTGAAAGTTCTTCAGTTAAACCGTGGGAGATAAACCAGCAAAAACTAGTTTTTTGAATTTCAATAAAATCAGGTAACGTTGTAATAAATGTTTTAGGATTTTGCATTATTTATTAGATAACATTTAATAGAATTATTTGTGTCGTAAGTTAGGGAATATCGAATATTAGGGTTATAGGATTAGGGGAGTAAAAAAGTTAAGAAATCAGAATATTTCTTAACTTTTATACTTTTTTGAAAAAATTAAATCATTTTTAGATAATTTGCTAATTGTGATTTTTTTCTAGCAGCTTTATTTTTATGGAATACGTTTCGTTTAGTTGCTTTATCAATGCGACTGTAAGCTAATTTTAAACTTTCATCAACTTTATTTTTATTTTCATCCGTTTTAGATAATTCATACGTTTTCAAATTATCTAAATAAACTTTGATAATACTTTTAACATTACCTTTATATGTTCGATTTAGTAATCGGTTACGCTCATTAATTTTAATTCGTTTAACCGCAGATTTATTATTTGCCATTTAAAATTAATATTGTTTTAAATTTATAATTGTTTATAAATCGTAGCCGGG
>Ga0138262_1330641_pt1 | contig 17086 bp, 22 predicted proteins | sample RNAB_720151113_FD_105265 | JGI IMG/M metagenome (GOLD analysis project Ga0138262, IMG submission 105265) | Metatranscriptomics of polar marine prokaryotic and eukaryotic communities from Palmer Station, Antarctica after 72hr light incubation -... | ecosystem: Environmental > Aquatic > Marine >...
ATGGTTGCAAGACCTGCTCCTACAAATTTAGCTGCTTGTAATAACATGTGAAAATATATATATATAATATTTACTTTTTCGGTAGCTCTAAAGCAGCTTTTTTTCATTACGTTGTTTATTTCAAAGATCTCATCAGATTATAGATTTATTAGGTTATACCTAAAATTTTTTAAAGTCTTTTAAAATTCAAATTTTTATTGAAAAATCATTGTTTTAACAGCTAGTTTTGATCCTCCAGTTTTGAAAGCACTAACTGCAATATTTTTGGCTATACCACAAATTTCAAATAAAACTGTGCCTGCACTAACTTTAACGGCCCAATGTGATGTTCCACCTTTACCTTTACCCATTCTCGTTTCTATAGGTTTAGCTGATACAGGTATATTAGGGAAAATTTTTATCCATATTTTCCCTTTTCTACTTAGTTTTCGAACGATTGCTTGTCTAGCAGCCTCAATCTGTTTGGATGAGATTGTTCCTGATTGAATCGCTTTTAATCCAATAGTTCCAAATTGTAATTTGTTCGAACGATAATTTAATTTTGATAAACTTCCTTTTTGTACTTTTTTAAACTTTGATTGTTTGGGTTGTAACAACATAATTTTTTATCAGATTAGCCTTCACATACCCAGACTTTTACACCAAATGTTCCATTGGGTGTATAAGCGGTAGATTGGGAATAATCTATTTTTGCATTAAAAGATTGAAGAGGTAACTTGCCAAATTGAAGAATAATACTTCTAGCTCTAGCTGCACCATTAATTCTACCTTTTATTACTAATTTTATTCCTTTAATATTTGACACTTCAGATTTAACAAACACTCCTAAAGCTTGTTTAAGAAAACCAATAAAGTAGTTATCTTTCTTAGAGACACGTGATTGATCAGTTCGAAGTTGATTTAGTTTAATCTGATTACTTATAAAATCAGATAATAATTTTGCGGATTTTCTTTTAGTCATTACTATAAACAACACATTAACAGCTTCTTTAAAAAATATATTTTTAACAAATTTTTTTAATTGCAATAAAACACTTTTAAGATTTTCAGTTTTTTCTTTTTTCAATTGAGAATGCGAGTTGGTATTTAAATTTTGAAGTGTAAGAGCAATATTAACCTTTCTTTTAGTATAAATGCTCAAGCTTTCAAGCAAAACTTCTCCGAAATTATTCAAATGAGAAGTCTGTTTTGTTTGAAATTTTTTATGGGATAAAGTATTTTTTATCTTTTTAATAATTTTCATCCTTTTGTATATAAAGTTAGTTTTTTTTTTGTTTCCTATTGTCCTTTATCAATAAATTCTGATTCGAATGAATCTTATTCACAATATAAATAGTTTTTATTGCGATATGATAAGAAATAAAAAACTGTAATAAGTTATCCGAATAGTTTATTTTAAAACTATGTAGATTTAATCTATATAACCTAAAAAACCGATTTATATATTTTTGAATTTCTACATTTTTATATAAATAAAATGAAGCTTCTTCCTTAGTTTTTTCGATATGTTTATAATCCCAATTTTTTTTACCAGTTCCTAGTCTAAAAAGGTATGCATTTGTTTTTTGACCCATATTATTTTCTATTATTTTTCTTTTTTTTATATGAAAATTGTTTTCGTGTAGGAAAAAATTCTCCTAGTTTATAACCCACCATATCATCCGTAATTTTCAAAACACCAAAAGTTTTCCCATTGTGTATTGTTACCGTAACTCCTATAAATTTAGGCAGTATTAACGAATTTCTTGAAACGGTTTTAATAATTTTTTTTGTCACCGACGAATCGTCAATAATTTTTTTTAATAAATCAGTTTTTACGTAAGGCCCTTTCCATTTAACTCTACTCATTTGTTTTTAAATAATTTGGTTTTTGATCGACTTGTACTACCATTTTTTGTTGGTTTACCCCACGGTGTTACAGAAGACCCACCTCCTGAGGATTTACCTTCTCCACCCCCATGAGGGTGATCTACTGGATTCATAGCAACTCCCCTAACAGTTGGTCTTTTGTTTAACCATCTGGAACGACCCGCTTTCCCACTTATACGGGAAAATGGGTTTTCATTAGAAACTGTACCAATTGTTGCTTGACATGTTGTAGATAAAAGTTTATGTTCACCAGAATTAAGCTGAACTTTACAATATTTTGATGTTTTTTCAATTAATTGTGACCGGGTTCCTCCTGCTCTAGTCAATTGTGCTTTACTATTTTCTTTTAAAGACACGTTATGAATAAAACTTCCAACTGGTATTTTTATTAAAGATAAAGAATGACCTAGTTTGGGTTCAGCGTTAGAACCTGATTTTATAATGTCACCGATTTTTAAGTCTTTTGGAGAAATAGTGTAAAAATAACAAGAATTTAGAAAATCATAAACTGAAGCAATAAATGCTGTTCGATATGGATCATATTCTATGCTAGTGACAACTCCAATAGAATCTTTGTTTCTATAAAAGTCGATTTCTCTGTATCGTTTTTTGTGACCTCCTCCTTGGTGTCGGATTGTGATTCTCCCTGTGTGGTTTCTTCCTGCTCTATTTTTTTTACCAGAAATTTTATTTTTTATTAGGGGAACTTTCTTTAATTTTCTTTTAGAAATTTTTGTTATAGTTTTTTGAGTTGAAAATATCGATGAATTTTGTACTGATTTCATTAGAGTAAAAAGTATTTCAAAAATATTTAAAAAAAATTTGTACAAATCTATGCTTTTATTAAAAATAACAAATAAAACTCGTTTTGCACCAAACTCTGTTAAACTTTTATATTTAGAATATTTATTTCAAAAAACTAAAATTTTACAATTTACTAAAAAGAAGACGTTTTACAGCTGTCTTAATAATTTAGTTATATTAAATATAATTAACTCATGTAATATCGAGTCCAAAATTAATTCATCTTATTTGAATATTTTATCTTACTTTTCAAACTATCAAAAACCAATTAATTATATCATAAACGTGAATCTGTCTTTAACAAATACTTCAATCAATGTAAGCGATATTAAAGGTAATCCTAAAATTTACTATTCAGCTGGAATGTTAAATTTGAAAAGCAAACAAAAAACTAAACAACCTACAGCGATAATTGCTATTTTTAAATTAATTTTAAGTAAATCTAATTTTTTAAAAAAGAAAGCGGTAGCATTACATTGCAGTAATACATTATCAACGTACGAATCTTTTATAACGAAAAGATTAAAACAAAAGATTTTTATCAAAACAATCAAAAGTTATAAATATCGTCCTCATAATGGGTGTCGGTTGAGAAAAAAGAAACGAATTAAAATTCGTACTAAAAAATTTCTGAAGAAATGACTGAGCGGTTTAAAGTGGCAGATTGTAAATCTGTTAGGTTTTCCTATCGTAGGTTCGAATCCTACTTTCTTCAACGAAATATAACGCAGCTTGGTAGCGTGCCTGCTTTGGGAGCAGGAAGTCATGTGTTCAAATCACATTATTTCGAAAAATTTAAAAAACTTATTTTTTTTTTAATTTAAAGTAAGGAATTTTGCAAATATTCAATAAAGATGTGTGTAAACTTGAAACATTTTCGATATATGTTAATTTAGTAAGGTTATTAATTTGTTTTTTAGTGTACAATTTATCGTTTAGTTTTAAACATAAAAAATGCATAGGTAAATTAACCTTTTTCAATTTTTTAGGGACTATACTGAATTTCTTAAAATTTTGATCATTTATTAGTATTATTGGCCCATTTATTAACGGGGTTAAACTTTTAAATACTGAATTATTTAAAGTGTTACTAGCTATAGAATTATATATTCGATAATAATCTAATTCGTTATTAACTAAAGTTTGTTCTATTTTAATCCAATTTTTATTATTTGTAGAAACCCCATGAAAAAAAAAGAGCACATTTCTTGTTCTGATGTAATGTTTTATCTTTAAAAGTTTATAAGTTTTTAAATTAAAGTCCATTTATTATTTAGGCTTAGTAGGACTTGAACCTACGACGAAACCGTTATGAGCGGTACGTTCTACCTCTAAACTATAAGCCTATGTGTAAATACACACGAAAAAACTAATATAAATATATCATGAGAAACATAAGTATAGGTCAATTTATTATAATCATATTATTAGGATTTTTTTTATTTAGCGATGTTTCAAAAATAATGAGAAACGTAACAAACTTAATTAAAAACCTTAGGAAAAAAAAATCCAGGAAAAAAGGGAGTTGAACCCTTGACCTTCGGTTTTGGAAACCACTGCTCTACCAACTGAACTATTTTCCTTGTAAAATTAATAATTTTAAAAATCTATGGTTTTACAATATTTAAAAGAAATTCAATATCGCCTTTTTTTTTCATTTATTGCTTGGTGTTTTATGCTCGTTATTTGTTATTATTTTAAAGAAACTTTACTGTACCTTTTTATTCGACCAAGTTCAAGTTTTAACAAAAATTTATTTTATTTTGTAACAACAAACATAACTGAAATTTTTACCACTTATATTCAAATATCATACTTTATAAGTAATCAAATAATAATTTTATTTATATTTTATCAAAGTTTTATTTTTGTGTCTGAGGGTTTATACGAGTTTGAATACGTTTATATGAAAACTATTTTGTTAACAATAACGTTTTGCTGGGTTTTCTCGCTCATAATCTTAAATTATATCATTTTTCCTACTAGTTGGGAGTTTTTCTTGGGCTTTCAAGAACAGTCATTCATTAAGAACTGCACTTTTCATTTTGAAACTAAATTAAGTGAATACGTAACTTTTTACGAGTCTATTTATTATTTATCTAATTTTATCTGCCAAACACTTGTATTGATTTTTCTTATATTTTATTTTATTAAAACAAATATCAAATCTATAAAAAGAATCAGGAAATTTTTTTATTTCCTTTGCTTTTTATTTGCTACAATTTTAACTCCGCCTGAAATAGTTTTTCAGTTAATTACTGGCATCAGTATTATAATTATTTATGAACTAATAGTTATTTTATTGGTTTTAAAAACCAAATTAATTTAAGCAGGTAACCAATTGAAACTAATTAATATACCAACAGTAAATAATAAATATCCTAAAGATAAAGGAAGAAAACTCTTCCAACCAATATACATTAACTGATCATATCTATATCTCGGTAATGTAGCTCTTGTAACTATAAAAAATATAACACCGAAAGCTATTTTTATACTGAACCAAAAGCTTCCTGGTAATATATTTAAAGGAAATATATCTAATACAGGTAACCAACCACCTAAAAATAATATAGATACAAAAGCACTCATTAATAACATGTTGGCGTATTCCCCTAAGAAAAAAAGAGCAAATGTCATTGCGGAATATTCAACATTATAACCTGAAACTAGCTCAGCTTATGCTTCAGGTAAATCAAATGGGTGACGGTTTGTTTCTGCAAGCATAGAAATACAGAATATTACAAACATTGGGAATAAAGGAATAATATACCAAACGTTAATTTGTGCAAGTACTATAGAACTTAAATTGAAAGATCCAGCACAAACACATACGTTAATAATTATAAATCCAATAGATACTTCGTAAGAAATCATTTGTGCGGCAGAACGTAAAGCACCCAAGAATGGGTATTTTGAATTACTAGACCAACCTGCCATAATGATTCCATACACACTTAATGAAGAAGTGGCAAACAGATATAAAATACCTACATTTAGATCTGATAACACTACTTGTTTGGAAAACGGTATTACTGCCCACCCAATTAAACTTAAAACAAACGTTAACATAGGAGCAATCAAAAAAATAGAAATATTAGAATTACTTGGTAAAATTGTCTCTTTGACAAATAACTTCAAACCGTCGGCCAAAGGTTGAAGTAAACCTAAAAAACCGATAACATTAGGCCCTTTTCGTCTTTGTATAATACCCATAAGTTTTCTTTCAGCTATAGTGAAATAGGCAACGGAGATTAATAAAGGAATAACAATACTCAAAATTTTTAGTACAGTACATATTAATAATATAATCATTTATAATTTAAAAGTTATAGGATAAGGTGGGATTTGAACCCACGGTATCTTTTAATACAATAGTTTTCAAAACTAACGCCTTAAACCGCTCGACCACTTATCCTAAAAAGCAAAAGAAGGGACTCGAACCCTCATCTTTAATCTTGGCAAGATTACACTCTACCATTGAGTTACATTTGCAATATTATCGCACAACACAGGGTAATTTAAAAGATTTAAGTAAAAAAAAAGTTCATTGTGTGATGTTGTGTTAGTAGTGATTGTTATGTTCAAAGGCGGTAAATTTTTAAAAAATTGATATTGATTTTCAAGTTCTAGAAATAGTAAAGGGTTTTCTATTTTAAATGATATGGAATTGATGGGTTTGTTTTTTTTTCTTAAAACAAATTCTTGAGAGAGTTTCGTTTTGAAAAAAATAGAAGTGATAAGCTTTAGATAAAAGAGATACATAAAGTTTTTTCTTAAAACAACTTTACAGCCAACAGGAGTTCCTTTTTTGATTTTGAGAACAATATTGATTTGAGTTGATTTAGTTAATTCACTTCTTTTAAAAGAAATAAATTCTAAAGCAAGTAACCCAGATATTAACTGTTTGAAATTAGATTTTTTATAACCAAAATTTAATGTAATTTTTTTAAATTTAGGGATTTTTTTTTGATTTATAAAAGAAAATTTGTTTAATAAATCGTATTGTATTATTTTTTTGTAATATAATTGAGAAAAATACATTTTTATATTAGATAAACCCGGCAGAAATGGTTAAAAGTTTCAAAAACTTGTTCTTTTTTAGAACTCGAGGGACAGGTCCTATTATACGTGATGCTAAAGGTTTCCCTTGTTTATTTATTAGACTAACGGCATTTTCTTTAAAAGAAGTAATAGACCCATCTTTTTTAATTTTTTGGGTTTTAGTTCTAATAATAAGAGCTTTGTAAACTTCACCTCGTTGTACTTTTGATGTTGTTCTAGATTTATTACGAAGTTTTTGTACAGATACTACTATTACGTTACCTAACAACGCAACACGACGATTGAACCCATTAAGTACTTTAATACATTTTACGGTTTTAGCACCTGAATTATCAGCTACCTTTAAAATTGTTTGTTGTTGAATCATCTTTTTTGCGTTTATAGCTCAATTGGATAGAGTGTTGGATTTCGGTCCCAAAGGTTACAGGTTCAACTCCTGTTAGACGTATAATTATTTTAAAACCATCTATAATGTGAGTATTTCTTTTTTATAAATGAATATTCGTATGTATTTTTACGCTTATTTATATTGGAACCAGTATTTTTAGAAGCTTGTAACAATTCGTTGACTAACTGTTTTTCGATTCTTGCTTCCGTTTTATTATCAAAGCTTTTAAACATTGATTTTAAGACCATCGGTATTCGGATTCTTTTATTGACTATAAAAGGAAACTCTTTAGACTGAGAACGTTTTTGTTTTAGTTGCTTTACTTTTACTAAAGATGTTAAATTGACTAAAGCAATTTTAATTAATTTTCTGTGGTTTTTAATCAATACTTTTTGCATTGATTTTATACTCTTTAATAATATTTTTTCTGAAATTGAATTTTTTCCATTAAGCATTAACTGACTAATTATTCTTTTGTTCATTATTTTAATTAGAAGGTTTTTTGGTACCGTATTTAGAACGTGAGGTTTTTCTATTTTTTAATCCACTAAAATCTAATTTACCTCGAACCAAGGTATATTTAATACCTGGTAAATCTTTAACTCGCCCTCCTCTCATCATAACAGTAGAATACTCTTGAAGATCATGGCCTTCACCGGGAATATAAGCCATAACTTTTTTATCATTAGTTAAGCGTAAACGAACTAGTTTTCTCAGTGCTGAATTAGGTTTTTTCGGAGTTCTTAGAAAAACTTTAATACAAACTCCTTTTCTTTGTGGACAACCACTTAACGCAGGTACTTTATTTCTATTTCTTTTTTTCTTTCTTTTGTTACGACATAATTGATTTATAGTAGGCATTTATTTGTAACTTATTTTGCAAAACTATTAGTTGCGAGATAATAAAACTAACCTAACATACCAAAAAAGGGACTTGAACCCTTAATCTTTATTAAGAACTAGAACCTAAACCTAGCATGTCTACCAATTCCATCATTTTGGCAGTTTTAAAGTAAAATACTCGTTATCGGATTTGAACCGATACTCTTTTATAAGAATCAGATTTTAAGTCTGACGTGTCTACCAATTTCACCAAACGAGCAATAAATTCCGCAATTTGATATTTTAACTATAGGCGCTCAAGTATTTGGACTTTTAGCAACTTTATTTCTTTTTTATTATTTTAGTATTAACACCGCTATCCCTCACTTTATTGAAGTAAAAAAATTTAGAACCAAAAAACTAATCAAAAATACAAAATATATCTCAATTATTAATTTAGATTTATCAAATGATAAAAAACTAACTAATAATAATTACAAACTTTTCATGCAATAAGTTACAAAAGGGAGTATAACTCAATTGGTAGAGTGTATGCTTTGCAAGCATAAAGTTATCGGTTCAAATCCGATTATTTCCAAAAACACTGCAAAATAATTTGCAATAATGTCTCTTCAGGTTGGACTTGAACCAACGACTTAGTGGTTAACAGCCACTCGCTCTACCACTGAGCTACTAAAGAAGGATTAGAACAATTATCGTTCATAAAACTTTATGAATGAGTTAAAATCAATCCAACTTGGATATTTAGTTGAAAAATTCGTAAACCGCATGTCTTCAATAACTGTTATCTGCAATATTTTGTAGTTAACACAAAGATGTTTGGGAGGTAACGGCCATAAATCGGAATTTATAACATTAGATACTACAAAATTAAAAGATGTTTTATTTATTGTAATAAAGTCTCCTTTTTTTAATTTGTAAGAGCTGGATTTAACAATTTTCCCGTTGACGGACACTTTTTGGTGAGAAATAAGTTGTTTAGCACATCGAAGACTATATACAAAATGAGAGTGATATAAAGTAGTGTCTAAACGTCTTTCTAATTTTTCAATAAATAATAAGCTTATATGTTTATTAGTATTTTTAGAATCTAACTGAGCTTCTTTTACCATTCTTTTCAAATAGTTTTTACCTAACCCTCCGTAATATAGACTCAATCTTTGTTTGTTTAAAAGATTATAAAGAAATCTATTACTAAAAAAAGTGTTAAAATTTGATAAAAAATATTGGCTAGAATCATTGAATTTCAAGTAATTTAATTTTTTTTTATATTTCAATATAGAATACCTTAGTACTTGCCATTTTTTTTTCTTAAAACGTAATAATTTTTTACGATTTTGAATATTTTTTTTCAATCTTAAAAATTTTTTGTATAATGGTTTGTATCTTCGTTTTTTTGTAAAGAACATAAATTTTTTAGACAATTATAAATAATCTTGGAGAGGATTTTATTCTTTTGAACAAATATTAAATTCTCTCGTTTCGGAAACGATTAAATTGTTTTCGAAACATTTCGTAATACTGAAAGTCTATAAAGAATTTTTTTTTTAGAAATTGGTTTTTGTTTTAGTAAAGAATAAAGTAGAAAAAAATAAATCGTTTGAAGATTTGTTTTTAAAAAGTCAAAGTTCCCTAAAATTTTGTAAGTTATTTTTGAGTCCATAACTGAGCTGCATCCAAAAGATAAGATAGGTATTTTAGCCTTATAAAACTCATCAATTACCGATGCTTCTAAGTTATGATCAAAAATCACAACTAAATGGGGTTTTGACTTAAGAGCTAATAAAGGATTGGTGTTTTTAGAAAAATTATTCGGTTGAGAAAATTTTAAATAACGTAGTATTGAAAAACGATTACGAAAAATACCACTAACCCATGACTTCTCAGAAATGAAACTATGATTAGTTTGGTCAACAAGTTTTGTTTGGTTTATTTTAGCAATCAAAGGGAAACCTACAAATAAAATTCGACAATGATTAATGTGATACTCATGAATAATTTTTAGTAGTTGTTTTAAATGAATCTCTAAAAATTCTAATAAATTGTTTGTAAATTCATATGATAAATTCTTTTTATTTTGTTTTGAATATATTTGCAATTTTAATAAGTTATATTTAAATAATCTATATTTTTTGTTTTCAATTATATCTATTTTCATTGTTTATATTTTTTTACCTTCTTTAAGTGTAATTTTTTCTGTTGAATATAAGATTCCTTTTCCTTTGTAAGGTTCAGGAGTCTTATATGATCGAATTACTGCTGCTATTTGGGTTACAAATGTATAAGAGTCACCTTTGATAAAAAACTTATTCGCTTTTAAACAAAATATTTTTAAAGTTTTTGGAACCTTAATATAAATGTTGTGACTATATCCTAATTTTAAATGCAATACATCAGTGTTTGAAATTTGCAATAAAATTGCTTTATAACCTACCCCAACTAAAATTAATCTTTTACAAAAAGAAGTTTCAACTTCTAAAATTAATTGCTTAATTAGGACAACATAGGTAGCTTGTAAAACTTTTAAATTTTTTTTATCGTGATTAGAAACACTAAAAAAAGAATTTTGTGTGACTTGAATGTTTTTTTTTGTTTGATTTATGACTAATTTTAGTTTTAATTTCAACGCTCTTCGTTTATGAGGGCTCGAAAAAATAATAATTTGAGTTTTATCACAATAGTATATTGAAATATTTGATGGAACTTTTATCGTGTATCTTTTTATTTCAGCAATCATTTCTACTTAATAATTAATAAAGGCTCTCCGCCAATTTTTAATTTTTTACACTCACTAATAGTCATTAAACCTTTTACAGTAGTCACCACTACAACTCCTTTTCTGAAATCTAATTTCCATAACTGTGACGCAGAATAATATATTCTATGTGTAGGTTTTGATACAAGTTTTAATGAATTTATTACCGGGTTTCCATTTCTGTATTTCAAAAAAATTTTTAACACACCGGGGTTTGATTTGGAAAATTTATACCCTAGGATAAAACCTTCATTCCAGAGAATGTTTAAAAAAGCAACACATGCTTTTGTTTTTGGTTGATAAACAAAACTTCTTTGAGCAATTTGGCCATTTTTTATATTTACGAACATATTATATAATATATTTTTCATTGAAAAATTTAAAACTGTTTAGAGACAGACTTGAACTGCCGACACAAGGATTTTCAGTCCTTTGCTCTACCGACTGAGCTATCCAAACCTAAATATTTTGTATAAAACCTAATACCACAGACTATGAAATCAAATCTTTATTTTTTGAATTCTTTATAAAAACTTCTCCATAAATATCGAACAATTTCAAAAACGTTTGGCCTACTAATTTTGATCGAACTAAACCCTTGTTTTGGAATTGTTTCAAAATAAATTGATCAGGATTAATTTTATTTAAAAAAGGTTTTCGGAATGAATTCTGATGAAATGAGAATTTTAATTCTATTTTAACATCTGAAAATAGTTTAGCTTTTAGTAATTTCAAAATAACTAACAATTTGTTTATTTGAAAAACGTCTATTTTTATTTGTTTTTTAAACAATTTATATTCAAATTGTTCTTGAGATGTTTTGTTAACGTGCGGAGACTTTAGAACCGAAAAAAATACTTTTTTTCTTTTCACGGAACATTGAGATGTGAAAGCGCTCAAACCCAGCCCTTTATTCATACTTAATTTGTAAAAAAACTTTAAAAAATTTGTTAATGATACCGAGTTTTTTGAATAGATAGATAAAATAATAAACATAAATTTGTTTTGAAAGTAATCCTTTCACTGAAAATTTCGATTACAGTTTAGTGAATCTTACGACATGTTTTAGCATTAGTGTGAGTACGTTGGCCTCGGACTGGTAAACCTCGCAATTTACGTATTCCTCTATAAGTTTTAATCTGAACTAATTTTTTTGCCAACAAAATCTTTGATTTTTTTAAATAGTTATTTATTACCAAATTAGAAGTTTCTACTAACTTAATTAATTTAAAAATTTGATCATCAGTTAATTTTGATAATTTATAATTGATTGAAAACCCTAACTTTTTACAAAACATACACGCGCTAAACCTACCTATGCCATAAATTTTTGTTAATGCAAAATAAATTGATTTTTTACCGGACAATTCTGTTTCTAATATATACACCATATGTATTTTATGATTTTTAGTTAATAATACATAAACTCAATTAACATATTAACGCTCATATGCATTGAATTTAAAAAAACTTTTGGATATAATCCAATAACGAAAGTTCCTAAAATTAAAGGTAGAAAAATAAAAAACTCTCGTTTGTTAAGATCCATATAATGTTTGAAATATTGGGTTTTAATGTTACCATAAGCTATTCGGTTGAAAAGCCATAACGAATAACACCCACCAATAATCATCCCAGTAGCACTAATAAAAGTGGCACTTGTGTTTGTTTTAAAAGAACCAGTTAAAATCAAAAATTCACCTACAAAACTCCCAGTACCAGGTAAACCAATATTTGACATAGTAAAAAACAAAAATATTAGCACGTAAATCGGCATAGTATGAACTAAACCCCCATAATATTTAACCATTCGTGTATGATGTCTTTCATAAACAACTCCAATGATTAAAAATAAAGCACTCGCAACAAACCCATGACTTAAACTTTGTAAAATAGCACCTTCTAACCCAATAGTGTTAAAACTGAAAAGACCCACCATTACCAAATTCATATGTGCTACAGAAGTATAGGCAATAATTCTTTTAAAATCCGTCTGTCGAATTGCAGTGAAAGAAGCATAAACAATCCCTATAATCGATAAAGAATATACAAAAGGAGCAAAATAAAAAGATGCCTCTGGAAACAACGGGAATGAAAATCGAATAAAACCGTAAGTCCCTAGCTTTAACAAAACACCAGCTAAAATAACTGACCCGGCTGTTGGAGCTTCCACGTGAGCTTCTGGAAGCCATAAATGAACGGGAATCATAGGAACTTTTGTAGCAAATGAAGTGAAAAAAGTGAACCATAAAAACTTTTGTTCGATATCAGAAAAAACAAAAGTTAATAACACTTCATAAGAAGTAGTTCCAGCCTGATAATAAATATACAAAATAGAAAGTAACATTAATACAGACCCTAACAGAGTATACAAAAAGAAGAAATAAGCTGCTCGAATTTTTCTTTCTCTAGAACCCCAAACACCGACAATCAAATACATAGGGATTAACACGCTTTCAAAAAAGATATAAAAGAGTAATAAATCTAAAACTGAAAAAAACACCAATTAGAAAAAATTCCATTACTAAAAAAGCAATTAAAAATTCTTTTAAATTTACTTTAACACTGTTCCAGCTTATTAAAATACATAAAGGAGTTAATAACGTAGTTAAAAGAATAAAAAACAATGAAATCCCATCAATACCAAAACTAGAATTAAAATTTGAAGTATTAATCCATAATAAATCATTTACAAATTGGAAAGAACCAATGGATTTGTTGAAAAAGACCCACAAAAATAACGAAATTACGAAAGTAATACATGAAGTGTTTAAGGCTATAAATTTTAACATTGAACGATTCGAAGAAGAAATGTTCAACAAACAAAATGCACCTAACAACGGTAATATTAGCGTAACCATTAATAAACTTTTAACATCTAATATATAAATTCCTAACATTTACATTTTATAGGATTCGAACCCATGACTGTCAGCTTAGAAGGCTGTTGCTCTATCCTACTGAGCTAAAAATGCTAAAATGTTTTAAAACTTGATCGTAGTAAGAGAGTATAAAAATCAGTTATGAGATCTAGATTGTTTTGTTTATTGATTTAACAATATTATCAATCTTTTTTAAGTTTTCAATTTTAGTACATTCAATACCAGAGGTTTTTTAAAGCTAAAATCGGACTTGAACCGATATTCTAAGATTTGCAATCTAATGCATTAACCAAATTATGCGATTCAGCCTATTCAGTGCTCACAGAAAAATTTATTTTTCAAAAGTTACTGGAATTAAATGACAATTAAAACACTCATTTTATACACAAATAAATAAAACAATGTAGGGTTTATGAATAAAAAAAGTAAAGAATAAAAAAGACCCACAATTAATATAGAAATATTAGAATTAATTGGGTAATATAATTTCCCCACTAAAACGTTTTCAAAATACATAATCTTTAATATTCTAATATAATAAAAAGTAGATATAACACTGCATAAAATACTTGCTGCTGCAATAAAATACATCGAGGCTTCAATAGATACTAAAAATATCCCTAATTTAACTAAAAAACCAACCATTGGGGGTAGTCCTGCAATAGACAATAAAACGGTTGCAAGAAATAATGCCAAAGTACGATTGGATTTATTTAGTAAAACTAAGTCAGCTAAATCTTTGTTCTGTTTTTTGGTATAATTATTCTTTAATCGCAATAGCAGAAAAACCGACCAAATACATAAACTTGAAACCATATAAAAAATAAGGTAACAAATAAGTATTTGAAACCCTTCTAGCGTCCCAGTACTAAAAGCAATTAACGTGTAACCCATATGACCAATCGAACTATAAGCTAACAAACTTTTTAATTTTCTTTGTTCTAAACCAGCAAATGAACCTACAATAACAGATACTAGAGCAATTATTACGATATAATATCTCCATTTTTCTACGAATGCGTAAAAACTGTAATAAAAAATACGGATAAGCAAAACGAAAATCGCTAGTTTTGGTACAACAGCAAAAAAAAATGTTGAACTAGTTGGAGAATTCTCGTAAATATCAGGAGACCACAAATGAAATGGCGCTAAAGCTAACTTAAATAAAAGACTAACAAATATGAACACTAATGCAAATTGCATTAAACCTGCATCAAATGCAATTTCTTTGTAAAAAGTATAAACACTATTATCAATTTGTGATAATAAAAATAAACTTTTAAAATCATCAAAATTAGTACTCCCGCTTACACCATAAATAATAGAAGAACCGAATAAAAATAAACTAGAAGAAAATGCTCCTAAAATAAAATATTTTAAACCTGCATCAATCGAAAATGTTGAATCTTTTTTAAAAGCGGCCATGATATAAAAAGACAAACTTTGTAACTCAATCGATAAATAAGCAGTGATTAGATCATTAGATGAACAAATCAAAAAAATACCTAACAAGGCAAATAGTAGTAATAAAGTATACTCAAAATAATTAATTTTTTGTACTGTTAAATAACTTCGAATCATTAATAAAGAAAAAATAGATACTATACCAATTAAAAACTTTGAAGAAAAACTTAAGTAATCGTTAACAATAGTATTATTTAAACCACAATGCTCGTTTAATTCTACAGAATTATTCGCTAATAAAAAGCAAAACATAATAAGACATAGTACACTTAAATACGACACAGAATTTTGAATTAATGGATATTTTTTGTTGGTAACTAAAAAAGTCCCATGAATAGTTAAATAGATTATAGAAATACCCAAAAATAATTCAGGTAATAATTGTATTTCTTTAAATATTAACATTTTTAAATTAATTATCTGAATATTACTAATATCAGTTTAAAACAGTATAATGATTGGAATCGGGTAAGAACTAACAACAGTATTATTTCTTCCAAATAGATATTATATTTCTCTTATGATTTTTAGAGGTATATTATCTAGAAAACAAAACAAATTTATAAGAACGAGAAAGTTGTCTAAATGTAATCTGTTTTCTAGAAGATTTTACAGAAGTAGTCAATGTTAAAATTACTGGGCCGATTACGGCTAGCAACAAGATATTACCTGCTATCAGAAACTGCAAAATATAGTCCGTGTATAAAATTTGACCGATAGCTGCGATATCAGTAAGATGATCTAATCTAAAAAACCAGTCTACGTATAAATTAGATAAAAAACTATCAGTATAAGGATTCACTTTATCGAAAGTTTCAGGTATTAACATTAAGATTTCAGTTAGAAACACGATCCCTACAAAACTTCCAAATGGAAAGTATTTTAAAGAATCTTTTGTTAAATTAACTGTCTTTACGTCTAACATCATTACAACGAACAAAAATAGAACAGCAATAGCTCCTACGTAAATGATTATAAACATCAAAGAAATGAACTCACAGCCTAACAAAAAAAGTATACAAACAGAAGCAACGAAACTTAACACAAGGAATAAAACAGAATATATTGAATTTTGACTAACAACAATCATTAAAGAACTAAGAATCAAGATCAAAGAAAAAAAATAAAATAATAAATTAACTATCATTAATCAAAGAAAGGATTCGAACCTTTTATCGCAAAAAACCAGGAGTTTTTCTTTGATTAAATTTTAAAAGTTTTAATACCAATATACGGTGACTTTTATAAAAGAAAAAATTTAATCGATTAATGAAAAAAGGTTTGAACCTCTTCAATTTAAAATGAAAAAATTTTATTTTTATTCACTAAACTATTTCATTTGTTCCAGCTACACGTTCCCGTACAACTACCTTGTTACGACTTCATCCAAATTGTCAATCTCTCAATAAATTAATTTAACCTGTTTTTTTTAGGTTTTACGTTAAAAACGAAAACTTTAATAAACCAAACAGTAAAAAATTTTAATTTTCAAGCAAAACTGACTTTCTGCATGTGACGGGCGGTGTGTACAAGGCCAAGATACTTATTCACCGCAACGTTCTGATTTGCGATTACTAGTGATTCCATCTTCATGTAAACGAGTTGCAGTTTACAATTCGAACTAGGAAAATTTTTAAAGATTGACTAAAACTTTTAGTTTTCGTTACTTTTTGTTATTTTCATTGTAGCACATGTGTAGCCCAGCTTATAAGGGCCACAGTGACTTGACTTAATTCTTTTACTTCCTTTTTTAACCCATCAACTGTTTGTGTATTTTTAAAACATAATTTCTAACTAAAATTCAGAAATTAAAAGTAGATTCTTAAAAATAAGAGTTACGCCCGTTTTAAAGAATTAACCAAACATCTCACGACACGAACTGACGACAGTCGTGCAACACCTGTAAAAAAGTATATTAATATTTATAAAATTAATAATAAAAAAAAGCGTTAGAGCTTAATTTATCTTTTTTATGTCAAAAGCTGGTAAGGTTTTGCGCGGATTATCGCATTAAAC
>Ga0138262_1635919_pt1 | contig 16239 bp, 28 predicted proteins | sample RNAB_720151113_FD_105265 | JGI IMG/M metagenome (GOLD analysis project Ga0138262, IMG submission 105265) | Metatranscriptomics of polar marine prokaryotic and eukaryotic communities from Palmer Station, Antarctica after 72hr light incubation -... | ecosystem: Environmental > Aquatic > Marine >...
GGGGACGTGGTGGAATTGGTAGACACGACGGACTTAAAATCCGTTGCCTAGTGATAGTGCGTGAGGGTTCAAGTCCCTCCGTCCCCATTATATTTAAATAGGTTTAAAATTTTTCATTTTTTTTTAATAAAATTTTATTTATACATGACTCGTAAATAATGTAGTAAAGTTTTGCCACTTAACATTGGTTTATTTTATAGAAATTTAATCAGCCATTTTTCTATTCATAGGTGATCTAGAAATACTTTTATAATTTCTAAAATATCAAATTTGTTAGGTAATTTTAAGTAAGAGTGACCTAAGACGAATTAAAATAGGTGTGTTAATTTTTGAACCTTAAGAATCGTTCTATAATTATTTTGTAGTATGCTTAAGAATTTTTATTTTTTCAAACAACAGTAAAATTAGTTTTATTAGTTTCATATACTTAACTAAAAGACCTAAGATAAGTTTTTACTCGTATTTAGTTTTTAATAATATAAAATTTAATAATACACCAGGTGGTAAGTCGGATTGTGTTAGTAAATCAAAAATATTTATTGTTGAATCATAATGAATTTCTAAAATTCTTTTATGAATTCTGATTTCAAAATGTTCTCTTGAATCTTTATCAACATGCGGAGATCTTAGAACACAGTATATTCGCTTATCCGTTGGTAACGAAACAATTCCCAAATTATTGAAATTAATACTTTGCATCAGATTAACGATCTTCTGGCATGATGAAGTCAAAAGTTCATGATTGAAAGATTCCAACTTGACACGTATTTTTTCTTTCGTTTTTGTGACCATAAGTTATTATTATTATTTTATTTAATAATTTTTGAAACTACACCTGCACCAATAGTACGACCGCCTTCACGAACTGCAAATCTCATACCTTCTTCAATAGCTACTGGATAAATTAATTCAGCAGTCATTTTAATTCTGTCACCAGGCATAACCATCTCTACGATATCACCGTCGTCAGATGTGAACTGTGTGATTGCTCCAGTAACATCAGTTGTTCTTAAGTAAAATTGAGGTCGATATCCTGTAAAGAACGGTGTATGTCGACCACCTTCTTCTTTTGTTAAAACATAAACTTCTGCTTCGAAATTTGTATGCGGAGTAATTGTACCAGGTTCAGCTAAAACCATACCACGTTCGATCTCTTCTCGAGTAACACCACGTAATAAAATACCGACATTATCACCCGCAAAACCTTCATCTAACGTTTTTTGGAACATTTCAATACCAGTGATAGTTGTTATTGTTGTGTCAGTTGTTAAGCCAACAATTTCAACGTTTTCTCCAACTTTAATAACACCTCGTTCGATACGACCAGTAGCAACTGTTCCACGGCCTGTAATTGAAAAAACATCTTCTATAGCCATTAAGAACGTTTTTTCTATATCACGTTCTGGGGTCGGAATATATTCATCAACAGCATCCATTAGTGCGAATATCTTATCAACCCATGGATTATCTCCACGTTTAGTTTCTGGATTAGCAGAAATAGCTTCAAGAGCTTGTAAAGCTGATCCCGGGCAAATTGGAATATCATCGCCAGGGAAATCATAAGCTGATAACAATTCTCGAACTTCTAATTCTACTAATTCTAATAATTCCGCATCATCTACTTGATCTTCTTTATTAAGAAATACAACTATATCTGGTACACCTACTTGTTTTGATAATAAAATATGCTCCCGAGTTTGAGGCATAGGTCCATCAGCAGCTGATACAACTAAGATAGCTCCATCCATTTGTGCAGCACCAGTGATCATATTTTTTACATAATCAGCGTGACCCGGACAATCTACGTGCGCATAATGACGACTTTCTGTTTCATATTCAACGTGTGCTGTATTAATTGTAATACCACGGGCACGTTCTTCAGGAGCTGCGTCAATATCAGCATAGCTTTTAGCAGTAGATTTTCCTGATAAAGATAAAGTAGCAGTGATCGCTGCTGTTAAGGTAGTTTTTCCATGATCTACGTGTCCAATAGTACCAATATTAACATGTGGTTTTGTACGTTCAAATTTTTCGCGTGCCATTTTACAATTCCTTAAAATTATTGTGTTTGTATTTAAATTTTTAAAGCTTTTAGCGAGAATCTAGAATTTTTAATATTTGAAATGAGCAAAGGCTTTATTAGCTTCCGCCATTCTATGAGTTTCTTCTTTTTTCTTTATAGTATTACCGATTTCATTTGCAGTGTCAATTATTTCACTTGCTAGTTTTATTGCCATTGTTCTCCCTACTCTTTGACGAGCATATTGTATTAGCCATCTTAGAGATAGATTTGTTGCTCGAAACCCACTGACTTCAACTGGTACTTGATACGTTGATCCACCAATTCTTCGAGCCTTTACTTCGACAACCGGACTTGCGTTTTTGATAGCTTTTTCAAATACTAACAATGGATCTTGATTTGTCTTTGTGCGAATTATTTCAAATGCACTAATAACAATATTTTGAGCTAAGGTTTTTTTTCCCGATTTTAAGATTCTCGTTATCAAAAGACTAACTAAATAGCTATTATAGATGGGATCTGCTTCAGGAAATCTTTTTTTGGCTACATTTCGACGAGACATAATATCAAACTTTGTAAATGAATATATTTTATTTGTTAAGATTTTGTAAAGTTAGTGCATTATTTCTTTAACTATCACCTTTCGGTTTTTTAACACCATATTTTGAACGGCCTTGAGTTCGGTTTTTAACACCTCCACTATCTAATGCTCCTCTAACAATATGATATCGAACTCCAGGTAAATCCTTTACACGGCCTCCGCGAATTAGAACTACTGAATGTTCTTGTAAATTATGACCGATTCCTGGAATATAAGCTGTAACTTCAAAACCTGATGTTAGTCGAACTCGAGCAACTTTTCGAATTGCAGAATTTGGTTTTTTTAGGTGTTGTTGTATAAACTCTAGTACACACACCTCTTCTTTGTGGGCAACTTACTAAAGCCGGACATTTTGTCTTCTTATTTATTTTAATACGTTTTGAACGGACAAGTTGTTGAATAGTTGGCATATATTTAAAAAGTTTTTAATGTTTAAATTGAATTTATTTTAATTTTCAGTTAAATTTAATCCATATTTTTTTATAAATCTCTCTACACGACCTTCACTATCAATAAGTGTTTGAGAATCCGTGTAAAATGGATGTTTTTTTAACCAAACATCTACGTTTAATTCTTGTTTTGTAGAACCTACATAACAAATAAGCTTTCCATCACAAAATACAGGAGTATTTGAAAACCAGGTTGGATGAATTTCAGATTTTGGCATATATTTTATTTTATGTTTTTATCAATTATCGTTTTGAATATTGCGGTGCTTTTCTGGCTTTTCGTAGCCCATATTTTTTACGTTCTTTAATTCTTGCATCTCTAGTTAGAAAACCATATGGTTTTAATGTCATACGACTTTCTTTTTCCATTTTACAGATTAACCTAGCGACTCCTAACTGAATTGCATCTGTTTGACCTGTTAGACCGCCTCCTCTAACTAGTGCTACAATATCGAATTGTTTTTCCAAGTTCAGTTTTTTTAAGGGAGCCCAAATATTATTCAGGTATGTAGTGTTAGATTGTAAATATTTTTCACCAGAAACTTTATTAATAACGATTGTACCGTTACCCGGAGAAAGAAAAACTCTAGCAATCGCTTGTTTTCTTCTACCGATTCCCATTTTTTCTTTTTTCATCATATACCCAAATTTAATAGTTATAAAATTTTTAATATTAACTGATTATTAGTACATCTTTTATTAGCTTTCAAACATAACAGGATTTTGTGCTAAATGAGGATGTTCTGAAGAATCATATATACGTAATCGTTTTGGAATCGTAGAGCGCAGGCCTTTTGGCAACATATTTCTTACAGTATCTTCGATGATTTTTCTAGGAACACGGTTAAGTATTTTTTTCAAAGAACTTCCAGGTCTTCCTGGTGAGTATACATGGTATTTTATTTTTGAAGAATCCGCGATCACTTTTTCCGCATTTATTACGATTATCGAATCGCCCATATCGACTGAAGGATGATAATCAGGCTTGTGTTTTCCTTGTAAAACTGTTGAAATAACAGTTGCAATTCTTCCTACAGATTTATTAGTTGCATCAATAATGTACCATTTTTTAGTACTATAATTTGAGTTTGGTATAAATGTATCATTCATAAATTTTATTATTAATTAAAACATTAAATTAATTATTTTAAAACTATCCCTAATTTATTTTTAAGTTTCATAAAAACTTCATCGGCAGATTTTCTACCAAAGTTCTTAAGTTTTTGCAATTTTTCTGGTGAATAATTTAATAAATCCCCAATTGTATTTATTTGAGCTCGTTTTAAACAATTATACGCCCGAACTGATAATTGTAATTCTTCAATAGCAATATTAGTATAAGGATCTTTAGGAATCGATAAAATATCATCAGTTGAATCGCTTATACTATCTGTTAATTTGTTCTCAATTATCGAATTAAAGAACGTACAAATAAATTGTGCTGCTTCCCAAATAGCATCTTTTGGTGTAATACTTCCGTTAGTCCACACATCAATTAATAATCGCTCTGTTACGAAATCAGAATTTTCATAAACATTTTCGATTTTAAAATCTACTTTTTGAACAGGCATAAAAACGGCATCTATTTGTAAAAAATCTTTAGAACTATCTTGAAGAGTTTGACCTACTAATTTATAACCAGTACCATATTCAATCTTTAACTCAATTTCAAGAAAATTATTAGTCGCAATTGTCGCAATATAATGATTTGGATTTATAACTTCTAAATCTGAAGGTAAATCTATTAAATTTGCAGTAATAACAGCGGGACCTTGAATTTTTAATCGTCCATATTTGCAATCTTGTTTTTTGCTTCGAAATACGATCCCTTTTAAATTTAATAATATTTCAAGGATATCTTCTCTCACGCCTGTTATTATTGAAAATTCATCTTTAATACCGGCAATACGAATTGCTGTAATGCTTACCCCTCCTAAATCACTTAACAGAACTCTACGTAATAAATTTCCAATAGTTATACCTTGTCCAACACGTAGAGAATTAATCAAAAATTGTCCATATAAAATACCCGATTCAGTTTTTTCTGACTTTAGACATTTAATATACGGAAATAGCATATTTTTTAATTTAGTTATAATATTTCAGAGAATAGTTTAAACTCGACGTCGTTTTGGCGGACGGCATCCATTATGTGGAACTGGTGTTATATCTTGTATTGAAGTAATTTCAAAACCAGCTCCTTGTATTGATCTTATAGCTGTTTCACGACCTGAACCTTGTCCTTTAACTAAAATATCGACACTTTTTAAACCATAACTGATAGCCTGAAGTGCCGCATTTTCTGCAGCTGTTTGAGCAGCAAACGGTGTCCCTTTTCGCGCTCCTTTAAATCCTGAACTTCCTGCGGATGCCCATGAAATAGTATCACCTGTTAAAGTTGTTATAGTAACAATAGTATTATTAAACGTTGATTGAATATGAACTGTACCTAATGCAAAACTGTTTTTTTCTCTCTTTGATATTGTTTTTCGTATTTTTTGTGCCATAGATATAAATTATTAATTAATTTTTACTTAAAGAACGAGTATAATTATTTTTTCTTTCCAGAAACTGTTTTTTTACCACCTCGTCGTGTTCGAGCGTTTGTCCGGGTTCTTTGACCACGAACTGGTAAACTTGTTCTATGTCGTTTTCCACGAAAACAATTAATTTCTATCAGTCGTTTAACATTTAAACCGTTAAATCTACGTAAATCTCCCTCTAATTTTAAATTCATTTGCTCGAAAATGTCACGTATGACAATAATTTCATCCGTTGTTAAATTTTCTGTTCTCGTATCTGGATTTATTTTTGCTAATTCAATTATTTTAGTTGCAGATGTCAAACCAATACCATGTATATAAGTAAGTGCATATACAATTTTTTTCTTTTTAGGTAAATCAATACCGACAAATCTTACCACTCTAAAAACTCCTTATAGTTATTAACCTTGACGTTGTTTATGTTTAGAATTTTCACAGATCACCATAACTTTTCCATGTCGTTTAATGACACGACATTTATCACACATTTTTTTTACCGAAGGACGAACTTTCATTAGAATTATTTAATTAAAAAGTAAATTGTTTTTTAGTTGAACATATTGTTATAAATATTTGAAAGTAAAATACTTCTAATTTCTCTTGATAAATCAAGTATTACACCAACTAAAATTAATAAAGATGTTGTTCCTAAACCATTAAAGCTTGAAACTTGTAAAATAATTTCAATTATATTTGGAAACGTAGCTAAAAACGCTAACATTAGTGCACCTAAAAATGTTACACGTTTCATTACCTGTTTCAAATAATATGTTGTTGCTATACCTGGACGTATTCCAGGTATACTAACCGACATTTTTTGTAATTCACTTGCAATATCTTTTGGATTAAGAATGATATTGGAATAAAATGAGCTAAACAGTATTATCAAACTAAAATAACTTATCCAATAAATAAATTTAGAAGACCCCATAAACGATGGTAGTGTTATAATAGGTAACAAACCTAAACTATTTATATAATTTGGAATAACTAATACAGCTGTTGTTAAAATAATTGGCATAACACCAGCTTGATTAAATCTCAAAGGAATGTAATTATTTTTGGGTAATTCAGAAAAAACAGGAGTTACTTGCGTTAATTGTTTTGAAGATATTAATGGGACAATTCTCACACCTTCTTGCAATAATACAATTCCGTAGACAGCAACAAAGAAAAGTATACCAACCAGAACTAAAGACGAAAAATCATAATCTGTGTTGCTTTCTTGGAATAATTTTTTACCTAAATTTGGTAAGCTTGCTATAATATTTGTATAAATAAGTAATGAAGCTCCATTTCCTAATCCGTACTCAGTTATTAGTTCACTTAACCATAAAACTATCATAGCACCCGTTGTTAACCAAAGGATTATTTCAAATGCGAGAAATAAATTCCAATCAAACAAAGCTCTTTTTAGATAAAAAGCAATACTAGTGCTTTGAATAATTGCCCAGCCCAAAGTAATAATTCGAGTTATTCTTGTTATAGTCCTACGACCTTCACTTCCTCCTTCTTTTTGTAGTTTAGCAAGTCCAGGAACTACACTAACTAATAATTGAATTAGTATCGAAGCATTTATATATGGAAATATATTTAAAGTAAATAATCCTATTACGAAAATATCATTTCCAGCAAACGTACTAACCAAACTTTTTGTTATAGAATGTCGCTCAATATAAAAAGCTAAATGTCCATGATTTATCCCAGGAACAGGTAAAAATGTCCCCATACGAATAAATATTAATAGTCCTAACGTTAAAAATAAGCGTTTTAATAACAAATTTTTATCATCAGATTGCTTCCTTTCTAGTTTCATTTTTTAATTTTTATAATATAGAAAGTAATTATTTTGAAAAAATATCCCGCTTTTTTAAAACCTCTGATCTTGTTGTCAACTTTTTTAATGTAGATATTGAAGCACGGGCATTATTTAATAGATTATCTGATCCTAACTGTTTAGCGATAACATTTTTTATTCCTGCAACTTCTAATACTATCCTAACAGCTCCCCCTGCAATCACACCAGAACCTTCTATTGAAGGTCGCATGATTATTTTACATGCTCCAAAATTTCCAATGACTTCATGAGGTATACTTAAAGTTTTTGTTAATGGAATTTTGATTAAATTTTTCTTTCCATCTGTCTTTGCTTTTTTAAACGCATTAACAACATCATCGGCTTTTGCTACGCCTACTCCAACTTGTCCTTTCTCATCTCCAATAACAACAATTGCACGGAAACTGAGCTTTTTCCCACCTTTCGTTACTTTTGATACTCGGCTAATTTTTATTAATCTTTCAACTAACTTTGAGTCATTTGAATTGTCATTAAACCTAGTATTTTTTTTTACATTATTTATCTGTTTAACATCAGCAGTAGTCATAAAACTCCCAAAAAATATAACGTATTTTGTTTTAAAGTTTTCTTAAAATTGTAAACCTCCGGAACGAGCACCATCTGCTAAAGCTTTTATCCTTCCATGATAAAGATAACGACCACGATCAAATACAATTTGTTTTATATTTTTTTCCAAACTTAACCGAGCTAATTTTTCTCCGATTAATTTTGAAGCTTCACATGTCCGACCATTTGAAACCGAAAGTTTTATATCTCTATCTAAAGTTGAACAAGAAACAATAGTATTAGAAGTTGTATCATCAATTATTTGGGCATATAAATTCTGATTAGAACGATAAACAGATAATCTGGGTCTTTTAAAATCGCCTTTTAATAAACCTCTTAAACTATCACGTTTTAACTTTTTATATTTTTCAGGCTTTAGTTTTTTATTCTTATTTTTAAGCTTTAATAAAACTCTTTTTGAAAATTTCATAATCTTTGTTTTTTCACTTTATAGATTAAGTATATTGTTTAAAGATTTTTAAACATTATTTCTTTCCTGATTTACCAGCTTTTCGTTTCACAATTTCGCCTTCATAGATTATACCTTTTCCTTTATAAGGCTCTGGCGGTCGCCATGATCGAATATTCGCTGCAAATAGACCTAAACTTTCTTTATCACATCCTTTTAAATTTAAGGTTGTATTTTTTACAATTTCCACAGAGATCTCTTCCGGTATTGCGATTTCGACCGGGTGACTATACCCTAAACTTAAAGTAAGAAGTTTATTTTGAACAGACGCCCTGTATCCAACACCTTTTAAAATCAAGGTAAGTTTAAACTGCTCAGAAACCCCAATAAACATATTATTTATTAACGTTCTGTATAATCCATGTAAAGCACGATTTGTTCGTGTTTGATTCTTTAAACCGACAATTAAAATACCATCATTTTTTTCGATTTCAATAACATCAGGAATGGTTCTTTCTAAGGTTCCGAATTTCCCTTTAACAGTAAGAATATTCTCATTTGAAACGAAATCAACACTTTCAGGTATTTTAATGGGTAATTTTCCAATACGTGACATATAAAATCTCCAATTACCAAATATAACATAAAACTTCACCGCCAATGCCAAGTTCTTTCGCTTTGAAGTTTGTCATTACTCCTTTTGATGTCGAAATAATAGCAACTCCTAAATTCCCTAAAACTCTTGGTAAGTTTTTTGAATCAGCATAAACACGTGAACCTGGTGTACTTATCCGTTTAATTTTACTAATGACAGGTTCTCGTACTTTGCCTTTGTATTTTAAGAAAATAAGTAGATACTTAAAAGAACCTTCATTATAAATTTTAAAATCTTTAATAAAACCTTCGTCTTTTAGAATTGAAGCAATAGCTAATGCCATTTTAGTTGCAGGAACTTGAACAATTTGATGTTTAACTAAGTTAGCGTTTCTTATTCTCGTTAACATATCCGAAATTGTATCTGTAACCATTTATTAGATATCCTTTTTAAAATTGAATTATTCTTGTGACCATCTTTTTCTCTTTCTTCGTAAATGTTTTTTTCGATCCCAGAGTTGACTTATTTCAGACAAAGAAGAATACTTCTCATAGTAACCATAATCATTTAACGGGAATCTTAAGAATTTAAATAATATAAGTCCGTTCAATAATTTAGAAAATGTATCTTTTTTCGGCAATGATGATGATAAAACAATCGTAATATTCAAACCTCGTGTTTGGTCAACGTCATCATAGTCAATTTCTGGAAATACTAGTTGCTCTTTAAGACCTAAAGTATAATTACCGGCTTTGTCAAAACTTCTGACTGATAACCCTCGAAAATCTCGAATCTGTGGAAATGTAAAAAAGATTAATTTCGTCAAAAACGAATACATTTTTTCTCCACGTAAAGTTACAGAAAGACCAAGTTCCATATCTTCTCGGACTTTAAAACCAGCAATCGATTTTTTTGCCTTAGTAATTAAAGGTTTTTGTCCTGTAATAGATCTAAATTCTTGAATATTTTTTTTTAATATATTTGTGTTTTGTGCTGCCATTCCTAATCCACGATTTATCTGAATCTTCTTTAGTTTTGGGATTTTATGTGGGTTGCCAAATAATTTTGAATTATTTTTTATCAAAGTAGGTGTAATACCTTGTACATATTCGTTTTTGATATTTTCGAGCAAATATTGCATTTCAGAGATATCTTCTAATGAATGCTGCTTTATCATATTATCACAATTTGTTTAATTTAATTTTACATTTGAATGATGAATTGGAGCTTCTATTTGTTTAATTTCACCAATCTCATTTTCTTTACTTGGCTTTAGATGCTTAAATTTTAAATTTATACCTTTAACTAAAATTTTACCTGTGCTATTAAATATTTTTAAAACCTCCCCTGTTTTATTTTTATCTGAACCAGAAATAGTTTTTACAGTGTCTCCTACTTTAATATGTATTTTTTGAAGTTTTGCCATTTATAAAACCTCCGGTGCTAAAGAAACGATTTTCGAAAAATTTTTGTCACGGATTTCACGAGCCACTGGACCAAATACACGAGTTCCACGTGGGTTACTATCTATATTTACAATTACAGCAGCATTATCATCGAATCGAATGTACATACCATCTGAACGACGAATTGCTTTAGATGTTCGTACAACAATTGCACGAACTATATCAGAACGTTTGATTGGCATATTTGGAATAGCTTCTTTAACAACTCCGATAATAGTATCGCCAATTTTAGCGTATTTTCTGTTTCCACCCAAAACTCTAATACACATAATTTTTTTGGCACCAGTATTATCCGCGACTGTTAAAATAGTTTGAGGATATATCATAAAAATAGAAATTTGTTTTTTATTAATTTAACGATGATTTTGATAAAATTTTAATTATAGTCCAACGTTTTTTCTTACTTAATGGTCGAGATTCTTGAAGTAAAACTTGATCACCAATATTACAAATATTGTTTTCATCATGAGCCAAATATTTTTTCGTTTTTTTAATCGTTTTTAAATATATTGGATGAGAATATCGATTTTCTACTTTTACTACAATTGTTTTTTGCATTTTATTACTTGTAACAATACCGATTTTTTCTTTTACAGGCATTTTAAACTCCTAAAATTTACTAAAACTTTATTTTCGTATAATTTAATAAAAAAGAATGCTTTCTTAAATAGTTTTATCAATATGTTGTTTTGTTTTACTTTTTAATCTTAATGTCAAAATGGTTTTTAAATGAGCTAACTGACGTTTCTTTTCTTTGATCTCATGTGATTTAAAGGATTGACGAGTAGCTTTTTTAAACCGCAAATTAAATAATTCTTTTTCTGTTTTAATAATTGCGTTCGATATTTCATTATTTGAAAATAATATAATATCTGTAAGTTGAGATATACCCATAATCTATTGAATATTGTTTCTAATAATAAATTTTGTTTTGACTGGTAATTTATGAGCTGCTAATGTCATAGCAGTTCGAGCAACTTCTTGAGGAACAGAACTTATTTCAAACAAAATAGTCCCTGGTTTTATTACAGCTACCCAATAATCTACAGCTCCTTTTCCTGAACCCATTCTTGATTCTGCAGCTCTTGCAGTTACTGGCTTATCCGGAAAAATTCGAATCCATAACGAAGCGCCACGTTTCGTGTATCGGGTTATTGCACGACGCGCTGATTCAATCTGACGAGATGTTATCCAACTTGGTTCTAACGCTTGTAATGCATAGTTACCAAAAGAGATTTCATTTCCGCGGACAGCTTTTCCACGCATGTTGCCTCGATGATATTTTCTATACTTTGTTCTCTTTGGAGTTAATATCATAACTAATTTCAATAAAATATTAATTTAATAAATATTCAACTATTTGTTTAAAATTTCATTTTTAAACAACCAAACTTTTATTCCTAAAACACCGTAAATAGTATTTGCCTCTTTGACAGAATAATCAATTTGTGCTCGTAAAGTTTGTAATGGAACACGTCCTTCTCTACTCCATTCACTACGTGCCATTTCTGCTCCATTTAATCTTCCTGATACCTGAATTTTTATACCACCAACCTGGTCTTCTTGAGCAATCTGCATTGCTTCTCGAATTGCTCGACGAAAAGCTATTCTTTCTTCTAATTGTTTTACGACCAAATCTCCTATTAAAGAGGCATTTAAATTGACCCTATCAACTTCAACAATGTTAATTGTAAGTTGTCGGTTTACTGGTAGAAATTTTTTAATATCTTTTAATAAAGTTTCAATACCTAAACCGTCATTACCAACTAAAGCTCCTGGTCGTCCTGTTTCAATTGTTAAATGTATTTGATCACTAAGACTATTCCTGTTAATTTTAACATTCGAAATACTAGCAGATTTAGCAATTGTATCTAAATACGTACGAATTATATCATCTTCTTTTAATAGGTTTGCATATTGATTTAAATAAGCATACCAGTTTGATTTATGTTCTTGAGTAAAACCTAAACGAAATCCCAATGGATGTGTTTTTTGACCCACAAAATTAATCCTTTTTTATAATTAAATTAAATCTTTAATCAATCAACTGACTGACTGTAAAATAACAGTTATATGACAAGTCGGTTTCAAAATCGAATAAGCACGACCTTGAGCGCGTGGTCTAATCCGTTTTAATTTTGGTCCTTCATCTGCATATACTTCAGAAATGAATAATTTTCGTTTGTCTAAATCACAATTGTTTTGTGCATTAGCAGCAGCAGAATATAAAACTTGCCATATTGGTCCAGCTGCTCGATACGGTATAAATTGTAATATCATTAATGCCTCTTGATAAGATCGACCTCGAATTTGGTCTAAAATTCTTCTAACTTTGTGTGGAGACATTCGAATATATTTTGCTATAGCTTTTACTGATTGTTTTTCATGCATAGACTTTTTTCCTTGCTGTTTAAGAATTTTAAATATAGTTTATAATCTTAAAGTTTCTCTACCAAAGGGATTCTTTTTTAACAGGAAAAGCATTATATTGAAAACCTAAATTTAGAATAATATAATAATCATTTTCTAATTTCCCAGGATTTTTATTTAGAAATTTGTTTGATCTTACAACTTTTTTTATATAAATATTATCAATCCAAACTTTTAGAAGATTAGCATAATGATTATTTTCGGCATATGTTACAGCAGAATAAATAATTTGTAAAATAAAAGTTCGTTCTATATTGTTTGATAAATTTGATAGTATTTCGACTGATTTATAAAAAGAACACTTTCGAAGATTTTTTAAGACTTTTTTTAAATTTTGAGTGATTTTATAGTTATAGTTGGCATTTACTTTTATATATCCTATAATTGTAGAGTTTTGAGAAACAACAGAAATTTTCTTTTTTTTCAAAACTTTTGACATAAAAATTTTTATTTAACGTTTTATCTTTCGGTCTGACTTTATATGGGATTTGAAAGTTCGAGTTGAAACAAATTCTCCTAATTTATGACCAACAAACTGATCAGATATAAACACAGGTACATGTTGCTTACCGTTGTAAACTGCTATTGTATGACCTACCATATTCGGCACAATTGTTGAACTTCTTGACCATGTTAAAATAGTATCTTTCTTTCCTTCAGAATTCATCTTATTAATTTTTTCTAATAAGTGATAAGCAACATAAGGTCCTTTTTTTAGAGATCTTGACATATTTTTATCTATACTTTTTTATAAATTATGAACGTCGACGAAGAATGTAAGCATTTGTTAATTTTTTCTTTTTTCTTGTTTTCATACCTAATGCAGGCTTACCCCAAGGTGTTAATGGTCGAGCACGGCCGATTGGTGTTCTTCCTTCACCACCACCATGTGGGTGATCACATGGATTCATTACGGAGCCACGAACAGTTGGACGTTTTCCTAACCAACGAGTACGACCTGCTTTACCACTTTGTACTAAAAACGCATCGTTATTACTCACTTCTCCAATTGTAGCAAAACAATTTTTTCTAATTAATCTAATCTCTTTTGACGGTAATCTTAAAGTAACAAAATCACCTTCCTTTGCTAATATTTTAGCAGAGGTTCCAGCAGCGCGAACAATTTTTCCTCCTCCTTTCGGAATTAATTCCAAATTATGAACTGAAGTTCCTAGTGGAATTTCACTTAAAGGTAATGCGTTACCAATTGATAAAGTTGATTCTGGTCCCGAAATTACAGTATCTCCTACTTTTAAATTATTTGGGTGTAAAATATATCGTTTTTCTCCATCTTTATAATGAAGTAACGCGATTCTAGCATTTCGATTTGGGTCGTATTCGACTGATGCTACAATAGCTTCGATATTAAATTTATTCCGTTGAAAATCGATTATTCTATATTTTCTTTTATGCCCACCACCTCTATGTCGTATTGTAATAACGCCTCGATTATTTCGACCTTTGCTTCGTTGATTTTTTCGAATTAATGTTTTTTCTGGCTTAGTTTTAGTAATCTCGTCAAATGAAGAAAGTATCCGATTTCGTGTACCTGGGGTGTATGATTTATATATACGAATAGCCATAAATTTTTATTTTTATAATACTTTAGTTTTCTGCAAATAAATTTATTGTATCATTTTCTACTAATGTTACTATCGCTTTCTTATTTTGTGGTTTCCAACCAACGTATTTTCCAACACGTTTTTTCTTTTTTGGAAGGTGACTAGTATTCACTTTTTTTACTTTCACATCAAAAAGATATTCAATCGCGGACTTAATAGATGTTTTATTCGAATAAGGGTCTACAATAAAACTATACTGATTATTTTCTAATAATCTTGTTGCTTTATCAGTAATTATTGGATATTTAATAATATCGATTATTTTATGATTAAAATCTGAATAATTAATCGCCATAAACCTCCTGTATTTTTGATAACGCAGATGGTGTTAAAATTATTTGCTCTGCTGCTAATAAATTAAATGTATTTAAGTTTGAAGCTGAACTTAATTTTGTATTTTTAATATTTCTAATCGATAATTTCAGTTGTTCTGATTCTTTATCTACGATCAATAGTGTTTTTTTGTCTAGCTTAACATTACAATTTTTAAAAACCTGTAATAAATTTTTTGTACTTGGTGTTTTCAAGATGTTTTCAAAATCATTTATGACTGTGGTCATAATCGAATATTTTCCTGCAAGGACTGTTTTTAAAGCTAACTGCCGTTCTTTTTTATTTAATTTATGCTTAATTATTTTCGGTTTAGGTCCGAAAATAGAACCACCACCTCTCCATAAAGGTGAACGATTAGAACCTGCTCTGGCACGTCCAGTCCCTTTTTGACTCCACGGTTTTCTACCCCCACCACTTACTTCACTACGAGTTTTAGTTGACGACGTTGATTGTTTTTTAGCTAATAGTTGTCTTATTAGATCTTTATGAACTAAATAATTACCAGAGTTTTCAAGAATTGAAAGAGTTAGTGTTTGTTTTGAACTATCAATTACTTGACCATTTGTATCTAATATTACGTCAAATGTAAAAGATTTTTTATCTGCCATAAACTGATTTTTCCTAGTTTTCTATATATAAGTAAAAGCAAATTATTTGGATGTAGTTACGGTTAATAAATTTCCAGGTTTACCTGGAACAGAACCTTTAATAACCAATATATTTGTATCTTTATTAACTTGAACAATTTTTAGTTGTTTTATTTTAGCTGTTTTATTTCCTAGTTGACCCGCCATTTTTTTTCCAGGAAAGACTCGACCAGGTGATGTTCCTTGTCCAATGGACCCTGGTTGTCTATGATTTTTTGAACCGTGTGTCATAGGACCACGTGCAAATTTATGACGTTTTTGTAAACCTGAAAAACCTTTCCCTGTACTTTTTCCTGTTATATCAACAAGTTGGCCAATTGTAAACGATTCAACATCTAAAGTTTGACCGATTTCAAACTTCTCTGACGGGTCAATTCTAAATTCTTTAAGATATTTAAAAGGTTGAAGATTCGATTTTTCTAAATGACCTAATTCTGGTTGTGTTAAGCTTTTATTAGACACAATTCCATAACCAATTTGAATTGAATCATAACCATGTTTTAATTTTGTTTTAATTTGTGTAACAATACAAGGACCCATTTTTAAGATAGTCACCGGAACAATATTTCCGAATTCATCAAAAATTTGAGTCATACCAATTTTATTGCCTAATAGACTTATAGACACAATACTTCTCCAAGTAAAAATATTAATAGTATTTGTTTTATAGAAAGTGTCTTGATATCGAGAACTACTTTTATTTAATCTAGTAATTAAAAA
>Ga0138262_1525861_pt1 | contig 15786 bp, 10 predicted proteins | sample RNAB_720151113_FD_105265 | JGI IMG/M metagenome (GOLD analysis project Ga0138262, IMG submission 105265) | Metatranscriptomics of polar marine prokaryotic and eukaryotic communities from Palmer Station, Antarctica after 72hr light incubation -... | ecosystem: Environmental > Aquatic > Marine >...
CGAAAATATAGGAATTTCTTTTAATGGGAACTATTTATTTAATAATGTTTCTTTTCAATTAAAAGGTGGTGAGAAGGTTGGTTTAGTAGGGAAGAATGGAGCAGGGAAGTCAACACTTCTTAAGTTACTATCAGGAACAATTGAATATGATAATGGAAATTTAGTAATTCCAAAAGAATATTCGGTTGGGTATTTAAAACAGGACTTACAAACTCAAGGGAATAATTCTGTACGAGAAGAAGCCATGAAAGCTTTTGAAGACGAAGCACAATTAGAAAAAGAGTTTGAAGATATATCCAAACAACTTGAAACTAGAGTTGATTATGAAAGTGATGAGTATTCAGTATTAATACAGAGAATATCTGACTTAGGAGCAGAATTAGAAATGTCAGACTCTTCTAAAAGAGAAGGAGAAGCAGATAAGATTTTGATCGGATTAGGATTTAAATCAACCGATCTTGATAAAAACATCAGAACATTTAGTGGTGGTTGGAGAATGCGTGTTGAGTTAGCCAAAATCTTATTGATGACTCCAGACGCTCTTTTACTTGATGAACCTACGAATCACCTTGATATTGAATCGATTGATTGGCTAGAAAAATATCTAGTGACGTACAGCGGTATTTTAGTTTTGATTTCGCATGATCAAGAATTTTTAGACAATGTAACTAAAAGAACATTAGAGATTTCAGTAGGGAAAATATATGATTTTAAAGTTGGTTACACGAAGTATTTAGATCAAAGAGAAATATTATTTGAGCAGCAATTAGCAGCTAAAGTAAATCAAGATAAAAAAATTGAAGAGACAGAGCGATTCATAAGTAGGTTTAGAGCTCAAGCGAATAAAGCGGCAGCAGTTCAATCACGAATAAAGCAATTAGATAAGGTTGTAAGGATTGAAGTTGATGAAAGAAAAGTTGATGCAATGAAGATGCGGTTCCCTGAACCAGCTAGGTCAGGAAAGGCAGTTGTAACAATAGAAAAAGTAGCAAAATCATTTGGTGAGCATGAAGTTTTAGATGATATAAATCTAATTATTGGGAGAGGAGAGAAAATTGCCTTTGTCGGAAAGAATGGAGAAGGGAAGTCAACATTAGCAAAAATGATTGTTGGTGAATTTGAAGGTGAAGGATCTATTGAGTTAGGACATAATATTAATTTAGGTTACTACGCTCAAAACCAAGCTGAAGAATTAGATTTAAATAAAACTGTATTTGAAACAATAGATGATGTTGCAAGAGGTGAAATCAGAAAGAAAGTACGAGAGCTATTAGGGTCGTTTTTATTCAGAGGAGAAGATATCGACAAAAAAGTCAGTGTCCTTTCTGGAGGAGAAAAAGGTAGGTTAGCGTTGTGTAAATTATTACTAGAGCCATACAATTTTTTAATTTTAGATGAACCCACCAATCACCTGGATATCCCCTCAAAAGAAATTTTAAAAGAGGCATTGATACATTATCCAGGAGCAATGATTGTTGTCTCCCATGATAGAGAGTTTTTAAGAGGATTATCTAATAAGGTGTTCGAGTTCAAAAACAAAGGGATGATTGAATATATTGGAGGTATTGATTTTTTCTTATCTCAACGTAATATTGAAGATATTGATGACTTAAACGCACCCGTAAATTCACTAAAAAAGGAAACTAAAAAGAAAACTCCTTCAAAAGGAGATCAGCAGGCGAGAAAAGATTTAGATCAAGAAGTAAAGAAAGCAAATAATAAACTCGGACAATCAGAAAGAAAGATTGCTGAACTTGAAGAAAAGAAAAAGTTATTGGAGTATGATTTACATAAACCTGAAAATGCTACAAAACCTGAGATGTTTGCTGAATTTCAAAAGATAGAAGAAACTATAGATTCGCAAATGGAAATTTGGGAAAGTACTAGTCAAGAACTAGAACAGTTGGAAAAGAAGAGAAAATCACTATTTTAGTGAATTTTATGTTCTAATTAATAGCTTAACGGACAGTCCCGATGAAAATACTTTCTAAAATAACCCTCAAAGCCAAACTTTTAATATTGGTTTTACTCCCATTTATTGTATTGGGCGTTTTTACTTTTGATAAAATTTCAACAGAGAAGATGTTGATCGCAAATATGGCGATAACTCGAGGAAATATGGATCAAATTGAGAAAATGTCTTCATTAATTCATGAGTTTCAGAAAGAGCGAGATTTCGCTATTAATTTTTTATTGAACCCTCAATTCGATACTCAGATTCAAGTTGAAAAGCAAGTAGCACAGACAGATTCCATTATTTTAGAATTCAGAAACTATTTAATACATGATTTAAAGGATACCACTCACTTATCTTTTTTCGGAGAATTAAAAGGAGTAAGAGATAATTTAACAGGCTTTTCTTTAGGGCCAAAGGAAGTGGGAACGTATTACAATAAGGTTATTTCCAAGTTTCTAGATATGGTTGCAAGAATGGGTTCTGAAGTTAATACGCCTTTAACTAAGGAAGAAATGAAGGCTTATTTCTCTTTAGTTCAAACGAAAGAGAGTTTAGGTAAAATTAGAAATTCGGTGAACGAAGCTTTGATTTTCGGTATGTTTCAAAGATTGGGTTACGGAGAATTTAGTGGTTATAAAGGAGCTTTTGAGTACAACTTAAATGCATTTATTAGTTATTCTCCTGAGGAACTTCGCTCAAGATTCACAATGGATTTGGAAGGAGGAACAATGCTAAATACTTTAGAAATGATTGATTATTGTTTCGAAACAGAAACGAATCGATTAACTAATTTCACAGCTTTTGACTGGTGGTTATCGGCAACAGGAACTATAAATGTTTTACATGAATTAGAGCTTTTCGTCATTAATAGAGTGAAAATTAGTTTAGACAATCAAGAAGATAAACTACAATCAGATATTGATTATTTGTATTTAATGCTTTCAGTAGTGCTAACAATAGTACTTTTAATGGTGTCTTTCATCGCTAAAAGTATAACATCTGATTTACAAAAAATTGAAGATGCCGCTCAAGATTTAGAGGACGGAAAAATAGATGTTAACGTTGCTATATACACAAAAGATGAAATTGGGAAACTTGCTGCCGCATTTAATAGAATGGCTTTAAATAGCAGTGTTTTAGCAAGCGTAGCCGAAAGAATTGGAGAAGGTGATTATGATGTTGAAATCATAGAAAGAAGCGAAGATGATGTACTAGGTAAGGCTTTAGCTCAAATGAAGTCAAATTTAAAATTTCAGACTTCCGAATTGAAACGTAAATTTGATGAATTAGAACAATCATATAAATACAAAACTGACTTTTTAGCCAATATTAGTCATGAGTTAAGAACGCCACTTAATAGTATGTTGATCTTGTCACAGTTACTATCTGAAAATAAAACAGGAAATTTATCTGCAGACGAAGTTCAAAGTGCTGAAGTTATAAATCAATCAGGTAGTAATTTACTTGAGTTGATAAATGATATTCTCGACTCTTCTAAAATTGAAGCAGGAAAATTAGAAGTTGAAAAGAGAGCGATAAATCTTCCGAAAATAATTAACCATATTTATAATTTATTTAAACCGATTTCAATTCAAAACAAGCTTAGTTTTTCCATTACACAGAAGAGTAAGATTCCAGAAACTATTCTTTCAGACGATTTGAGGTTGGGGCAAATTTTAAAGAACCTACTTAGTAATTCTATGAAATTCACTCCAGCCGAAGGAACTGTAAATTTAATTATTGATTATCACGGGGGAGATTCCATCATTTTTACCGTTATTGATACCGGGATCGGAATTTCTGTAGAGAAACAAGAAATTGTTTTTGGGGCGTTTAATCAAGCAGAAGGAAGCACGAGTAGGAATTACGGCGGTACTGGATTGGGACTAACTATCACGTCAAGTCTTATTGATCTACTAGGTGGTGAAATTAAAGTTTTAAGTACAGAGGGAGTTGGGTCTAAATTTATAGTGAAGTTCCCGATTGGTTCTCAAGAGAATATAAAACAAATAGACTTGCCTGAATACAGTAATGAATTCAAGCAAGAAGTAGAACTAATTGTTATCGAAGAAAGCAGAATAGAACCAGTTGAAAAGGAAAGTTTATTAGTTAAAAAAACTACCCCGAGAATAGGATCGGAATTAAAAAATAAATTTATCGGAAAGAGAATGTTAATTATTGATGAAGATATCAGTAATGTTTTTGATATATCCGGACAATTAGTAGATCTCCAATTGAATATTGAAGAAGCAAGTACGTTAATCGAACTAGAGGAAAAAGTTAAATCCCCAGTTGATATGGTAATAATAAATTTCGATTCGATTAATAGTGGGGAATTACAGAATATGATGAGAATTTTAGAAGGGTTTGAAAATAAAACGATTGAAATTGGAACCTCAAAAAATATTCAGACTCTAGATCAAATAAGCAGTATTCTAGATGCGATGTTGAATTTGTCTGACGATTAAATAAATATTTTCAGAAACATTTTACTTTTTTATTAGTATTACTTACCAAAGAATCGCGTGTTTAAACTTCCAGTAAAAAATACAGAAAAAGTTAATATTTTACTAATTGATGATAAAGTAGAAAACCTTTTTTCGCTAGAGAAAATGCTAGCGGAAGAAGATCGTTTTTTTCACAAAGCAACTTCTGGTAAAATAGGTTTGAAGTTAGCATTTAATCATAGTATAGCACTGGTTTTACTAGACGTTCAGATGCCTGGCATGGATGGTTTTGAAGTAGCAAGAATGCTGAAATCAAATCCAAAAACTAAGGATATTCCAGTCTTATTCGTTACAGCAATTAGTAAAGAAGTTAAGTATATTGTTAAAGGTTATGATTCTGGAGGTATTGATTACCTTTTCAAACCTTTAAATATTGATGTTACTAGAGCAAAAGTTAACACACATATTCAATTATATAAGCAAAAAAAAGCGCTGCTGAAGCAAAATAAAGAGTTAGAGAATTTAACAGGTTTAGTTGATAACTCCTTAGATGTGACTTGTGTTTTTTATAAATCAGATTTTACGATCAGAGAAGTAAATCACACTTTTAAAACTTTACTCGGTTACGAATTAATCGAAATGCTTGGCAAATCGTTATTAGATTATATCGATTCTGAAAATAAGGAGGATACAGAAAGAATTATACGATCAGAAATTAACGGTAACAAAGATATTATTGTCATTGAAAGTAAAGTTCGATGTCAAGACGGAACAACAAAGTGGATGCTTTGGAAAATTGCAGTAAAAGGTCAAGTATGTTTCGCAAATGGTTCAGATATTACAATTAGAAAGTACACCGAACAAAAGCTAAGTGAAAACTTATCCTATTTAGTTAAGATAAACAAAGAGCTTGCAGAAGCAAAAAGGGTAGCAGAAGAGTCAGTGCAAATAAAGGAAGAATTTATGGCAAATATGAGTCATGAGATTAGAACTCCAATGAATGCTATTATTGGTTTTACTCGACTTTTACTTGATTCGGAACTATCTCATGAACAGATTAAGTTTCTGAATTCAATTAAAATTTCAGGGGAAAACCTATTAGTAATAATTAATGATATTCTTGATTTTTCTAAAATAGAAGCAGGAAAATTGAACATCAATAAAGTGGAATTTGATTTTCATAAAGTACTAAGTCATGTTATTGATCTTGAGAAAAACATTGCTTCTGAAAAGAAACTTTTCTTAAATCTGGAAATTGGAGAAAACGTGCCAAAATATGCTTTTGGTGATTCTGTTAGAATAAATCAAATTTTATTAAATTTAATAAGTAATTCATTGAAATTCACACATGAAGGAGGAGTGACAATTAGTGTTGATAATATAGGGAAACAAGATGGTAATGAATTAATATGTATCATTTGTAAGGATACTGGAATTGGAATTTCTCTTGAAAAACAAGAAACAATTTTTGATAGTTTTATCCAAGCTAAAGGAGACACCACTCGTAAATACGGAGGTACAGGTTTGGGATTAACCATTGTTGAAAAATTGGTTGATTTAATGGGTGGAAACATTCGAATTAAAAGTGAGGTTAATTATGGAACTTCATTTACTGTAGAACTCCCATTAAAGAAAGTTGAAGAAAAGATTAAGAAGGAAAATAAAATCACCCTTGATGCTGAAAAAGTTGATTTAACCGGAATTAAAGTTTTGTTAGTAGAAGATAATGAAATGAATCAGATCTTAGCAAAAAGAGTATTGATGAATTTTGGCTGCGAACCTTTTGTCGCCGAAAATGGATTCATTGCTGTTGAAACTCTAAAGGAGAAAGATTTTGATGTTGTTTTAATGGATATTATGATGCCAGGAATGGACGGATTGGAGGCTACTAAAGTTATTAGAACTGAATTTGAGGGAATTAAGCAATCCATTCCTATTTTAGCAATGACGGCTTTTGTTTTTACGCAAGGAGATGATCAGAAATATATTGCTGCAGGAATGAATGATTTCATCTTGAAACCATTTCACCCTAATAACTTAAAAGTGAAAATTTCAAATTTGATAAATAAATAATCAATGAGTGAATATAAACATATAGATATGGGTTACCTAAACGATTTGGCTTTAGGTAGTAATGATTTTATAATCGAGATGCTAGAGTCATTTAGAGCAACAACTCCGAAATCAATCCAAACCATGAAAGATTGTGTGAATAATAACGATTGGAAAAAAATAGGAGGTTTAGCACATAAATTAAAAACAAGTTATTCGTTCATGGGAATGGATAATATGGTAACTTTGAGTAAAACTTTACAAGATTTAGGAATGGCTGGGGAAAATACTACTGAAATCCCTAACATGATTAATGAAATGGATGAGGCGTATTTTAAGGCAGAAGTAGAGTTGTTAATAGAGTTGAATAAATTAAGAAACGATTAATAAATAATTATGGCTTCAAATAGAACATTAATTTTTTTAGTGGATGACGATGACATGTACCTTAAGACTGCTGTGCATACGCTATCTCAAAATAGATCTTTTGATATAAAACAATTTACTTCTGGAGAAGCGGCAATTAAAGCGGCAAAAAGCGGTAAAAAGAAACCAGATGTTTTAGTCTTGGATTACTTCTTAAATAGTGAAAACTCTGAAGCCATTAGCGGTCTTGAGATTCTTAAAAGGATCAAAGACGAAAAAATGGACTCTGAAGTAATCATGCTTTCTGGTCAAGAAAATATAGATGTAGCTGTTAATTCAGTAAAATATGGAGCTTACGATTATGTTGTAAAAAATAAGAGTGCTTTTATCAGAGTCCAAAACGACATTAAAAGGATTACTTTACATAAATTTAAGGAGGGTGAGACAAGAAAATTGAGAAGGTTTATAATGACACTTTTAACTTTAGTGACCGTTATTTTAGTAATTGCAGGAATATTTTTCCTTGACTCTACGTTCTTTGGGTTATTTCCAAATGATAGTGCACCAGTAAAGGAAAACATAGAGCAAGTTGTAAATCCTGTTAATGCTTTAAATAGTGATTCTACTTTGTTAATGGGGTAAGACAGATAATTAAGTTGGTAAAAAGAGTAACTCAGGAAATTGAGTTACTCTTTTTTTATGATATTTTTTTTCGAATACGATCCAAATTCCCTTCAATTCATTAAAGTAATTCCTTATTTTTGCAATTCAATAAACTCACTTACAATGTCAGAAATTAATAAGTATAGTAAAACACTTACACAAGACCCTACCCAACCAGCATCACAAGCAATGCTTTATGGAGTTGGTTTGACTGATGATGATATGAACCGCGCACAGGTTGGTATAGTTAGTACAGGATATGAAGGGAACACTTGTAATATGCACCTTAACGGATTTGCGCATGATATTAAAACAAGTGTAGTAGGAAGTGATTTAGTAGGGTTGATTTTTCATACGATAGGAGTTTCTGATGGTATTTCCAACGGAACAACAGGAATGAGGTATTCTTTAGTTTCTCGTGATATTATTGCGGATTCAATTGAAACGGTTATGAATGCTCAGTTTTATGATGCATTAGTTCCAGTTGTAGGTTGTGATAAAAATATGCCTGGAGCAATGATAGCAATAGGTAGATTAAACCGTCCTTCAATTTTAGTTTATGGAGGTACAATAAGTTCAGGTAAATATTGTGGTAAAAAGTTGGATATAGTATCTGCTTTCGAAGCATTAGGAGCGAAGTCAAAAGGAGAATTGAGTGATGAAGATTATAAAGGAATCATAAAAAATTCTTGTCCAGGTGCAGGAGCATGTGGAGGGATGTATACAGCAAATACAATGTCATCTGCTATAGAGGCATTAGGAATGAGTTTACCTTATTCTGCATCAAACCCAGCAAATAGTACTGATAAAACGGATGAACTTACAGCTGTAGGTCCTGCGATTAGAAATTTAATGGAAAAAAATATTCTTCCAAAAGATATAATGACGCGCAAGGCTTTTGAAAACGCTTTAAGGGTAATTATTGTTCTAGGAGGTTCTACTAATGCAGTAATGCATCTAATTGCAATGGCGCATGCTGTTGAAGTTGATTTAGACTTAGATGATTTCCAAAAAATGAGTGATCAAACTCCTTTCTTGGCAGATTTAAAACCATCAGGTAAATATTTGATGGAAGATCTACATGAAGTTGGTGGTATTCCAGCAGTAATGAAATATTTATTGGCAGAAGGATTATTACATGGTGATTGTTTAACTGTAACAGGTGAGACTATAGCTGAGAACCTTGCTAAAGTTAATGGTTTAAAAGAAGGTCAAGATTTACTTCGCCCAATTAGTAATCCAATTAAAGCTGAAGGTCATATTCAGATTTTATATGGAAACTTAGCTAAAGAAGGATCAGTCGCTAAAATTACTGGAAAAGAAGGTTTAAAATTTAAAGGACCAGCAATAGTTTTTAATGATGAATTTGAAGCAATTGATGGGATCTTAGATGGATCAGTTAAGAAAGGAAACGTTATTGTTATCCGTTTTGAAGGACCTAAAGGTGGACCTGGAATGCCAGAAATGCTAAAGCCTACTTCAGCAGTTATGGGTAAAGGTTTAGGACAAGATGTTGCATTAATCACAGATGGTAGATTCTCAGGAGGTTCTCATGGATTTGTTGTTGGACACGTAGCTCCAGAAGCGCAAGAAGGCGGAGTGATTGGATTGGTTGAGAATGGAGACATTATTACAATTGATGCAGTTGATAATATTCTTTCTGTAGATGTATCAGATGAAATCTTAGCAGAAAGAAGAAAAAGTTGGAAGCCTAAAGTGTTACCAACAAGAGGTATTTTAGCAAAGTATGCTCGTCAAGTTGCTAGTGCTTCTAAAGGGTGTGTTACTGATGATTTTCAAGTTTAACGGAATATTGAAAAATAGGACAACTATCTGTATATGATAATTTTGTGTATTTATTTTTCCTTTTGAACGTAAAACACTTGTTTAAAATATCTGAAGATTTAATACACTTGTACACATTTCTTCAATAGATTTGAATAATATAAAGGAAAATGAACACAAATTATAAAATATCAAACAGACTGGTCTTTGTGGTGTTAAACCTACAAGCCAGAGATTGATTTTTTATATAATATATAATAAACTAAGCCTTTCTCACTAACGTTTGAAAGGCTTTTTTATACAAGTTTAAAATGAGTACAGTAACACAAACTCAACCCGAGAAAATGGAAAAGAAAGAAAATACAATAAGAATTAAAGGTGCGGAAGCAGTAGTTCTTAGTTTGTTAGCAGAAGGGGTAGATAAAATTTTCGGTTATCCAGGAGGAGCAATTATGCCCGTTTATGACGAGCTTTATAAATACGAAGATAAAATTAAGCATGTCCTTGTTCGTCATGAACAAGGTGCTACACACGCTGCTCAAGGAGAAGCACGTATCACTAATAGAGCTGGAGTAGCACTTGCTACATCAGGGCCTGGGGCTACAAATCTTATCACTGGAATTGCAGATGCTCAAATAGATAGTACGCCTTTGGTTTGTATTACAGGTCAAGTAGCGTCTAACTTGTTAGGAACTGATGCGTTTCAGGAAACGGATATTATTGGTATTTCTGCACCAGTTGTAAAATGGAGTTTTCAAATTACAAAGGCATCTGAAATTCCGGGGGCTATTGCAAAAGCATTTTACATTGCAAATTCAGGTCGTCCTGGACCAGTTGTAATCGATATAACAAAAGATGCACAGTTTGAAGAGTTTGATTTTGAGTACAAGCCTTGTACCTTTGTAAGGTCTTACAAACCAGATGTTGAGTTGAATTTAGAGCAAATAAAAGATGCTGCTCAAGCAATCAATGGTGCAAAGCGACCAATGTTAATTTTAGGGCATGGAGTATTATTGGGAGACGCGCAAAAACAAGTTTTAGAATTGGCAGAGAAAGCTAAAATTCCTGTTGCTACAACTTGGTTAGGAGCTTCTTCATTCCCCGTAAGACATGAATTACATTATGGAATGGTTGGAATGCATGGTAATTATGCCCCTAATTTACAAACTAACTCTTGTGATGTGTTAATTGCAATAGGAATGCGCTTCGATGATCGTGTTACTGGTACATTGGATACTTATGCAAAACAAGCTAAGGTTGTTCATTTTGAATTAGATTACGCTGAGATTAGTAAGAATATCTTTGCGCATTATCCTGTTCATGGTGATTGTGCTGAGTCTTTAAATGCGTTACTTCCAATGATTATTGATTCTGATGGTAGGAAAGAATGGTTTGCAACATGGAACTTATTGAAAAATAAAGAACTTGAAGTTGTTATAAAAGATGATATAGCGCCAAAAATCGGTGAAATAAAAATGGCTGAAGTAGTTCGTAAATTAAGCGATATCACTGAAGGTAAAGCCGTAATCATAACAGATGTTGGACAACATCAAATGATTACAGCAAGATACTACGAATTCATGGATACTAACACCAACGTAACTTCAGGAGGTTTAGGTACTATGGGGTTTGCTTTGCCAGCAGCGATAGGTGCTGCTTTAGCTGCTCCAGAGAAAGATATTGTTGCGATTATTGGAGATGGAGGTTTTCAAATGACACTGCAAGAATTGGGTGTAATCATGCAAGAAAATATTCCAGTAAAGATTTTAATATTGAATAACTCTTTCTTAGGAATGGTTCGTCAGTGGCAAGAACTCTTTTTTGAAAAGAGATATGCATCTACAGACATAAAGAGTCCTGATTTTGTAAAGTTAGCAGACGCATACGGAATTAAAGGGAAATCGATTACTAAAAGAGAAGACCTTGAATTTTCGTTGAATGAGATGCTAGATTCTAAAGAATCGTTTTTACTTGAAGTTCATGTTGAAAAAGAAGGAAATGTATTCCCGATGGTCCCAACAGGAGCAAGTGTTTCCGATTGTAGATTAAAATAATTCAATTAAAATATTAAGATGAGCACAAATAATAATAGATATACTCTTTTTCTATACTCTGAAAATCATACTGGTTTAGTTGGAAGAATTGCACAAATATTCACGAGAAGAAAAATTAACATTGATAGTTTAACTACCTCTGAGAGTGAAATTGAAGGAATTTTTAGTTTTACTATTGTTATACATGTTACAGAAAATCAGGTGATCAAAGTTGTTAATCAACTTGAGAAAATTATTGATGTAATTGCTGCCTTTTATTTTGTAGAGGATGAAGTTGTATATCAAGAAATCGCCTTGTACAAAATTAAATCTTCAACGCTTTTAGGAAGTAATGTCGAGAATGTGGTTAGAAGAAATGCTGCACGAATTTTATATGTAGATCAAGAGTTTTGTGTAATTGAAAAAACAGGACATAAGGAAGAAACACAAGATCTTTTTGAAAAACTAAAGCCTTTCGGGATTTTAGAATTTGTTCGTTCTGGTAGAGTAGCAATATCGAAACCAATGCCTAATTTACATTCCTATTTGGAAGAGGTAGGTTTGGCTAAGGAATTTGTGAAAAAATCCTAGAAAAAATATTAATATCTTATAGTAGAGTGCTGTGTGATTTATTCATATAGCACTCTTTTTTTGACATGATTTTCTCTATTAAATATACTGCTAAGAACATGCATTCATCATTAAATAAATCAGTTATTCAATTTTAGTTGTTATTAAAACGCTAGCCTACTTGGGGTGAGTTAATATTTCATTCCGTACTTTGGTGCAATGGCATTAAATATTGTTTTCATAGCCTTTTTTGTAATTGCCTTTGTAATGGCAATATTTCAATATTTTGTTCACGGGATTGATTTATTTTCTCTATTGGTTCAACGCACATTTGATGATGCTGCAACTGCAGCTGAAATTTGTATTGGATTCGTTGGAGTTTTCACGTTGTGGATGGGAATAATGAGAATTGGTGAAAAAGGAGGAGCGATAAACATTATAGCAAAACTAGTTTCGCCCTTTTTTAATAAAATATTCCCTGAAATACCTAAAGGCCATCCAGTATTTGGAAATATGATTATGAACTTCAGTGCTAATATGTTAGGACTAGACAATGCTGCTACTCCTATGGGAATTAAAGCAATGAAAGAACTTCAGAAGCTTAATCCTAATAAAGAAACTGCTAGTAATTCCCAGATTATGTTTTTGGTTTTAAACACGTCTGGTTTAACACTAATTCCTATTTCTATTTTAGCACTTCGCTACAAGACACTGAATACTTTGGCAGAAGGTAAAGAACTGGCTTTATTGAGTTCTAGCACCGATGTTTTTGTTCCGATTTTGGTAACAACATTTTTTTCAAGTCTAGTAGGAATAATTACAGTATCTATTATTCAAAAAATAAATCTATTAAAACCCGTAGTTTTAGCTTACTTAGGCGGTTTGTCTATAATCGTTTCTTCAATAATTTTTTATTTTTCCTCCCTTCCTCCAGATAAGGTTCAACCACAATCTTCTTTGTTTGCAGGAGTTGTTCTGTTCTTATTTATCATTGGCTTTATCGGCTTAGGAGTTCGAAAAAAAATAAATGTATATGATTCTTTTATTGAAGGCGCAAAAGAAGGTTTTAAAACAGCGATTAAGATTATACCATACTTAGTTGGAATATTAGTAGCCATTGGTCTTTTTAGAGTTTGTGGAGCTTTGGATTTAATATTGGATGGAATTACTTGGTGTGTTTCATTTTTCACAGACAGAACTGAATTTGTAGAAGCTTTACCAACTGCTATTATGAAGCCTTTGAGTGGAGGAGGAGCAAGAGCAGCGATGTTGGAAACTATGAATTCTTCGGGATTAAAAGTAGTACCTGGTGGTTTAGCTGAAACTTTCCCTTCATTTTTAAGTGGTGTTTTTCAAGGGTCAACCGAAACTACATTCTATGTTTTGGCAGTGTATTTTGGAGCTGTAGGAATTAAGGACACTCGGTATGCACTTGGTGCAGGACTAATAGCTGATTTTGCAGGGATTATTGCAGCTATAATAATCGGGTATCTCTTTTACGCTTATTAACGAAGTAATAGTCTTGAAATCGAATGGTTTAACTATTTATAAAGCTGTTTTTTTATTCAGAAAAGCAAAGGATAAGCAGCGTAATTTAATTTGTAGTGCGTCGATTAGTTTCTTTATCTTTGCAAACTCAATATTTAGATGTTTTCAGTGTGAAATATTGGATTAATGATTAATAGTATGGCTCATAAAAGTGGATTTGTAAATATTATAGGTAGTCCTAACGTAGGGAAAAGTACATTGATGAATAAATTGGTAGGGGAAAGACTATCTATAATTACATCAAAAGCTCAAACTACGCGTCATAGAATTATGGGAATTGTAAATGAAGAGGATTATCAAATTTGCTTTTCTGATACACCTGGAGTTCTAGTCCCGTCTTACAAATTGCATGAAGGGATGATGGGCTTTGTTAATACTGCTTTAGCTGATGCTGATTTATTTTTATTGGTAACAGATTTCTTTGAGACAGAATTAAATTCTCCTGAAGTTTTTGAGAAACTATTAAAAACGAATACTCCAATTTTGGTTTTGATCAATAAAATGGATTTGGTTGATCAAAAAAGGATGGAGGAGAAGATTGAAGAATGGGCTAAAAGATTACCAGGAGCAAGTATTTTACCGATCTCAGCTTTACATAAAGTAAATATTGAGTTTACTTTCGATTGGATTCTTAAGAACTTGCCAGAAGGACCTGCATATTATGATAAGAAAGCTTTAACGGATAAACCTGAAAAGTTTTTTGCTAGTGAAATGGTAAGAGAAAAGGTACTTCAAACTTATAGTAAGGAGATACCATATTCTGTGGAAATTGAAATTGAAGAATTTAAGGAAGAACCTAAAATTATTAAAATAAGAGCTATTATTTATGTTGCAAGAGATTCTCAAAAAGGGATTATAATTGGTCACCAAGGAGAATCATTGAAAAAAGTTGGAACAGAAGCTCGAGTAGATTTGGAAGAATTTTTCCAGAAGCAAGTCTATCTAGATTTGTATGTTAAAGTAAATAAAGATTGGAGAACTGATGAGAAGAAACTGAAACGTTTCGGTTACTTATCATAAATATACCCCCATTAAATTATGGCTAATATAGTTGCAATAGTAGGAAGACCAAACGTAGGGAAGTCTACACTTTTTAATAGATTAACGGAATCGAGAAAGGCGATCGTTAATGAGGAAAGTGGTGTTACGAGAGATCGTCATTACGGACGAGCAGAGTGGAACGGACAAGAGTTTGTTGTAATTGATACAGGTGGATATGTAGGGAGTAATTCAGACGTGTTTAATGAAGCAATTCGTAAACAAGTATTGTTGGCTCTTGACGAATGTTCCGTAATTGTTTTTATGGTTGATGTAACTACAGGAATTACTGATTTAGATGAAGATGTTGCGAACGTTCTAAGAAGGTCTAAGAAAAAGATATTCTTAGCAGCAAATAAAGTAGATACTTCAAGTCAGCAAATTGAAACGGCAGAGTTCTATAACCTAGGAATGGGAGAGGTTTTTGCACTTTCTTCTAACTCAGGAAGTGGAACAGGAGAACTATTGGATGCTGTTGTTGGAGGTTTCGATGATGTTGAAATGGAAGACACAGAAGGTTTGCCTAAAATATCAGTAATTGGACGTCCTAATGTTGGGAAATCTTCAATTATAAATGCGTTTTTAAATCAAGATAGAAATATTGTAACTGATATTTCTGGAACAACCAGAGATTCTTTATTTACAAGATATAAAGCTTTCGGTCATGATTTCTTTTTGATTGATACGGCTGGTGTTCGTCGGAAGAAAAAAGTACGTGAAGATGTAGAGTTTTACTCTGTAATGAGAACACTTAGAGCTATTGAAAATAGTGATGTTTGTTTATTAATGATTGATGCCACAATGGGTATCGAAGCACAGGACTTGAATCTTTTTTCATTAATGCAAAAAGGTAATAAAGGAATTGTAATCGTTGTAAACAAATGGGATTTAGTCGAAAAAGATAGTAATACGATTAATAAGTTTACAGAGCAGATCAAGGAGAAGATCGCACCATTTGTTGATGTTCCAATTGTATTTACGTCAGCACTTTCAAAGCAAAGAATTTTAAAATCATTAGAAGTAGCTTTAGCAGTTCACGAAAGTAGAACTCAAAAGATAATTACTTCAAAATTAAACGATACTCTTTTACCGCTTATCGATAGATATCCTCCACCATCACATAGAGGGTTGTTTATAAAGATCAAGTATATCACTCAGTTGCCTACTTACACGCCGAGTTTTGCTTTCTTTTGTAATCACCCTAATCATGTGAAGGATTCGTATAAAAGGTTCTTAGAGAATAAGATTAGAGAATCTTTTAATTTCACAGGAGTTCCGATTAATATCTTTATGAGACAAAAATAATTGACGGATAAATAAATTAAAA